>ERZ1090879.711-NODE-711-length-19824-cov-39.884061_pt1 | contig 19824 bp, 23 predicted proteins | sample MGYA00478472_ERZ1090879 | MGnify/ENA primary metagenome ERZ1090879 (study PRJEB33644, sample SAMEA5815723) | chicken gut metagenome | biome: Chicken; feature: Gastrointestinal Tract; material: Caecum | place: Ireland | collected 2019-01-01 | study: A study of the... | reverse complement strand
AAAAATTGGTTAAATACTCCCGACAAAATATGGTCGCGATCTCCCGACGCCAACATTATCAAAAGGAGTGTACTCATATGAGCGAGAACAATGATTTTGGCATGAAGCTAAAGTCTTATCGAAAGGCACGGGAGATGTCCCAGGCGGATTTTTCCAAATTTTTAGGAATTCCATTCCGAACCTATCAAAACTATGAATCCGGGCATCGCTACCCGCGCAATATGGAGATTGTCAATAAAATTGCCGTGGCGCTTGGCGTCACGGCGGAAGACCTGCTGGGTACTGCCGGCGGTTACATTGTGGAAGCCGGAGAAAAAGGCGGCTCACGGGACCGCAAGCGGATGGAGCAGATGGTAACGCAGCTTTCCGCTATGTTTGCCGGCGGCGAGATTGACCAAGAATCCAAAGACGCCGCAATGGCTGCTTTGAATGCTGTTTATTGGAAGCACAAAGCGGAAAACCGCGAACGGTATACTACTAAGAAGAACAAAGGAACCGAGGCTGATGAGCAGACCTGAAACACCTGCATCAAATATCCAAGCGTGAGCTGGAGGTGCATTGATTATGAACGCCACAGAGAGCTATGCTTTAGCTCACAAAATCATAAAGAAATGTGACGGCAGCCGTGATCCAGAGGTGATCTATCAATGCCTCGGCATTGAATTGGAGGATTCCTTTGACCTGATCCATCTAAAAGGAATGTATTCTTCCGCAGGCCCTTATCCTCCCGACCCGAATAGGTGATAGTCTTTATTGTAGTATAACAGAAAGTAACGCTTCATACAGCAAAAAATTGCCAAGATAGGTAAAAAATCTTGGCAATCAAATTTAGATCTGAGTGACCGTGTTGTTTTGATACTGGAAAAGTTTCTGCTTTTTTAATGAGCGGAATGGCGAATCTTCCACGCGATCCAATAGGCAACGCCACCCAAGCAACCGCCGAGGGTATTGTAGAACAGGTCTGATAACTGGAATGTGCCTAATCTCAGAAAAAGCTGCAGAAATTCTATGATTAGCGAAAAACAAAAGGCAATCTCTGCACTTTTAAACGCGATGCTCCTTAGTGTAATGACTTTTACCAGCTTTTCCTTCATGGTCCACATGAGCACGCTTGTGAAAGGAAACATCAGGATAATGTTCTCAAAGCACTCTGTTGTCAGTTCCTTAGTTTCATCCGACGCAACCTTCCATATGCCCCAGCCCCCCATAACATCCGATAACGGATTAAGCCAGAGATTGCGGTTCAAAAGTGTCCGGAACAGAATCATCGCCAAAAAGAAGGCCAGCAGAAATAGCTTTCGAAAAAAGCAACTTGTCCTAAATCCCGTCGCCCATGTGTTGAGCGCCGCCTTCCAGCCTTTTCCTGCATTTACAGGTTGATAGGCATATAGATAAAAAAACAGCGCAAAGAACGCCAACAGCAACGCAAAGCCAAAAGGCTCATAGATTGCTGTAAGGACGTTAGTTATGATTTTTTTAGTATGTCAAATAGTGCTTCCATATATTTATTCTTCTAATCAATATTCGATAGTGTATAATCAAACTCTCAAAGCCAATAAAAGCAGCTAATATTTAAGTATACTGTAAAATGATCGTTTTCCGGGCAATCACAACTGTAAAGTTCCCAACAGAGTTGTATCAATAGTTTTTCAGATTTTGGTTTGCTGTCTCTGGAATGAAGTCAACTGACACTAGCGGCATCCTTAAAGGCTGCCTCCAGGTGCTTCATATTCATGTACTTCTTGTTGATCCACTCGGTACCTACCACATGGCGCAGTCGGGCACAAACCAAAATGAGAGCAGAATTGCTGTTCGGGAAGTTCTCCGCCACACATGGGCGATCTGAAAGCGCTTCTGATTACGCATACTGTTACCTGGAGTCGTACGGACAGTTTCTGCAGTGAACAGTGTGAGACCTTGGAACATCCTGAAAAAACTCCCACTGTACCTGTGCAATTTTTCGAAAGCGCCATATTCTTTATTCAATTCAAGAGAGCCATCTAGGTTCAACACTCCACACTGGGTATATACAGGCAATTTTTCCACTTCGCCATGCTCAATATTATGGACTTCTGTTCCTCTTGTGGAGAAAAAAGTATTTGTCAAATTTCTTGAATCAAAACTTCCCTTGCGTTCCTCACTCAGCTCTTTCCTTTCATATAAGTCATATAAGGATTATGGTAGCGGATTCAGCAAGTCTTGTCATCACTGCATTTTTAACTTGATCAATACTCTCTATAGAATATATTAACTCCTTCCTCCTAACAAAATTTTCCGGAGAGGAGAAATTTTTAAAAGCACCACACCTCCATAACATATTAGTAACATTGGAATAAGAAATATCGGCCAAAGGCTTGGTGTTGCCCATTCCTTACTAATTTCAAAAAAGAAATGACTCATATAACCATTTACAATGTACATCCCTAGCGATTCTTGGCCTATTTTTGCCAATTTAGCGGAGTGAAAATCAATCGCAGAAAAGATTCTAACAAATAGAAGTATTCCAGCAAATCCTATAACCCATCGAAGTACATCATTAAAAAGCTGACCAACTATTCTCTCTTTTCCTATTACACACACACCACTTGTATAAATGAAAGTCTCCCGATTAAATAAAACAAATAAAAACAAATACACTGCCAACAATCCCAAAGTACAATATTTGCTATTAATGAATAGTTTTACTTTTACAATCTCCCATACTTTATATTGATTCAAATAAAACCCAACCGCAAAAAAAGGGAACAGAAATTTCGCGTATCCAAGATTAAATCTATCTGTAATTAATAACGAAAATAACATAAATACTGACAATACAATTAAGCTGTTCTTTGGCTTTTGACTAGGACAGATATAGTAGCACACAGAGATAACACATGAGCAAAATAAAATAGCCCATAAAAACCATAATGTTGACAAAATGGTCCAACAATACTCTTTAATAGCACTTTCCAAATAAATTGGCTCTATTTTTATAAAGATTTTAGACGCATAGTTTATTGTTCCCCAACTTATAATTGGAATCACAAGAGTATTCCAGCGATTAAGCAGCACTTCTTTTAAATTACGCTTTTGTACAGTATAGAAAAACAAGAACCCGCTAATCATTGCAAACAAGGGCATATGGAAAGTATATATAAGTTCGAACAGCGGATAATAGAAATAGCTTTCGCTTTCATAAAATGAAGCTCCACTGCAACACTGGATGCAATGTCCTATTATAACAAATAGGACAGCAAGACCTTTAATTTCATCTATCTTTTGATTCCTTTTCACCCATCGATCCTTTCTCTAAATAGCCAAAACGTTTTGAGGTAATGCTGGCCTAAGCTGTTGATAGTACCAACAGTTTTGTGCAAATTGATTTGCAGCCTCTGGCATGAATGGAATTCACCAGCAACGGAGGTGTCCGCAAGGACTTTCCTCAGATGCTTCATGCCCATGTATTTCTTGTTGCCCCACTGTGTACCGGCCACATGGCGCAGTCGGTCACAAACTAGCACGAGAGCAGGGTTGCCGTCCCGGAAACTGCCAACCACACGGTTACAGCGACGTATATCTCGGTTCAATCGTTCAATGACATTGTTGGTGCGGATACGAGTCCAGTGTTCGCTGGGAAAATCGCAGTAGGTCAGCGTTTCTTCAATGCCGTCCTCCATTTTCTTAGCAGCTACTTTCAGCCTCATGGAACGCAGTTTTTCTACTTTAACCCCATCCAAGCCACGACCGCGGAGCCACTGAAAAAATTGGCCCAATCGGTCTTGTCCTCTTTCATGCCCTTGGATGCACCAGGAACCTCGCGGTAGCCATCCTCATTGACCGCAATGGCTACCAGAATGGCTATATTTTGAAACTCTCTGCCCCAGTTGCGGCGCAGGTAGATTCCACCCACATAGACATACGAATACCATCCGCCTTGCAAAGGGCGGACCTTCGACAAAACACGCTTAGCCAGAGAAGCCCGGAGAAAGGAAGCGGGCCAGATGGTCAAGGCCATCGGTCAGTTGTTGCTGGGACGTAACTTTCTTCAGGACTGCTTTCGGGCAGCTGGAAGACCGAGCCCCATAGTTTATGAAAAACTATTGAGGCACTGTCTATGCGCCGTCAATGTGAGTTACTGAGCATTCAGCGCTCCATCGTGTACTACAAAGCCGCCCCCCCTGAGGAGCAGCATGAGCATGATGAAGCCATCACTACTGGTATACAGAAATGCCGTATCTTAGCACTCGCAAAATGGTTCGGAAGCTGTAAAACAAAGAACATACTGTACGCAGGAAACCGGCCCAACGGCTGATTGAACAGATAAGGAGCTATGCGCTATATCCTACAGACGAATATGTCAAACGGAACTTTAAAGAATCCAATGTACCAATTTGCTGAGAAATAAGCCCGTTTTCTTGCCAAATCAAGTGCGGTATTGATATCTCTTACATCAAAGTGCAGTATTACCATACGTATCTGATAGCCGTCTCATTGTGGGCTGGAATCTGTCAGATACCCTGAATACCAGCTATGCAATCCAGACCGTCCGAGACCAATGGAAAATCTGGAATCCCCAACTCCGACCAAGGCTGTCAGTTTACCAGTGAGACATACAAAGATGCTTTAAAAGATCTGCGCATTGTCCAAAGCATGGCCGGGAAGTTCTGGCGGGTAGATAATATCATGATTGACCGCTGGTTTCGCGGTCTCAAGGTTGCGGGATTGTATGTCAATGAATGCACATCCCCGAGAATGCTGCACAAGGCTATCACAGCCTATATTCAACAAAAAATCATCCCCCATGAGTCGCTGGACTATAATATACGACAGCAATTTCCAATCCCATCCGTCAGCCTTGAAAGTCTGTCTCTGGCCGGTTGAGCAAGGGCTGTGAGGGTGCGAAGTGAGTTATGGTGTCACACTCGTCTCGCTCATTGTACCGGCCAGACCCGGCCCGTCAGGGTGCCCCTGTTGCACAGAGTGGCGACCATTTTCTGACATTTGAAAAGCTCGACTCAGAGGTCATTGATTTCGTCCAGACGTTCACGATAATTTTTGTCATTTTAGTCTGGATAAGGGGACCATTATAATATCCCTCCACTCGTGAAATATAGACTCTTTTCGTATCTCGTCATTTCTATTAAATCATTCTCAGATAGAATTCATGTGTGTTCTATTTTCTTCTTTTCAATTAGCATGTCAATATTTCAGTTAATATGAATCTATTCATCCATTGGGCGTGTGTTTTTTTTGAAAAATAGAAGCAATACGTTTTCTGTTTACTATTGCGAGAATTACAATTAAACCAAATATACTATACCTTAAAATTGTGTATTGGTAAAGAATAACACAGGCTGTGCAAATCACGATAGTTAAAACCGCTAAGGAATAAACAAACTTTGTATCATATACTTCAGCATTGTCATTTCCAGATACTTGTTTATGAACTTTCGTAGATACGATTCCTTGCATAACTGCCAAAATGATATAAGCAATCAATGTTGTATAAGCTGCCGCCATATATCCAAAAACACGTATACCAATTAAGTTCAAAACAATGTTTACAATTGCTGCAACAATTGATGAGATCATTACAAAACTTGTCTTTTTATGATAAATCAGTACATTGGTATACATATTGGAAAGCGATGTCAAAAAAACTCCTGCGCAAATTGGAGGCATAATATAAATTGCCTCATAGTATTCTTTTGTTGCTAAAATTGCCACAATTTCAGGAGCCATTACAGTTAATAAGAATGCAACAACAGCAAATGCAACCAACAACTCCGACGACAATTTTTTAATGTCGTGTTCTTTTTCTGGATTGTCAATATTCTCAAACAGGAATGGAACAAATGAAGCATTTATCGCTTGCCATATAATAAGTGAAAGTGAACTAACTGTATATAAAGTACTATAAATACCAACAGCACTATTCCCTACCATTTTACTAATCATAGTTCTGTCAGAAACACTTAATATCTGTGATGCCACTGCATTACCAATTAATGGAATACTTAAACGAAGCGAAAACTGCCAGTATTTTTTACTGTATATAGTTTTCCCTTTCACGTAAATGCTTACCCAAATCCATGCTGCAACGGGAAGCAGCACTGCATAATTGGCATATAATCGTAAGCATCCCAAATTACTATAATTTCTATTACTCCCCCACACAACAACTATAACTGACAAAACTGATGCTGCTAATGCAGATAAAAAGGAAACCGCCGCAACTGCCTTATATTTATACTCATATCTTTGTCTAGAAAGCCAAAAACTTTGCGCCGGACTAAACAAAAGGTCAACCAACAATAATAACATCAACCCCGTAGGCAACCCTGTGATATTATTCCAAAAACTAGGTTTAATCAGGTAAATCAAAAAAGTCAATCCTGCCATTGCAGATGTAAGTGTTAAAACAGACGAAACATACTGATTTCGTTCATTTCTAAACTCTTTCATAGCCAATTGAAATCCACCAGAAGTCAATGAAAGAGTTGTAACAACGCTAATCATTGCAAACCAGGAATTATACAAATTAACAATGCCGATTTCCTCTGAAGACATCAGTCTTGTAAAAACTGGCACTGTAATTATCGCCAACCCTCTTGTAAAAAGTGAGGACAATGTATAGACAACGGATGCTTTTACACCATCTGACGCCTTTTTAAAATTCTTTATCTTGTTAATCATTTCTATACGCGCTCCCACTGCTGTGTCTCAAAATTAAACAGCTTAATTACTTTTGCAGGATTTCCAGCTGCTATAGCATAATCTGGTATGTCTTTTGTTACTACAGAGCCAGCCGCTATAATCGCCTTTTGCCCAATAGTAACCCCACTAAGGATTATCACATTGTTTCCAATCCAAACACCATCTTTAATATGCAGCCCTTTCGAGACATCTAGTGGGTTATCTAGATATGATTTAGTCATAGGATTCAACCCGTGATTATAATCAATCAAAAAAACATCGCTGGCAACTAAAACATCGTCATCAATTATCACTCGATTTGAGCATTGAACAGTAAAATTTCTTGTTGCATGAAAATTTTTCCCAATCACAATACGTGGTGCTTTCGTTCTCATATTGCAGCATATAAATTTTGTGTTATCTCCCAATACGCTTCCTGAACCAATCTGAACCAATTGAGGAGCATTGACAACCAAACAATCTCCAACATACACATCTGATTGCTTGGATAAGAATATCATTTGTTTTATCTTTTTATTTACCCTATTTTTAATATTTCTAAAATAGAATACTAACAAATTATTTTTCAGATTCATCTCATCCTCCGCAATTTCTGCGCTATATACTCAAGGCACTCTCCCACCAATTTTTCTCCCCTGTTATTAAAATTTATATTTTCTCCAATTGTTCTTCAATAAATTCTATTAATTTGATGGGAGATAGCTTATCTTTAAAATGATAATCCGGATGGTCCGGCAGTTTTTTTACAAACTCAGCAGAAATATCCGCAGGATTTTTAAATTGATAAATTATTTCCGAATCATAAAAAGGTGCTTGCCTTATTTCTGGGTTATCTGTGATAATCCCCTTATCATACATTATTGCTTCACAGTATCTTAAGGTGTACCCATGCCCACCTTGCTGCATCACTTCCAATAAGCACTTACTAGCTCTAATTCTTTGTAAGTTTTCAATATATGGCATTTGATTCTGATATACAATTTCATCTGCATATTTTCTGTCTTGATCATCGACGCCTATAATATGAAAATCACATTTCAAACCGGCTCTTTTTAGCACCTCATAAGATGCAATTATTCGATCCAGCCGATCCTTCGCCTTACCTACAAAAAAAACATCCGACTTTTCAATGCTGGGATTTTCAGGGATTTCTATAGAAGAATAAACTAGCGGATAATAAATCAGATCATAATTTTGCACATCGCCCTGGTCAAAAGATAATACTAAGTCTGCTTCTTTTTTTATTTTTTCAATATTCGTCAACCCACTCCGTGCTACAATATCTTGATAGAAAACTACTATCTTACAGTCTTTGTCTTTTTTTCTAAGATACCTGAATATGCCATTCTCAATTTCCTTTTTACGCCCCGCAAAAAAAATATAACATTTGGCCTTCTTGATTTCGAATGAAACATTACAGATTTTCGAGTTCCATATACCTTGAAACGGCACCTTAAAAACCTTATTAATTCGAGGAGACGTGTGGATTTTATACAAAGTTCTTAAAACTCGATTATTAGTTGTCAGTGGATCCCACAAACAAATTGCATCATTTCTCTCCTTAATATCGGCGTATGAAGCTTTATAAAAATCAGTGTCTGTGCACACAAAAACATAGTTATACTTATTCATATCCATTTATCCCTGTGTAATCTCCTTTCTTCTATATTCAAATAAGACTAACTATTCCTTGATATATTCCAATATCTCGTGATCCTTAAATACATTGGAATCATTATCAGTGCTGGATAAACTGCACTCGACTGCGCTAAGGCGGTATTAAAATAAAGAAAAACAAAAAGAATAATTGCAATCTTATTTTTCTTTAAACTAAGTGGTCTGAAAAGCCATATCATTAAGTATATAAACGGAACTACTCCTATCACCGCGCCTAATTTAAACGGCCAACCACCTGGTCCCGCATACTGATTAACCATTGAAAAGGCATTCCATTTGTCAATTCCTAGACCATACGGGTATTTTATCATCGCTTGGAGAGCCATCACTGTGCTTGCTGCACGATATATTCCAGTACTTCCTTCTGCTGTTAATGTAAACTGATTTGAATCATTAAATACCTTTGCAAAAAAAGCAACATTAATTAAACTCGCTTCACCTCTTACTGCAAAATCTGCAGCAAGGACAAAGATTCCAAGCACACAAATAGCAATTCCAAAGTTTTTCCAATTAACTCTTTTTGGGGTTTCATCTACTATAGCACTTTTTCTTGACAAAAATAAACACAACAATATTGACGCATACCCGAAATATCCCGAAGTAGATTGCGTGCTAACCAAACAAATTGTGAACAGCAAGAACAATATTTTCTTCGTCTTATCCCTAACAAACACTTGATTTTCGAAAAAGACCAGAATGTATATCGCCGTATTCAAAACCATCTGATACACACCTGGTTCCGAAAATATACCAACATTTCTATTTCCCGAAACACCAAGGTAACTGTAAAAAAGCTGTCCATAACCTGTCAGGTTCGTCACAACCTTACTTCCTGTATCCCATGATGTAACATTATTTCTAGTAACAAATGGATGTAGCAACATTTTTGCTAAATTAATCCCAAATAATTGAGGCACCCAAAAAACAATACTGATAAAGGAAAATACTGCTACAATCTTGACGAATCTATCTAAGAAATTTTTCTTATCGATCATAATTGTCAAGCCCGTGCACAAAATCTTAATAGCCATCTCACTCCAAAAACCAATTCCTATACCACCAGATACTATGCGCACGAACAAAACAAAAAACAGAAAAAACGAAACAACAAACAATGTATTTCTCGATTGTTTATTATAACGAAACAATAACAGTAGCGCCATAATTGAGATAATGCCAATCTGCACTGGGATTTTTCCATCTATATTATAATTGTAATAATTAGAAGAATTGAACAGAAGCATTATATATAATGCTATATATTGAAGCCATTCTATCCTATTGAATCTTATTTTCATATATCCTCCACACCGCAAAAGTAAACTTTGACGGCCTTTAGTCAATAATCTTCAATTGCCCTCGGTAGTGTCAATAATTGCCCTCGGTAGTGTCAATAGTTTTTCGCACTTTGGTTTGCCCCCCTGTCATGAATGAAGTCAGACAGCAATAGAGGTATCCTCAAAGGCTACCTTCTTCAGGTGCTTTATGTTCATGTGCTTTTTATTTTCCCACTGAGTACCGGCCACATGGCGCGGTTTGACACAGACCAGCATCAAGGCCGAGTTGCCACCCGAAAAACTGCCCACTACACGAGTGCGGCGACTAACCTCCCGGTTTAACCGTTCGATCACATTATTGGTGCAAATACGAGTCCAATGTTCACCGGAAAAATCGCAGTAGGTCAGTGTTTCCTCAATGCCATCTTCCATCATCTTGGCGGTTTTCTTCGGCTTCATAGAGCACAATTCCTCTATCGCAGCTTTGGTTTTCCCTCGGGCTGCTTTCTTGCTCTCTTAGGCATGGGTTGCCTTGGGCACCTTAACCATCAAACTTTATCTTACATCGAGGCGTTACAGAGAAGATATTGTGGTAAAAGTGGGCCGTACACCGCTGGTACTTGGTCTCAGGAAACACTTTTCCACGGCTTCCAGCATACCACGGCACTTGTCTCTAACCATCAGTTTGACTCCATTCAGCCCACAGCCACGCAGCCATTGACAGAATTGCCCTTGTCTTCTTTCACGCCCTCGGCTGCACCAAAAAGCTCGCGGTAGCCACCCTCGTTAACAGCAATGGCTACCAGAACGGCTACCATTTTCATACTCTCTGCCCCATTTGCAGCGCAGGTGGATTCCATCCACATAGACATACGGATACCCGTCCGCCTTGCAAAGTGCGGTTCCGCCAATCTTCAATGTTGACATCCGCCTTCTTGTTCAGCTTACTGATGCTGAAGGGCGATATCTTGCTCCCCATAGAGCCTCAGTAATATCCACCACACGCCGAATTAACACTCCTGCCAGATACATCTCAACGATTTCCGTTCAAAGGAGTGCGCCTCAAGCTTGAGCACTTTGAGGGTAACATCTCCGGAAGTAGTAGCCAGATTACGGTTGGAGTGCCCACTTCGATAGCCCTGACGCTGTTCATTGCGATCAAACGAGGCAACCTGTGTGAGTTTCTCTGCTTCAGCCTCCAACAATTCGTTGAGGGTTTCTTCTACACTGCCTCGTACGAGTTCCTTGTGTTCGCTCTTAATTACAGCCTCATTTTGTTATACAATTTTTTCGGTCATGGTTTGCAATCTCCTTTCGAATGGTTAGTATCGCAACTTCATTCTACCAGAGATCTGCAAACCATGTCTTTTTATTTTTTCAAAACTTTTTCTACCCGCTCTTGCCTTCTTCAGTTTATTTACAGTTCTTTGTCTTAGATTTAGGAAGCGTAATCCAACTTCCAAAAATATTATCCCATTCTGGCGGATTGAATGGCTTTAATCCACTCCAATGTGAAAACGTTAGCTCACCAAAGTAAATCCGCCCATCTACTTCATAGAAGTCAACCCTTACATGGGGTATTCCGCGCGATAACACCGCTGCCAATTCTTTCATTTTTTCGAACTGCACCGGCTTATGTGGCATTTCCTGTGCGTTAGGATGCCCATTTGTAAAAGGTAAATGGTTGAAATCCATATCAAAAAAATCAAATTTTGTTTCTTCAACTTCATTTTCACGGTCTGTTGCAATAAACACCGCCTTCACGTCGCCGTCAAATGCAAAAAACTTATAATCACGTAACTCGCAATCATGTGAATCTTCCATATACTGTTCCGCAATTATGCGCGGCTTAACATTTTTATATGGCCATTCTCTTCCGGTCAAGTAGTAGTTCTTCTTAAGTGATTTTTCAAGTTTTCGCTTCGCCAATTTTTTATTTAACTGCGACTTATCTTTACATATTACTAAACCACCAGAGTCATGGGTACATTTCAAAACAAACTGATCCGGGAGAATATCAAAGTTTATTTCGTCAAATGAATTCCAGACTCCCAAAGTCGGAATAATATATTCGCTTCCGATTTTATCCGCAACATACTTCTTCACTTCATATTTATCCACCATGGATGTATATTCATCACGGCGATCATATAGCTTTAACCATTGCAGCTTTTCGCTAAATGTTACAGGATTATCCCAATTGAGTTTTTTCCCAAAAACACTCCAGTAGTATAGGCTTAAGTATTCCTTATCGCCCAATTTGTCAAACAATCCTCTATAGCAGAGATGCGGTATTAGCTTGCGTACCAGTTCCATTTCTTTAACCTCCAATTATCCAAATACATAATGCTCATATATTAATTTCTACGTTTTTTCTTTGCCTATCTTTTCGTGCAAATATTCTTCGCCCCTGACCCTATCTGCACATTTTGTTAGCAGTGAATTATAAAAATTTAAAATAATCCATAAGACAAGACCTTTTCATCAAAAGTCCGAGGCTGTAAAAGATTAAGCACTTGATTATAACATTTATTATACTTCCGACTTGCATAGCCCGTAGAATCTCTTTTTATTTGAAGCTTTCGATACTCATAGCTTAACTTTTTACATAATCTACGATAAGCATTCATCTTCCTCTTGCCTATTATTCAATTTCTATATTAACTTCTCCCATTGAGCACATACCACATCTTTCATCAAGTATTCCCGCACATATTTTCCATTTTCGGAAATCCTATACGATAGTTCGCTATCCTCAACAATATCGCACATTGCCTTTGTTAACGCTTTTGTGTCACCAACGTTCACAAGAATTCCGGCTTCCCCTCCTTTCATATACTCTTTAGCTCCTCCTGGAGGACAATCCGTACATATACTTGGAATGCCGATTGCCATAGCCTCTAACATCGAATTTGAAAGGCCTTCAAAATCAGACGAAAGCACAAAAGCAGCAGAATTACTCATAATTGTATGTATACTAGTAGAATGTCCCATGAAAGTGATAAATTTATCTGCTGCAAGATTGTTGACATATTGCACCATCTGGTCTTTATATTGCTTTGGATCACCATCACCATATATTTCCAATGTGTAATCCGGATGTTTACAATGAAAAGCTATAAATGCATTAACTAACATAGGAATGTTCTTTTGCTTTGAAATCCTACATGCTGTTATAAAAACTTTTCTATGTCCATTTTTATTCCATACTGGAAGATTATCTTGAATTGGATTACCAATAATAATTCCTTTTTTTCTAATAGCAGCATCGAAATAGTCTCTAGCGTCTTTCGTTTGGAAGACAATGTTCTTTGCATGGTGATATACGAACTTACGTATATTACGACGTACAAACGAGGCATCTGTACTTTTAGGATCAATTCTCAAAGATGGAATTACCGGAATTCTTGTAAACTCAAGTGGAATCAATTCATTCGTAATAAAAGAAAATGCCATATCGGCCTTAAATTTGGTGACTACATTTTTGATTTTAAAGCTTCGGCTAATCATTCGAATAACATGATTTGGTGAAGCGCAATCAATATATATGTATTCTATTCTCCTATCAAGTTCATATTCGCGCTCTGAACTATAGGCAGCAACAAATAATACAGTATACTGTCTTTCCGCAAAATAGTTGGCAAGCATTGCAGCAACACGTTCTGCTCCTCCTCCGCTCAAACCATGCGCTATGACTGCAATTCTTTTCATACCTTATTCTTCCCCCAGAAGTATTCCTCAATCACTTCCATCGGTGCATGATCATCCGGCATCCCGACTGTACTCTCGGCTCTTTTTTCAGCCAAAGCTTTAAGTGATCCAATTACCCTTGCAGGATACCCACCTACAATTGCATCCTCAGGAACATCCTTAGTAACTACACTTCCTGCTGCAATAATCGTATTAGATGAAATCCGAGTATTATACATAATAATAGAATTTTGGCCAATCATTACATTATCGCCAATTTCTATTTTGCCCATAAAATATCCATTATCACTAACTGGATATTCAGGGTCATTCTTAAATCGAAGCATTGAATGTATAACATCATGTGTAACAAATACAACTCCAGCCGCTATATTACAATTATTTCCTATCGATACAAGATTAGGTTCACTCGGCAGTTTAATTGGTTGAAACAAGCAATGTTCCCCCATATTATGGAAAATTTTTAATTTTCTTAGAATATCAGCCCTCTTTCTCGGATTCCCTCTTGAAAGAATCAAAACCTTCAATTCCGTAATAATTTTATGTTTCATTTGTTGGTTTCTCCTACTATATGGCATACATAATCGTACCACTTTTCACAAATACGATCTAGTTTCAATCTTTCTGCAGTATTATGCGCCGCACTTCCAAGACAATCCCTCATTTCATCTGACTGTAATAATAATGTCAATTTATCACATAACTGATCAATATTGCCTATTTCAAAAAGGTAACCATTTACTCCATCTTGGATCAATTCTCTAGGTCCACTTACACAGTCACTAGAAACACAAGGAAGTCCAGCATACATTCCTTCACACAAGACATTGGGGAAGCCTTCATAGTTAGAAGATAAAACTAATATTTTAGCCTTTTTCATTTCTAAAAAAGGCGTCTCTGTTCGACCACAAAGAAAAACCTTTTCAGATAAATTCAATTCATTTATTAATTCCTGCAAATGGGATTCTTGGTTTCCAATCCCCCAAATATGAAGTTTCCAATCTGGCCAACAATGCTGAATTCTAGAAAATGCTTTTATTAAGGTATCGTAATCTTTCTGCGGTTCAAGCCTCCCCATACTGATAATTACGTTATCCTTTTCAATATTTTGTCCCGTGCATTGAGCTTCTAGCTTTTCAGTATCCAGAGGGTTTTCTAGAACAATTATTTTCTTTTGTAAATAACTAGGATAATAACTCTTGATTTGATTGGTTTGCACTACAATCCCATCGGCTAAACTATATATCAAACAACTAAGCCAAAAAACAATTTTTGAATGCTCCTTCAAAGGATTATTCCGGTCGCAAACAACTACTTTCTGCTTTTGACGTAATGATGCCAAGAGTACAAGGATATTGCATCTGCTTAAAAAAGAAATCACAACGTCCGATTTTCGCTCTTTCAATCTGTTACGAATCGAATGATAATCATTTAATTTTTTATTATTTTGTGAAATCTTCTCCAATTTCACAATGGAAGGCACCTGATAAAACTGTGGTCTTTTCTCAAGCGAATAAATACTAACTTCTGCATTCTTCTTTGCGAAATTTTCTGCAAGAGTAATTAAAACTTTTTCCGCGCCACCCCCAGACAGGCTACTTATGTAAAAATCTATTTTCACTGCTCATTTCTCCATCTACGATTTATATTAAGGCTATTCCAACTATTTTGCACCAATAGTCTTCTCCTTAGGTATCTTATTAAATCGTTTTCAAAATCTTTTGTATCTTGCTATCGTCACCCCAAATGGCCTTAGAGTCATACGGTCTATCTGGGAACGCTCCATACTGAAGCTTAATATTATATCCGTTTTCTTTGATGAATCGCTCGACTCTATCCGCAAGTTTTTCAGGTCTTCCAGAACAGATGTTAATTATTCCCTGCTCTTTCTGCTGTCCAACAACGGCAGCAACCTGTGCACAAAAATCAGGATAATCAATAAAGTCATACTGGTTCTGGCCTAAAGTAAACGGAAACTCAGTCTTTCCCTCTTCCGCTGCAGCGGTGATTTTGGAGAAGATGGAACTACCATATTTAGAATTGCCTACAATGTAGTAACCTCTCATCCACTGGAATACGATATTCTTCTGTTTGCAAATCATTTGTGTTAAATCTCGAAGGGCGTTTTTTCCAATTCCATAAGGAGTTGTAGGATGGCATGGTGTATTCTCATTAATACTCCCTTCAAAGAAGCCAATTTCATGCATGCTCCCCATCGCTGCAATCTGCTTTACACCACCTTCTGCCATCTGCTTAATAAATGCAAAATGATTAGGAAGGTCATCAATGTGCGCATTGGAGTAGTGAACAAAACCATCTCTCCATGCCAAATGAAGTAGTACATCCGGTTTTCCAAAATACTCGTAAGGATTTTTAATTTCAAACATATTCCCAGCAATCTTTGTAGCCCTATCGTCCACATGATCTACTGAAAAATCAGCTGCAACTACCTCATGCCCATTATCTAAAACAGTTTTTACGATACCCTGCCCAAGATATCCATTCGCTCCTGTTACAAGAATCTTCATATTATCTTCTCCCCTTGTAGTTCTTCTCAATCCAATTCAAATACTCACCAGAAGTACACTTTCCGTCCACTTTCTATCTTCTTCGGACATGTACCAGTCGATAGTGAGGACGATTCCATCCTGGAACATCGTGGTTGGAGCCCAACCAAGCTCTGTCACAGCCTTGGCAGGATCAATTGCATAACGCTGATCATGACTATGGCAATTAGCAACGTATGCAATAAGACTTTCGGGTTTGCCAAGCCTATCAAGAATAATCTTTACGATTTCAATGTTAGCCTTCTCATTGTGTCCACCAAGGTTGTAAACCTCACCAACACGGTCCTTCTCAATAACTGCGAGGACTCCGTAGCAATGATCCTTTACATAAAACCAAGCACGAACATTTAAGTCCTCTCCGTAAACAGGAAGAGTCTTGTCGTGAGTAGCATTATGAATCATCAACGGAATTAGCTTCTCTGGGAACTGGTAAGGTCCGTAGTTGTTGCTGCATCTTGAAATAGTTACGGGCAAGCCGTAAGTTCTGTGATATGCTAGAACAAGAAGGATTGCAGATGCCTTAGATGTAAAATACGGAGAAGAGGTATGAATCGGAGTATCCTCGTGGAAGAACAGGTCAGGTCTGTCCAGAGGACGATCACCATATACCTCATCGGTAGAAACCTGATGGTATCTCTCAATACCATACTTACGGCAAGCATCCATGAGCACAGCGTTATCCATGATATTGGTCTCCAAGAAAATTCTAGGATTTGTGATGGAACAGTCTACATAAGAATCTGCTGCAAAGTTAACAACAATGTCCGGCTTTTCTTCTTCGAAAATCTTCTCGATTGTTACCAATGTTAATGGATAAAGTCTAGTTACAGCTCTTTCAACAAATTCCTCCTATCTTTTTCGCAAATTAATCTCTTCTAAAAATATCTCTTGTGTAAACTTTCTCGCTAACGTCATCCAAGCAGCTATCGTAGCGGTTTGTAATAATTGCCTGGCTCCGCCTCTTAAACTCTCCCAAATCGTTTACAACAAGGCTTCCAAAGAACTTCTCACCATCTTTAAGAGTCGGCTCATAGATGATTACAGTAGCGCCCTTCGCCTTGATACGCTTCATAACCCCCTGAATAGAACTCTGGCGGAAGTTGTCGGAGTTAGACTTCATAGTCAAACGGAATACACCAACGACAACATCGCTTTCTTTGCTACTATCCCAGCAGTCATTTGCACCATATCCTCCAGCAATTTCCAAAACACGAGCTGCAATGAAATCTTTACGAGTTCTATTAGAGTCAACGATTGCAGATATCATGTTCTGTGGAACATCTGCATAGTTTGCCAGAAGCTGCTTGGTATCCTTAGGCAAGCAGTATCCACCATACCCAAAGGAAGGATTATTATAGAAATCACCGACACGAGAGTCAAGGCAGACGCCCTTAATAATTTGCCGCGTATTAAGTCCTTTCATTTCCGCATAGGTGTCAAGCTCATTGAAATATGCGACACGAAGCGCAAGGTATGTATTAGCAAAAAGCTTTACAGCCTCTGCCTCTGTAAAGCCCATAAACAGAGTATCGATATTTTCCTTGATAGCGCCTTCCTGAAGCAGTTTTGCAAAAGTATGCGCTGCCTCTACCAATCGCCGATCGTCTAAATCAGTGCCAACAATGATGCGACTGGGGTATAAATTATCATATAATGCTTTTGATTCTCTCAGGAACTCAGGGCTGAAAATGATATTCTTATTTCCTGTCTTTTCTCGAATACTCCTTGTATATCCAACAGGAATGGTCGATTTAATTACCATGATTGCGTCAGGAGCATATTCCATAACCAAGCCGATCACGTTCTCGACTGCTGACGTATCAAAAAAGTTTTTCTTACTATCATAATTAGTAGGCGCAGCAATAACCACAAAATCCGCATCTGTATAGGCTTCTTTTACATCCAATGTAGCCGTCAGATTAAGATCCCTCTCAGCTAGATATTTTTCAATGTAGTCATCCTTGATCGGGGACTTGCGCTGATTTATCAGTTCAACCTTCTCCGGAATAATATCAACTGCCATCACTTTATGATGCTGCGCCAACAGCGTAGCAATAGAAAGACCGACATAACCGGTTCCGGCAACCGCAATTTTCAAGTCCTTAAATTCTCTCATAATCATCTTTCTCCTCCCAGGAAACATACCTCTATCATTTGTATATGAATTTTACATATAGGACTTCTTATACCACTCAGCGAATTTTCGAAGTCCTGTTCTCAAATCTGTACTTGGCTTAAACCCAAAATCATGCTCCAACGCAGATGTATCTGCATAGGTCACCGGCACATCTCCCGGTTGCATCGGAACAAGCTCCTTGTGCGCATCGAAATCATAATCCTTCGGCAGCACTCCAGCCCTTACCAATTCCTCGCTCAATATCTGCACGAAGTCCAACAGGTTTTCGGGATGGTTGTTGCCAATGTTGTAAAGAGCGTAAGGCGGAACTGGAAGCCCATCTTCACCGGTTACCCTGTCAGGAGCCCTGCTCATCACCTTTTCCACGCCGGTCACAATGTCATCGATATATGTAAAATCTCGTTTGCAGTTTCCATAGTTGAATATCTGGATAGTCTTACCAGCTCTTAACTTATCGGTAAAGCCAAAGTAAGCCATATCAGGCCGACCTGCAGGGCCATATACTGTGAAGAATCTCAAACCAGTTGATGGAATATTATATAGCTTCGCATAAGCGTGAGCCATCAGTTCGTTTGATTTCTTTGTGGCTGCGTAAAGAGAAACTGGGGTATCCACCTTATCATCAGTGCTATATGGGACCTTTTTATTGGAACCGTAAACAGATGAGCTTGATGCATACACCAGATGTTCCACTGGTGTATTTCCTTCGTCATAAGAATGGCGACAGGCTTCCAGGATATTGTAGAATCCAATCAAATTCGATTCGATGTAGGCGTCAGGATTAATGATGGAATAGCGTACACCTGCCTGTGCAGCAAGATTTACAATAACCTGTGGTCTATACTGCTCAAATACTCTATTAATCTGCTCCTTATCCGCAATATTTCCTTTGATAAACGTAAAGGACGGGTATATGGACAGTTCCGAAAGCCTTGCTTCCTTTAACCGAACATCATAATAGTCATTCATATTATCGATACCGACTACTGTCACATCTTTCACCACATCATAAAGATGCTTTACAAGATTTGAGCCAATGAAACCAGCTGCTCCTGTCACAAATATAGTTTTCTGGTATAAATCTACACAACTCATGCTATTACGACTCCTTTATTCCTTCTGAAAAAAATCCCAAAGCGAAATTATTTAATTCAACTACCTATTTATTTTTGCTTTTCTCACATCAAATTTTTCATAGTAAAGTAACAATGTTTTAGACACTACGTCATCCCAGTTATACTTATCACAGATATATTTTGTCGCTTCTTCTCTGTATCGTCCAACCTGCTCAGGATGTTGGAATAATTCTTCAAGTTTCTGTTTTAGAGACTCTACACTACCTCGCTGGAAAAGCACGCCTTTATCTTCCAAAACCTCTGCACACTCAGCAATATCGGAAGCCAGGCAGCAATTCCCGTAACTCATCGCTTCCAATAGACTGAGGGGCATCCCCTCCAAATCGCTTGGCAAGCAATATACATAGGCATTGCTATATAATTCCGCCAGCATATGTCCTTGTACAAACCCGGTAAACAATATTCGCGGATCATCCGCAGCGAGCCTTGTAAGCTCCTGCATAAATTCATCTGAATCAGAGCTGCCACCGGCAATGACTAACTTTTTATCTGTGTCAATCTGTTTGAATGCCTTGATCAAATACTGGATTCCTTTTTCTGGAACCAACCTGCCCAGGAACAAAATATATCCGTCCTTATCAATTCCGAATTTATTTTTGATCAGATCTGCCTTACGCAGC
>ERZ1090879.710-NODE-710-length-19829-cov-24.315920_pt1 | contig 19829 bp, 19 predicted proteins | sample MGYA00478472_ERZ1090879 | MGnify/ENA primary metagenome ERZ1090879 (study PRJEB33644, sample SAMEA5815723) | chicken gut metagenome | biome: Chicken; feature: Gastrointestinal Tract; material: Caecum | place: Ireland | collected 2019-01-01 | study: A study of the... | reverse complement strand
GTTGAGCAAAAGTCAGCGTGGGATTGATGTGGTATCTTTATCTAAGTGAACCCCCGCTTTCCCATTTGCTTACTGCTTTATCGCTGACGCCCAATTTGTCGGCAAGCACCGCTTGCGTCCACCCTTTTGCTTTGCGTAAAGCCGCTATTGTCTTTCCGACGCTGTGAGCACTCATATACCGTGCCTCCGTGTTTTTCTAAATATATGGTAGCAAACTCCTCATGAAAAGTAAACTTACTTATCATTTACGTTGAAAATCGAGCGATTTTTCTCAAAACTTGAAATCTACGTTTCGTAGACAAAATGCCAGAGTTGTTTGCAACTCCTGAATAATATTACGCTATGTTTTCTTTTCTATGGCTATAATAAATCTATAATACACGGAAGCGACGGCGGATATTGATTTTTGCGGAGAGGGCGTTTATCATATCTGTCGGAAAGCGGCTGCAACGGCGGAAAGTGCACCGGAATAAAAGTCACGGTTTCGGACTGACTCGTCTGTCCGAAAATCCTCCGCAGACGGATGAAAAGCGCGTTCCGTACCGGAAGCTGTGCAATTTTGCGTATTGACACCGGGGCGGTGCGATTGTAAAATGGATATGCAAGGGGGAAGCGAGCGGCGTATTGCGCCGCTCGTGTGATGTATGTAATACTTCCGCCGCACCCCTAAAACCTTTCGGAGGGTGAGAATATGGTCGGTAAAAGCAGCGCGGATTCCGGCGCGGCAAAGACCACGCCGCTCGGCGGAAAAATCTGGTTTTGCCTGTTGTTTTTCGGTCTGATCGGACAAATCGCATGGATCGTCGAAAACATGTATTTCGCCAAGTTCATGCAAGACGAATTCGTGGACGAGGCATGGGCGACCACCCTTATGGTCGCGCTTTCCGCGATTTTCGCCACCGCCGCCACCGTCGTAACGGGCGCGATATGCGACAAAACGGGCAAGCGTTCGGTGTTTGTATCGTGGGGCTTCATTGTGTGGGGGCTTACGATAATGGTATTCGCCCTCTTCCCGATAGACTACTCCCCCGAACAGCTCGGCGGACTTGTCGCCGGCATAATCATCATGGACTGCGTGATGTCGTGGGTGGGCTCGTCGGCAAACGACGCGGCGTTCAACACGTGGCTCACGGACATGACCGACACTACCAACAGAGGCAAGGCGGACACGGTGCTCTCGATGATGCCGGTGTTCGCAATGGTCGTCGTATTCATAGGTCTTGACAGCCTGACCGCAAAGGGCACGGAACAGTGGTGGCTTTTCTTCGTGATCCTGGGCGCGGTGCCGATAGTCAGCGGCATACTCGGGCTTTTCGTCCTGAAAGACAAGCCGGGGCTTCCCAAAAACACGAATCCGAATTTCGGCAAAGAACTTCTTTACGGTTTCCGCCCATCCGTTATAAAGCGGAATAAAATGCTGTATATCGCTCTTGCAGGCTCCGGCATCGCAGGCGCGAGCATGCAGGTGTACATGTCCTACCTCATCAATTTCGTGGAGCGTACGCTCGGCATGAAGGACTATGTAATGCCGCTCGCAGTGATAATAGTGTGCTCCGCCGTGCTCGCGGGACTGACGGGATTTCTGATGGACAAATTCGGCAGAAAACACTTCTTCATTCCGTTGGTGCTCGCCGCCGTCGCCGGCACGCTGGGGATATACCTCATCAAATTCCTCGGCACGGGGAACTACGCCGCTCTGCTCGGCATGCTGATACCCGTGGGCATAGTCACGATGACGGCGGAACTTTCCGTCAGCGGACTGTTCGTTTCCTCCTTCCGCGACTACATCCCTAAGGGGAAAGAGGGGTGTTTTCAGGGCATAAGGATGTTCCTGTTCGTGCTGCTCCCGATGATCATAGGTCCCGCGATAGGCAATGCGATAATCGACGAATACGGCTGGTACACCTATTCTGAAACAATGGGAGAAGAGATCCTCAACTATCCGTACGAGATGTTCCTCGGCGCGGCGATAGTGGCGGTGTTCACCCTGATACCGGCGGTCATAGTCCGCAGCAAAGACGCCGGGACGCGTGCGCGTCTGCTTGCGGAACGCGACGCCGCGCAAAACCGGCAAACCGCCGATACGGAAGATGAAAATGTACAAACGGCAGAATAAACTGCGTGTTGCGACAACAACCGGCGATACGGAAAAGGCTCCGCCGCGTAACGGGAGGTAAAATTATGGAAAAGACGACGCAAGCAGCCGCAAGCGGAAAAGCCGCTCCGCTGGGCAGAAAGATCTGGGCGTGCGCGATAATTTTCGGGCTGATAGGACAGATTGCGTGGGTGGTGGAGAACATGTTCTTCGCCAAGTTCGGGCAGGACTTGTTCGACACACGCGGAGAGCTGTATTTCACGGTCACGACGCTCATGGTCATACTCTCCGCGGTCACCGCGACGGTGACGACCATCTTCGCGGGCGGACTCATCGACAAGACGGGCAAGCGCAAACCCTTCATCACGGTGGGCTATCTGTTGTGGGGCGTGACGATCATGCTCTTCGCCGCCATCCCCATCGACTTTTCGGACGACAGCAGCTGGGGGATAATCGCCGCGCTCGTCGTGCTTGACTGCGTGATGACGTTCTTCGGCTCGACCGCCAACGACGCGGCGTTTAACACTTGGGTGGCGGACGTCACGGACGTCACCAACCGGGGCAAAGTAAACACCATCCTTTCGGTCATGCCCGTTATAGCGACGGTGCTCGTGTTCGGCATCGGCATGCTCACCTACGACAACGGCGCCACCTACGTCAACGACCTCGGCGAAACGGTGAAAGTCGCCATCGCCGACCGCGACGGACTGCTCATCAAACTCTTCTTCATCATCATGGGCATATTCCCGATGGTTGGCGGCGTGCTCTCCGCCTTCATGATGAAGGATTCCCCCAACATAGTCAAGAACTCGAATCCGAACTATCTCAAGGAAACTTTCTACGGTTTCCGTCCCTCCGTCGTGAAGGAAAACAAGATGATGTACGTCACGCTGGGCACGGTATGCCTGCTCGGCATAGCGCAGCAGATCTTCATGTCCTACCTCATCAACTTCATCCAAAAGACGCTCGGCATCGAAGACTACATCATTCCTCTCGCCGTCATCATCGTGGTGGGCGCGATAATCACCGGGGTGCTTGGCGCGCTCTTTGACAAATTCGGCAGGAAAAATTTCTACTTCCCCCTGCTTGCGATACTCGTCGCGGGAGCTATCGTCGTCTATTGCATGGAGTTCATGGACAGCTCGGCATACCGCCCCATCCTCATAGTGGGCGGCTCCATACTTCTCGGCGCGATACTCGCGCTTGGCGGCGCGCTGACCGCGTCCTTCCAGGACTATATCCCGAAGGGAGCGGAGGGAAGGTTCCAGGGCGTGCGCATGTGCTTCACGGTGCTCATCCCCATGGCGCTCGGCATAGGCATAGCGCAGGCGGTGGGCGTCAACTCTCTCGACGCGCACAGCAAAGGGCAGATGCATCCGCCTTTCGAGCTCTTCCTTGCCGCAGGCATAGTCGCCGCGATCGCCGCCATCCCCCTCATCTGGGTGGTGAAAGACTCCGACAGGCTGCGCGCCGAACTGATGCGCAGAAAAGACGCGGAGACCGCCGCGGCGGAAGACGGAGAAGCCGTCCTGCCGGAGCAAGCGGAGGATACGGCGGAGCAATGAGCGCGGCGCAACGCCCGCGTCCGTGCGGCAGACAGAATAAGACGTCCCCGTAAGAGGACGTCTTTTGTTTCCGCGCCGCGGTCTATTGCCGCAGGACGGTCATTTCAGCCTGCCGAGCCCCACCGAATAGGGCTGCGAACGCCCGATCTCCTTCTTCGTGAGCCCGTCGATCAGTTCGACACACCGCACGAAGGTGTGCAGCTGTTCGTACATGAGGTCGAGATCGAATTTGTCCATATGGCTGTTGCCGGTGTGATCGACCGAACACAGGTAGTCCGGAGCGGTGACAAGCGCGATCTCCGGGATATGCTTCCTGGACAGCGGCTGTCCTTCTCCGAAGTGCATGGTGTTGTGTCCGCGCAGCGTTATCGTGCGCAGACGGTCCCTGTCCTTTGCCGCTTCGTAATAGAGCGCGTCCATGCGCTTGTTGCCGGTATAAACGAGTTCCGCGTCGATGTCGTCGGTTTTGCGGTAGACGCCGTTCACGTCCTTCCATTCCGTACAACCCAGATGCTCCACCGAACACCCTGCGACGGCTTTGTACTTCTTCCCGTTCCAGAGCTCCGGATTGTCGGCAAGCCACCTCCCCGTCGCCTGATTGGACGTCATGACTCCCACGCGGAATACAGGCAGACGGAAATGTCCCGTGACGAAAGCGAAGATCAGAGTGCGCTTTGCCGGATGCGCCTTGAACCAGCGCATCATCTCCAGCATTCCCACGCCGCCGTTCTCCTCGCAGAAGTTGCACCCGTCCGTGTGCGTGTTGATCACAATCGCCTCGTTGCCGCCGCCCGTCCCCGGAATGAGGGCATGGAAGGACTCCGTATGCGCTTCCTTTTCGATGCTCCCGACCAGACGGAGCGTCGCCGTCTTTTTCGCTTTCGCCGCGGCGAGGACTTTACCGCCCTCCGTTTCGTTCACCCACAGAACGGGCACGCCGAGATATCCGAGAATGAAGTTGAGACACTGCCCTTCCACCATTGCGTCGGACATATCTTCCCACACGCACACCATGCCTTTCACGCCGGCAGACTTCAGCGCCCAGAAAGTGGGAAGCGTCTTGACGAAAGCGGTGCTCACCGGCCCGCGGTAGCTCTTTTCTATCTCCATGTCCGCAGGGACGGAGGCGCGCTTGTTGAACGCCACACGACTGCTTATCGCAGAAAGATTCTTTATGCGGCAGACGGCTATCTTCCCTCTTGCGCGCTGAAAATCCAACGGATTGTCCGACACCGCGCAAAGCGGTGCCGTCACGCCCTCCTCCGGCGTAAGACCGCTGTAATGGAAAGGCGACGATACCCCGATTTCTTCGCCGTCCACCGTCAGCGAGCAGTCCTTCGCCTCCCACCTTTCGAAGACGTAATCCTTAGACACAACGTCTATACCCATCGCCCTGATCTCGTCCTTGAGCCATGCGCAGAACTGCCGTTGTCCGACCGTTCCCGTCAGGCGGTCGCCGCCGCCGAACGAGTTCATTTTGAGCATGTTTTCGAGCACCCTTTCCTTTGACGTGACTTCGTCGAGAAAAAACCGCATGATACAAGTCCCCCCTTGATGACTTTGCAGATACAGTATAAACGAAAACGGACGCAAGTCAATGCCAAAATGTTTCCTTCCTCCGCGCGCCCGACGTCATGCGGAAAAACCCTCCGCAACAAAACGGCGCAACAGCGTCTTTACCGACACATTTCGGCATTTTATCATGCGTTTTATGCACTTCGGCATTCGCGTCCTCTGTCGCGCGGCAACAAAAAACGTCCCCGTGCAGGGGACGTTTCCGGTCGGTCGTGTTTTGCCGCGGCGCGGACGCGAAGGCTCAGGCGCGGCTCTCCGCCGCGCTCTCGCCCACTTCGCTTATCGCGTACGGGGTGACCTGGTAGACGTAGTAATTGAGCCAGTTGTAGAACAGCAGGTTCGCGGTCGAACGCCATTTCATATCCACGATGCCCAGCTCCTCGTTGACGAAATAATTCTTCGGCGGCTCGATGGACAGCCCTTTCTCGCGGTCACGGTCGTACTCCTTCTTGAGCGTGAAACGGTCGTACTCCGCGTGTCCCGTAAAGAAGAACATCCTGTTGTCGTGCGTCTTGGCGATGGATATGCCCGCCTCCGGCGAAAACGCCAGCACTTTGATGTCCGGGCACGCTCTCACCGCGTCCTCGTCCACCCGCGTGTACCGGGAGTGCGGGATGTAGAAGGTGTCGTCCATGCCTTTCAGCAGCATATCGTTTTCCTGCATGGCGTGCGTCGCGAACACTCCGAACAGCTTCTTGTCGAGCAGCTGTTTGCCTATGCCCCAGAAGTGGTACATCGCCGCCTGCGCCCCCCAGCAGATGTATATCGTGCTGGTAACGTTTTCGCGCGCGAAGTCCATAATCTCTACAAGCTCCTTCCAATACTTCACGTCCTCGAAAGGAATGGTTTCGACGGGAGCGCCCGTGACGATCATGCCGTCGAACTTCATCTTCTTCACTTCCGAGAGCGTGCGGTAGAACTTCTGCATATGCGCCTCGGACACGTGCGTGCTCTTGTAGCTCGCCGTGCCGATGAGGTGTATGTTCACCTGCAGCGGCGTATTGCCGAGCAGACGCATGAGCTGCGTCTCCGTCACCTCTTTGGCGGGCATGAGATTGACTATCGCCACCTCAAGCGGACGAATGTCCTGAGTCCCCGCGCGCAGGGAATCCATCACGAATATCTTTTCGCTGCGCAGATTGGCGTAAGCCGGTATGTCTTTCGGGATAATGATCGGCATGTGTTACTCCCCCGTCCGGCGGGACGGCTGTATATCAGTTGTGCGCGGCCTCGAGAGCCTGTTTCACATCGGCTATGAGGTCGTCCGCGTTCTCTATGCCCACGGACAGCCTGACAAGGTCGGGCGATACGCCCGCGGCATGCAGTTCCGCGTCAGTCATCTGGCGGTGCGTGGAGCTTGCCGGGTGCAGGCAGCAGGATCTCGCGTCCGCAACGTGCGTTTCTATGGCTATGAGTCTGAGATGCTTCATGAAGTTCTCCGCCGCATTCCTTCCGCCCTTGACGGTGAAACTCACGACGCCGCAGGAGCCGCTCGGCAGATACTTCTTCGCAAGTTCGTGATACTTGTCGCCGGGCAGATCGCAGTAGGTGACGTGCGCGACGTGCTCGCTGCTCTCCAGGAACCGCGCCATTTTGAGCGCGTTCTCGCAATGCCTTTGCATGCGGACGTGCAGGCTCTCAAGACCGAGATTGAGCAGGAAGGCGTTCTGCGGCGACTGTATCGCGCCGAAATCTCTCATCAGCTGCACCGTCGCCTTGGTGATGAACGCGCCGCCCAGCCCGAAACGCTCGGTGTACGTCACGCCGTGGTAGCTCTCGTCGGGCGTGCAAAGTCCGGGGAATTTGTCGGGATACGCCGTCCAGTCGAACTTGCCGCCGTCGACGATCGCGCCGCCCACCGCCGCGCCGTGGCCGTCCATGTATTTGGTGGTGGAATGCGTGACGATGTCCGCGCCCCACTCGATGGGACGGCAGTTGACGGGAGTTGCGAAAGTGTTGTCCACTATGAGCGGCACTCCGTGCGAATGCGCCGCCGCAGCGAATTTCTCAATATCCAGCACGGTGAGCGCCGGATTTGCTATCGTTTCGCCGAACACCGCCTTGGTGTTGGGACGGAACGCCGCGTCCAGCTCTTCCGCCGTGGCGTCGGGCGATACGAAAGTGAAATCGATCCCCATGCGCTTCATGGTGACGGAGAACAGATTGAAAGTGCCCCCGTAAATGGTGGAACTTGCGACAACGTGATCCCCCGCGCCCGCGATGTTGAACACGGCGAAGAAATTCGCCGCCTGTCCCGACGACGTGAGCATTGCGGCGGTGCCGCCTTCCATCTGGCATATCTTTGCCGCAACGTAGTCGTTGGTGGGATTCTGCAGTCTGGTGTAAAAATATCCCGACGCTTCGAGGTCGAAGAGTTTCGCCATATCCTCGCTCGTTTCGTAACGGAAAGTCGTCGACTGAACGATTGGTATCTGCCGCGGCTCGCCGTTACCGGGCGTATAGCCGCCTTGTACGCATAAAGTTTCGATCTTGCTCATATAAAACTCCTTTTCCGCCGGCACGGCGTGCCCGGCGGTCATCTGGTGTTGAATTCTTTCTTGATCCTGTCGAGCTTGCGCTCCTCTTCGCGGCGCTTCAGCGTTTCGCGTTTGTCGTAGAGGTCCTTGCCGCGGCAAAGCCCTATCTCCACTTTGACAAGGCTGTCCTTGAAATATATCCTGAGCGGCACTACGGTGAAACCTTTCTGCTCCGTGCGCGCTTTAAGACGGCGTATCTCCGTTTTGTGCAGCAGCAGCTTCCGTATCCTCAGAGGATCGACATTGAAGTAGCTCCCCTTCTCGTAGGGGGAAATGTGCGCGCCGACCAGCAGAGCCTCGCCGCTTTTCAGCGTGACGTAACTGTCGCGGAGATTGACCTTGCCGAGGCGCACGGACTTGACTTCCGTACCCGAAAGCGCAATGCCCGCCTCGTATGTCTCCTCGACGAAATAGTCGTGATAGGCTTTTTTGTTGGTCGCAACGATCTTCATCTTTTCCTCTGCGCCGCCCGCGGCGTGCGCCGATATATATAATATAACTATTTTGTTTTTATTTCAACCACTTAGCTGCGGGTGAGATGAAACTCCGGCCAGACAGGCTTCACGTCCCCTGACACGGAAGTATTGTACCCTCTCCTTCCCGGGGACCCCGCCGAAAGCATTTTCGGTGGGGATTTATTCGGGGACTCCGCAGAATTTCTGTAAGAAATTATGTGGGGTAAAATTTGGGGCCCCCGCGGAAAATCCGCCGGGATTTTTCGTGGGGATAAAAAAATAGCGGCTCCCGAGGGAGCCGCCATTCGCTTATCTTTTCAATCAACAGCTACTACAGCAAACGAAATAATGGAGCAGACAAGTATGAACGCGAACAGCACGAAGGTGACTTTCTTGAGCACGCCTTCCTTGCCCTTTTCCTTGTTCCTGCCGTAGTAGGTGTCGGAGGCTCCCGATATGACTCCCACGTTGTCGTTGGTCCCTTTCTGCATCATGACCACGACGATAAGCGCGATGCCGGCGATAAGCATGAGTATCATGAACGCAAGTGAAACATTCTGCCTGACCTCATAATTAATAGAGCCGCTCGGCTGATCAGATGTTGTAGACTCGTTGCACGCCGCAAACATGACGCCGAGGACGGCGACGAGCACAACGAGCGCGATTATCATAAGGACTTTCTTCTTCATACGGTATCAAACCTCACGGACATTTCGTTCCGTCCGAAAGACGGACGTCTTGTCATAAGCTAGAAGATTTTATCACAGCGCAAATTATTTTGCAAGCGGATTGAGGCAATTTCCGCAACTTGCGCGCCTTATTGCGCCGTATCCGCTCACCCTTCGGCTGCGACCGTCATATATTGGGGCAAAAGGAGGATGGAATGGACTTCAAGTCATGCGTATCCGAACTGCCCTATCCCGACATCGACTGCGCCGAGAATCTGGCGGACAGCAAACTGCTCATGCCGTCCTACGGCGGTCCTTCGGGGGAGCTGACAGCGGTCACGACATACTGTTTTCAAAGCTACATCTGCACCCGCAGCCGCGAGATAGCGGAAACGCTGGAATGTATCGCGCGCGCCGAAATGCGCCACCACGAGCTGCTGGGCAAAGCCATCGTGAAGCTCGGTGGCTACCCCGTCATGGGTGGACGAACGTATTGGAGCGGAAGTTTTGTCAACTACACACTCGATCCCAAAAAATTTCTGCGCGAGAATATAACGGCGGAAGAAACCGCCATCCTCAATTATGAGCGCACCGTGCTCTCTCTCCGCACCGAAAGCGTAAAGGCGCTCATAGAGCGTATAGTGCTGGACGAAGAGCTGCACATCAAGATCTTCAAAGACCTGCTCGCGTCATTGTGAGCTTCTCTCATACTGTCCCGCGGACGGGGCGCGTCACCGCGCCCTTTTCCGCATATGTCCGCAAAGCCGCGGATGCGACGGCATGCGAAAACGCCTTTGAGTGATAATAAAATTTAGAAAAAAGCGGTATTATTGTTTGTTTATGACTTTCATCACGTAGTCGTGAATGGCTCCGAGAATGCCTTCGAAGAGGTCGGCGGTGGAGTCGTAGGCGGACTGGTCGCCGCCGTAAGGATCGGCGACGTCCTCTCCGGTAAACAGCGAAAGACACTCCACTCGCAAAGACGGATATTCGGCGCGGAGTTTGTCCCTCTGCTCCTCCGTCATGGTGAACACGAAGTCCGAGTCCGCCTCTCCCTCTCCGAACACCTTGGATACATGCCCAGACGCCTCAAGCCCGCGAAGTGCAAGCGAGCGCGCCGCTTTGGGATTGACCGGCGAGCCGCCGCCTTTCATGCCGGCGCTGTCCGTCACGCACTCGAAGCCGACCTTTGCCGCGTAGTCCTCGAACATCCGCGCGAGCATGGGCGAACGGCACGTATTTCCCGTGCAGACGAAAGTTATCTTCATACCGTCTTGCCTCCTACGGCTTTCATGACTCTGTTCATGACTGAAGCCGCGCGTCCGTCGCCGTCAAGCATCTCGACTATAATGACGCCGTACTCCTTTTCGGCTGCGCGCAATGCGGAATATACCCCGTGCATGAAGTCGTCGACGCTGCCGCCGAGGGATATGCGCGCCCTGTCCCCCAGCGCGTCGGCATATACGTCGCGGAAAAGCAGCACGGGGTTTTTCCCCTCCGCCTTGCATTTGTCGTAAAACTCTGCCGCCGAAGCGGCGGAACGCGCCGCATATGCCTCCGCGGCGGGCGCGTAATGCTCGTATTTCATACCCGGAGATTTAGCCGTACCTATGACCTTCCCGCTGCCCGGCGTCACGCCGAGGTAAGGCGCGAGCATTTCCGCCGTCACCGCGCCCGGGCGCAGGATCACGGGAGATCCCGAAGTGAGGTCGAGCACGGTGGATTCTATCCCCACCGCACATTCTCCCCCGTCAAGAATGAGCGGAACGCGTCCGCTGAGGTCGTCGTACACGTGTTTTGCGGAAGTAGGCGAAACATGCTTGCTTCTGTTGGCGGAAGGCGCGGCGATCGGAAAAGACCGCGAAATGAGTTCGCGCGCGACGGCGTTGTCCGGCATCCTGACCGCGACGGTATCTCCGCCCGCGGTGACGATGTCCGGCACTCTTGCGGACTTCGGCAGCACGACGGTGAGCGCACCGGGCATAAACCTTTCCGCCAGCGCATAAAAGACGTCGGGCACTTCGCGCGCGACGTCCCGCACCTCGTCCGTGCACGAGATGTGCACGATGAGAGGATTGTCCTGAGGTCTGCCCTTCGCTTCGAAGATCTTCTTCACCGCCGCGGCATCGTAGGCGTTGGCTCCGAGTCCGTAAACGGTTTCCGTAGGGAAAACGACCAATTCGCCGCTTCTTATGAGCGAAACGGCTTCGTCAAGCCCGTCTTTTGCGTTTACTATGCGCGTTATCATTTCTTCTCCGACTTGCCGCGGGGACTCTCCCCGGCGCCGCTTGCACTCTTCGCACCCCGGCTCTTACGCACAGCGGCCACCGCTCCCGCGACTATGCCCGCCGCCGCGAGCGTACAGCCTGCGGCGATAAGACCGATCCCCCAGTCGGGGAGCCCTTCCGGCTCCGCCGCGGGCGCAGTCCCGTCCGATGACGAGGTGAGAGCGTAGACGCAGTACGCGCCGTCCTCCGCTCTGTTGCCCCACACGAAAACCAGGCTGTTGTCGCTGCTCGGCGAATAGAGCGTACAGCTGCTGAGCACGGCGTCGAGCACGATGTTGGAGCCGAAGTCGCCGCTCATGTTCTTCACGCCGTAGCGCGTGCCGTCGTCCGTGGAAGTCTTGAAAGCGTAGCACCCTCTCTGCACAAGCGCCACATTGGAACTGCTGGTGGCGATATCCGGGAAATGAGCCGTAGCTCCGTCCTCGTACGGCGCCGCCGCGCCGTCCTTGCCGAGAAGCACGCGGGTGTTGCCCTCCGCGGTCACGGCGTAAGTATAGTAGCTCCTGAAAGGCATGATCGAGCTGTACGCGAATGGTATGACATTGTTGCCGGAGAGGTCGAAAGCGCCGTAGACGGTATCTCCGTCCTCGTCCTCTATGCCTGCTATCACGATGCCGTTCTGCAGACTGGCGCTGACGTAGGTGTGCTCGGTGTTTTTGAACACGAGGCTGCCGTCCGCGGTATAAAGCCGGATGGCGCTGGGATATATTCTCGCGTAGTAGTAACCGTCAGACCCTTGCATCATGAGGTCGTACAGTCCCACCTCCTCGCGGTCGAGAGAGCCCTCCGGGCGTATGCCGAAGTTGGTGGTGAGCGAATAGACTATGTTGAGGTCGCCGTCCAGAATGAACTGGTCGTAGCTCGCCTCCTTGTCCGCGCCGATGATCAGCCCGAACGAGGCGTAAGTGTAGCCGTCGCGGAGATATGACGAAGGCGCGACCGCCGTGGAGCCGTCCACCGTCCTGTCCGTGGCGTAGTCGTAGTAGGAATTGACGGCGTTAAGGAATATGTGCGCCGAAGTGTACTGCTCTCTCTCGTCCGTGTCGGGATAATAGAAGTAGCGCGCCGCGCGGTAATACTCGCCGTCGTACGAGTAAGTGTACACGTCGCTCGAATCCACCGTCCATTCGGTATGGACGTAGAATTTACCGCCGCCGAGATAAAGCGACTCGGTGTAATAGTCGTCGTAATCGCCCGTATTGGTGAAAGACGCGAGGCGCGACGCGGTGATGTTCGCATTCTCCGGTCTCTCGTCCGGGATGCTGTAAATGACCGTTTCCCTGCCGTCGGCGGTGGAGGAAGTTTCCACCGTGACGTATTCCCCGTCGAAGCCCATCACGCCGTCAAGCGTGCCGCCCGTTTCTATACAGCAGACGAGTTCGCCGGTGGAAATGCGGTAGATCGGCGTATAGTTGCGGTTGCCGGGGAAAGCCGCGTCCGTGACGTAAGTCGGATTCACCGCCACGAGTTCGCCGTCGAGGATGCGTATCGCGCCGGTCAGCGTGGACGAGCCTACCGTAACCCCCGAAGAGGAAGTCTTGTCGGCGTTGACGCGCCAGTTGCCGTTCATGTCCATCACGCCGACGAAGCCGGCGCTGCTGGAAATGCGTACGGCAAAATAGCTGCCGACCGTCTTGATCGCCCTCACGCCCACCGACGGAGAGATGATGAAATCTTCCTCAGTCACCGTTTTGTCCCCGCCTTCCGGCACTCTGACCACGGAAAGATCCCCCGCCGAATTGACGATGATGAAAGCGTTGAGCGAGGAGATGTAGCCTATGTCGGAGTCGGCGTTCGCGCCGCTCGCCGAGGAAAGCACGCTCCATCCGTCGGGGAGCACGAGGGAAAGTTCCGCCGTGTCGATCTCGCCCTGCGTGGCGTCGTAATTTATGTAGATGTCCGAAAGGTCGGGCATCGAGGTGTCGAATTTGTCACAGCCGAACATTGCGAGCGCGGTAAGCGCGGCAACCGCTGCGACGACGATCATGAGTGCTCTCTTCTTTTTCATTCCTGCTCCTTGAAATAGCTGCCGTCGGGACGCACGCCCTGAGTGCGGTAAAGAAAGTCCGCAAGCAGCCTGTCTGCCCTTATTTTGATAGCTTCGGGGACGCTGCGGCGTTCCCCCGATATGAACGCGCGCGACGCGGCGTCCACCTTGATGGAATCCCACGGCGCGCAATGCGTACACATTATACCCCCCGCTTCGGAAAACGCGGCCTCTCCGTCCAGCACGCAGCCGCAGTCGGAGCATACGGTAAAATCCAGTCCGTTGCCTCCTTCCGCGAGCGCGGCAAGCAGAAAATCGCAAGCCGAGTCCCTTCCCTCCTTATTCTCGTAGGCAAGCGCCTTCAGCTCGCCGAGCGCGGCGAGAAAGAGCCTCGGCTGGGGATCGGGAGAGAGTTTGGAGAGCAGTTCCAGGATCATGCACGCGGCGTAGTATCTGTCGATGTCCGACGTGACGGGAGAGAAAGAGTCGTACTGCACGCAGTCGGTCACTATGTATCTGTCCCCTTTGCCGGCGAGCATATATTCACCGAAATTCATGGGTTCCGCGGCGTAACGCAGTTTCGCGCGCGGTTTCAGACATCCGCGCGCGGACGCCGTGAGCCTTCCCTCTTCGGGAGATACGAGGGTGAGCACCATATCGCTCTCCCTATACGGCACGGCCCTCGTCACTATCGCTTTTATTTTCTTGTCCATTCTCCGCTTCCCCGACAGCGCGATAAGCGTTGTAAAATTCTATCCTGCCGCTGAGTTCGAACATTCTCCAAAGGTCGCGTCTTGTCATCATGGAGCTAGTTTGACCTGCGGCGGGCTTTTAATGTGTCGCCGGCGCGGTTTCGGCAATTTCCGCGCTTTTCCGCGCTAGTCTTTGAGGTCCTTGACGTCGTAGCCCAGCTCGCGCATGAGATAATCGCTGTCCCGCCACTCCGCCTTGACGCGCACGTACAGGGTGAGGAACACCTTGCACCCGGCGAGTTCCTCAAGGTCCTCCCTCGCCGCGGTGGCGATCTTCTTCAGCATCTCGCCGCCCCTGCCGATGACGATGGCTTTGTGCGACTGCTTCTCGCACACCACGTCGGCGTCTATGTCGCAGACGGGCTTGTCCTCTCTCATCTCGAACTTGTTGATGTGCACCCCTATGCCGTAGGGCACTTCCTTGTCCAGCAGATACAGCGCCTTCTCGCGGATGATCTCCGCCGCCATGAAACGCATCGTCTTGTCCGTGTACATGTCGTCGGGGTACATCCTGCCGCCCTCCGGCAGCAGCTTTTCCGCCTCGGCGAGCAGGGCGTCGAGATTCTCTCCTTTCTTCGCGGACACCGGCACGACCGCCTTCACATCCTTGTACGCGTTCAGCTTCTCAAGCACCGCGAACAGCGTGTCGCGGGTGACGGCGTCCTGCTTGTTGAGCGCGACTATCACGGGCACGGAGCCCGCCTTTGCGGAGAGGAAGCCGTCGTCCTCTTCCCTCACGCCCTTAGCCGCGTCGATGACGTAGATGACTCCGTCCACGTCCTTCAGTCCGCTCGCAACGGACTGCATCATATACTTGCCCAGTTTGTTGCGCGCCTGGTGTATGCCCGGCGTGTCGATGAACACTATCTGCGCGTCCTCGGTGTTGACGACGCCGAGTATCTTGTTGCGCGTAGTCTGCGGACGCCATGACACGATCGCCACCTTCTCGCCGACAAGCGCGTTGATGAGAGTGGATTTGCCGGCGTTGGGCATGCCGGCTATACATATAAAACCCGATTTCATATTACTTGTTCTCTTTCCTTATTCTTTCGTCCGTTTTCCTCGCCGCGTATCCGCGCGGAAAGCGTTTCAGCGTTTCAACCCCACCGCCGCCATTACTTTCTCCGCGACGGCGTTCATGCGTCTTTCGTCCTCTTCCTTTATGTGGTCGAACCCCAGCAGATGCAGCAGTCCGTGGCATGCCAGAAATCCGAGTTCGCGTTCGTACGAATGTCCGAAGGCTTCCGCCTGATCGTGCGCACGGGGAGAGGAAATCATAATGCTGCCCAGCGCGACGCGCTTTCCGTCGAACGCTTCGTCGGAGAAATCCTCCTCCGTCACAGGGAGTTGCAGCCCCTCGAAATACGGGAAAGAGAGGACGTCCGTTTCCGCGTCCACTCCCCTCGTTTCGCGGTTGTAGGCGCGCACCGTCGCTCCGTCCGTCACCGCAAGGTCTACCGTGAAGATGTCGCGCTGTCCGAGCACGGAATAAACCGCCTTCTCCACGCGCCTGACGAGCCTGCGCTCTCTGAAGTTCGCACCCGTGAATTCTATCATGATTTTTTCTTTTCGTACGACACTCTGCCGTGCTGTACCTGCGGCAGCGTTTCGATGATGGTCGTCTTGATGACGGAGAGGTCGTGCATTGTTATGGGACACTCGTCGAACTGTCCAAGCTGGAGTTTCTCGTCCACAAGTTTGTTCACCCTCTCCACGAAGCCTTCGTGCGTGTCCGGCATGTACGCCCTGCACGCCGCTTCCACGGTGTCGGCTATCATGACTATCGCGGCGACTTTCGTCTGCGGCTTGGGACCGGGATAGGTATAGTTGCTCACCGAAAGGTCCCCCTCCTCCTTGAGGTTGAGCGCCTTGCGGTAGAAGTAGCCCACAGGGGAAGTGCCGTGGTGCTCGCGACACACCGCGACTATCTCCGGCGGCAGACGGTACTGCTTGGCGAGGATCTCGCCGAACACGGTATGCGACGTGATCATGCTCACGCTCACTTCCGGAATGAGTTCGTCATGCGGATTGTAGTCGGACTGGTTCTCCGAAAAGTACACCGGCGCTTTGAGTTTGCCTATATCGTGATAGTACGCCGCGGCGCGCGCGAGGTGCGGATTCTCTCCTATGGCTCCCGCGCACGCTTCGGAGAGATTGCCCACCACGAGCGAATGGTTGAAAGTGCCGGGCGCCTCGCTCGCAAGACGTTTGAGCAGCGGCTGGTTGAGATTGGCGAGTTCGTTGAGTCTGAAATCGTCCGCTATGTTGAACACGCCTTCGAGTATGGCGACTATGGGAGTGAATACGAGCACCGCCGCAACCGACGAACCGTAGGACCACAGTATGTTGTACAGCAGATTCATGCTGATGTCGCCCATGACGAGCGTCCCCGCAAACACCACCAGCATTCCGAGCGCGGCGGCGGCGAAAGACGCCAGAATGAAAGGCAGACGCGCAAGATGCTTGTCAACCAGCATATTCACCGCGAGCGCGGCAGTAAAGTTGCCCACGATGGAGAGGATCACTTCGGGCAGAGCCGTGTCGGGATAATACTCGCCGTGGATGAACACCACGCACAGCATCGCCGCGAGCGTAAGCGACACCGCCGACGAAGTCCTGCGGTTGGAAAGCTCCGTCATGACGAGCGCCGCAAGACACATCGGCATTGCGAATACGCTGAGGAATCTGCTCGTAGTCAGACACGCCATATACGTCAGCGCGAGCATGACGAAAGCAAGCAGCGTGTTGCGCACCGGAAAACGCTTGTCCGCCGCGGAAGAATGCGACGCCGCGACAAGGAAGCCTATCAGCACGGCATTGATGACGAAAACGCCCGTCGTCGCCGCCGCGCGCTCCGGCGTGAACGCGCCGTAAAAATCCCCCGTCATGAATATCGCAAACAGCGTAAGCAGCCCGGTAGCCACGAAGCAGCCGGGATACACTTTGGCAAAATCCACCGCGAACTTCCGCCTTTCGGCAAGTTTGGTCTTTTCCGCAGTGGTCAGATATTCCGTTTTCTTCCTCATATCATTCCTCTTCGGACGTATTTTGCGCAGCGGACGGGACTTCGCTCTCTTCCGCGCGTTCTCTCCGCGCCGCTTCCGCGCGCTCCGCTCTGTCGTAGGCGCGTATGATGCGGCTGACGAGTTCGTGACGCACAACGTCGCAGTATTCCAGCCTCACCACCGCAACGCCCTTCACGTCCTTCAGCACCCTTTCGGCATGCGTGAGTCCGCTCTGCACGCTGCGCGGCAGGTCGATCTGCGTATCGTCGCCGGTCACGACCATCTTGCTCCCTTCCCCCAGACGGGTGAGGAACATCTTCATCTGTTCTTTCGTCGTATTCTGCGCCTCGTCCAGAATGATGAAACTTCTGTTCAGCGTCCTGCCGCGCATATACGCAAGGGGCGCGATCTCCACAAGACCGCGTTCCATGTTCCTGATATAATTCTCGCTGCCGCCCATCAGCTCCTCTAGCGCGTCGTAGAGCGGACGGAGATAAGGATCCACCTTGTCCGCCAGGTCGCCGGGCAGAAAGCCGAGTTTCTCCCCCGCTTCCACGGCGGGACGGGTGAGGATGATCTTGTCCACCTCGCGGTTTTTCAGCGCGTCCACGGCGAGCGCGACGGCAAGATACGTCTTGCCCGTGCCGGCAGGGCCTATCCCGAAAGTCACGGAATTCCCGCGAATGGCGTCGCAGTACATCTTCTGTCCTATGCTCTTGGGATACACGGTCTTTCCGCGCCCCACGGTGACGGCGGCGAGCAGCTCCTTCACGTCGTGTCCTCCGCCCTTCTTCACCATGTCCGCCACCGCCGCGATCTGCTGCGGCCCCAGCGGCTCCTTGCGCGACAGCGATACGAGAGCGTCTATGGCTTCCGCCGCGCTCTCCACGTCGCCTTTCTCTCCCGTGATCCTGAGCGACTCCGCGCCCGTGAACACGCTCACGCCGAACTCCTCTTCCAGCAGCCGCACGTTGGTGTCAAGCCCTCCGAACAACTGCTGAAACGCCGTATAATCGTTTATCTTCTTCTCTTTTGAGATCTTCATCCCGTTTAGTCTATCCTTTCTTCCGTCTGCACACTCGCTTTCACATACACGCCGCCCTCTCCGCGGCTCACGGACGAACTCAGCGTCACGATCTCCGCCCCTGCGGGCAGCGACGCGACGAGTCCGCTCTCCGTCTCGCGCTTCATCTCCTCTTCCGTCCGCGTGTTGGTCTGCTCGCGCACCGTGACCTCGCGGAAAGTGTAGGCGTAAAGGGTGTAGCCTATGAGGAAGTCGTTGCGCACCGCGCTTATCTCCAGCTCGTAGTTCTCATAAGGACTTTCGGGCACGGACGGCACTTTGCCGGTATAGGAGATCCGTACCTCGCGGTGCACCCTGCCGTACTCCCGGACCATCTCCGTGTCAGGGAAAAACCGCGTCACGGTGCGGTCCGCCAGCCCGTACACTTCCCCGTCCGCCGGACACGGCACTCTCTCCTCGCCGGACAGTACGTACGCGCCTATCAGCGTGTCGCCGGGCAGCACCACGTCGCCGTAATCTACCTCCGCAGTGCCCGACCACACGATCACCCGTGTGACGGACGCGGCGACGGCGGCTGTGACGTCACCCGTTGGCACGTCCACGAAATGCTCGTTTCCGCGCTCCGTGCGGACGTCCACAAAGACGTGCGTGCCGCGCTTGGTCACGGACGCAAACGCCACTCCGTCAACGGCAAGCAGCGCTCTCTCCAGCGCGTCGCCGTCAAAGGCGGGCAGGAGGGCCCATTCCTTCACGCCGTACTCCTCCACCGCTTCGCGTACGGCGGCGAGCTCGTCGCCGGAGTACTCCACCTCGGTCACGAACATCGGATACACCGCCGTGAGCGCCGCGGCGCACAAGACTCCGAGCACCGCGCCCGCCCTGCGCGCCGCGCGCACGAGCGAAAGGAGGAATCCCTTTTCTTTTATTATTTTGTAATTGTAGCATAATGATCCGCAGATTGCAACCACCTTTGCCGCGTCGCGTGAGGGCACGGAAAAGCGCAGCCCTCCGCCTCCGCGCTCGCATCGCGCACGCGTCACCTTCATGAGCTCGGTGAGCAGCCTGCCGGAGTTCAGCCTCTCCGTCTCGAACACCGTGCGCGAGAACGGCACTTTCGCGGGGTCTACCCCGCGCCTCTTCCGCCTTGCGGCGCGCCCCTCACTCTCAAAGCCGCCTGCCCTCTCCTCTCCGTCCGCAAGCCCGCGCCTGTCCACGACCTCAGTCAAGCTCCACCCCCTTCACCTTGCCACGCACCAGCACGTCGCCGCCGCCGATCTCGGCAATGACCAGTTCCTCGCCGCGCACGGTGAGCGCGCCGCCGCGCAGCCGCACCCGCACCTCTTCGTCGGAGGAATACACCACCCCTTTCACCCCGGAGACGGCTACTCCCGCCCTGCCGAGCACCGTCACGGAAAAAGACGCCAGCGCCGCGTCCGCCCTCAACTTCCCAATCACCTCGTCCCAGAACATACTAAATGTTATGCCCCTCTCCCGACGGTTATACTTATCACCCGAACACGGCGTTTATATAGTAAAATTACGTTTTAAAATGTGACTTTTGATAGTTAATATGTATGTGAACGACGTCCACCCCTTCGAAGACGTAAGAACAAACTTATACCCGACGTTCACTCGTTCGAAGACGAAAAAGAAAAACTCATGCCCGACGTTCACTCGTTCGAAGACGGAATAAAACTACTTTTCAAACGTTTACTCGTTCGAAGACGGTCTCACGCGCCGCTCAGCCAAACTTGCACAGGCGGTGTAACCGCCTCTTGCAAGTCGCGGCGCGAAAAGTGAGTGCCGAGCACTAGACGTAACACTAAGTAGACACGGGCGTAAGTGTGCGAGTGCCGAATTCCTCCGCCCGTGCAGGGA
>ERZ1090879.709-NODE-709-length-19836-cov-6.347354_pt1 | contig 19836 bp, 24 predicted proteins | sample MGYA00478472_ERZ1090879 | MGnify/ENA primary metagenome ERZ1090879 (study PRJEB33644, sample SAMEA5815723) | chicken gut metagenome | biome: Chicken; feature: Gastrointestinal Tract; material: Caecum | place: Ireland | collected 2019-01-01 | study: A study of the... | reverse complement strand
AAACAATCACTATACCTTTTTCTAATGCTTACCTTACTGTGATTTATAGTGCCTCTGCCGATGCCGAGTTCGGAGCAGACTTCAGATTGCCTCATTCCATTCATGTAACAATTCAAAATGGCAAGTTCCAATGCGGATAATTGCAATGCGCCTACAAGCTCATCATATTTGCTGTAATCGGTCTGTTCATGTTCAAAGCAATTCACGGGATCCATGGGCAAAGCTTTATAGTCTGTAAAATCAATGGACTCAACGATTGTGCCGCGCCTATCCGTTCTATTGCGCAGAAGATTGATGAAGTGGTCTACTTCACGGTAGCAGGCAAGTTTGATTGTAATTTCTTTTCCTTTGCGGTCTTTGCCATAAATCTCATTGGCGCTGTGACCGACGAATTGATAAAGAAAGCAGATTGCGGTTTGTGCCACGTCGTAGCCGTCCGATACGATATAGTCTATCTCGGTCATATGATGCAGGTCTTTGATCAGCCCAATATACAGTCTGTCTGCGACTTTCATATCGAACTTCTTTACAGTACGCAAAGCTTGCAATGCGATCATTTCGCCCATGAGTTTGACGTTTTCGGCGGAGATTACCTCTTTGAACAATTCACCTTCGTTGCGATACTTTCCGTTTGAGAACTTTGTTACCAACATTTCCATTTTAACACCTCTGAATTTGTATTTGCCCTTTTCGGGCAACCGGCGAAGGAGCATAGGACGGTCAGTGTCGGTGTATTCAGAATTAAGTCTGCGGAAGTCAACGGGACAAAGAAAAATCGTTGCGTGATAGGCTCGTAAAATGGCTTACAGGGCAAAAAAATAGCCGGGCAGGAACTTTCCTTGCTCGGCTACTAAAGTCTTTCTATGGGTGTTTTCTGCAACGATTTTGCGGCCGTTGACGTCCGCGAGGAACTATGCTATCCTCAGCCACCCGAAAAGGCAATTCGGGAGGGCATGGATACGGAAACCCTATTCAAAACGGACGATCATTCCGAAATAATCGCGTGTAAAAAACAATCCGAACTTCGGATCTTCTCCGAGGTTCGGATTATTCTGGTGTGGTGACCCGTACGGGAATCGAACCCATGATACCACCGTGAAAGGGTGGTGTCTTAACCTCTTGACCAACGGGCCGAATATATAAAAAACGGCATGAAAGCCGGTTTTTTTGGTAGCGATGAGTGGAGTCGAACCGCTGACCTATCGGGTATGAACCGATCGCTCTAACCAACTAAGCTACATCGCCATATGGTTGCGGGGGCAAGATTCGAACTTGCGACCTTCGGGTTATGAGCCCGACGAGCTACCTGGCTGCTCCACCCCGCGATTTCGGTATCCGTTTAACCGAATAGCTTATTTATTGTAACGGAAGAACCCCCGTTTGTCAACTGTTTTCGGAAAAAAAAGAAAACTTTTTTTGCGGATGTAAGTTGTAATATTAAATGCGAAAAGGAAAAGGGACAAAATCCCTTGAACTTTTCGCATTTTTTGTGTCGCGCCGTGGGTGATGGCGTGGTAATCACCTACCCCTTTGGGAAGTAACAGCTATGACGGGTCGCTCCCGAAACCGCATGTGTTGTTCATAGTCGAGTTTTTGCAGTTTGAATCTGCGACTTCCCTTTCTTGATACAAAGCCGTTAGGCATTGTAAATAAATTTTTATATGGCGTAAGCCAAAAGGAGTAGTTTTATGGCACAGGTTGAGTTGTTCAAACGCAAGGGAAAGTACACGGACAAGAAAACGGGTGAAGAAAAGCCTTTCACGAATTTCTTTGTGAAATGCGGCGATGAGCTTATTCCCGTTGAAGTCAAGTATTTCGAGAACGAAGAAGGAAAAGACCCTCGCTATTCTGCCCGCAGGGCCGTCATGTCGGCATTTTCGGCAATGCTGCCCGACCGAGAAGAACAGGCGAAAGGCAAAAAGAATGCTTCCGGCAAGGTCATGGACGACGACGGGGACAACCCCTTTTGACGGGTGAATCATGTTCGTCGAATGCCATACGGCAAAAGGCGAGGTATTGACGGTGAATCTTGCGTTGATCGTCTGCGTGTTCCCGTGTAAGAAAGGCAGCACGTTGGTTTTCGCAGACGGTCTGACGCAAGACGTCACCGAGCCGTATGCCGAAATTGTGGACAAGCTGCAAGCCGTTTGCCCCTCCGGAAACACCGAAGTGTAAAAAAGCGGGCAAAAGGTGCAAAAGGTGCAAAAACGGCAGAATTGCCGAAAGCATAAAAACAGGCAAAACCGTAAGAAAAGCACCGAAAACACCCCTGTTTCAGCCGAAAATCGCATAAAATGCACGCGCCGCTGGGGCTTGTCCAGCGGCGTTGGGCAAAAGGTGCAAAAAAGGGCAAAAACAGGGTGAAAAGGTGCAAAAATTCGTGTGTTTCAAATCGGGGGTATAGAAAATGTATTTGAAACAATGCGAAGTTGAATCCCGTGTAGAGTACTTTAAGGGCGATATTCAGGAAGTCCTGAAATCGCACAAAGTCATCAAAAAATGGGCGTATATCCTGCATGACAAGGACGACACCGCACCCCACTATCATATTTATCTGAATTTTGGCAGTTCGGGAGTAGATACGGCACAAGTCGGCGCGTGGTTTGGATTGCAGGAATCACAGGTCAGCCGCGTTAAGGGACGCGCAACAGACATGCTCCTTTATCTGACGCACGGGAACGATTCGCAAAAGAACAAGTATCAATATTCGCCGTCCGAGGTTGTCGCAAACTTCGATTTTGAAACGGAGATCAAGAATGCGCAGATACTCGGAGACTTCGAGCATTACAGCTATGCACAACAGCTCGAATATGTGAACTCTCTGCCGCTGTCGGAAAAGACGAAAGCGTTTACGCAATTACGAAAACTATGGGAGTTGAGATGTCAAGTTCTTGCTTTGAATACGGATAGGCAGGTGCAAGTCGTCTTTATCTGCGGGAAAGGCGGGACGGGAAAGACGTATTACGCCAAAAAGCTGTTGAAAAGCCTCGGGTATGATTACTGTATTTCATCAAGCTCAAACGATCCCTTTCAGGATTACATGGGGCAAAAGGCAATCATACTTGACGACCTGCGCGACAAAGCGTTTGAGTTTGAGGACTTGCTGAAAATCCTCGACAACAATACGTCAAGCTCGGTGCGCAGTCGGTTTACCAACAAGGTTTTCAACGGCGAGATGATTGTAATAACGTCGTCCGTACCGCTGAACTATTGGTACAAGGACTATCAATACCGCGGATATGACGCACTCATTCAGTTGTACCGCCGTATATCGTGTTATGTCCGTATGACGGAAACGGAAATAACCGTGTATGACGAACTCGACGAATACGGCAAGCCCGTCGGAATCGGGCAAGTATTCAAGAATGAGCTTGCGGGCATGAAGAAAGAGCGGAAACAAAAAGCCGATTTTAAGGGTATGTTTGAGAAGATCTGCGAGAGCGCGGATTCTCCCACCCCATTCGGGACAGCGGCGGCAGAGCAAATCTCTATGAGCGAGGTTACATAATGGCAAAAGGCAAAGCAAGGGGCTTTTTTGAGCCGCCGTCGCAAAAGGCGAAGCGGTATGCGGGCGAACTGAAACGCGGCAAGAATTCTTTGACGGGTGAGGATTTGAACGGCAAGACCGCTTCGTATCGCATGGGTTATCTGAACAGCCGCAAACAGGCGAGCAAAGCTCGTCAGGCGTATATTCGGAAACACCGAAAAGGAAGCAAGCCTGCTTCGCGAGATCGATTTTCGCCGGAAGAAAGAAAAAAGGTAATGGAGCGTTATCGGCAGAAACGTCAGGCAGAGTTGGAACGCTATAAGAATGACGCAGAAGCGCGAGAGCGTTACATGAAAGTCATGGCGGAAGATTTCCCGAAAGATTTTATCCGCGATGATGAATGGGATTATGTTGAGGCCATGTCAAGCTGGCCGAAACACGGAGGACGTTGACATGGCAAAGCGTAAATATTCGGTTTCATCGCGTGTGGCGTATCATCGCGCCCGCGCAAACAGTTCCAAAACGTCCGTAAGAAAGAAAGCCTATTCTTTGAATTGGCTTGACGGTTATACGGACAGATATGCTCGTGATAACTATGCGGCGGTTTGTTCTGAAATTTCCCGTAAGAAAGGTAAGCTGACGCGAAATGAACGTGCAATGTTGTATGGTTATCGAAATGGGCTGAAAGCACAGCTTGAAAAAAAATAAAAATCGGAGGAAATAAAAAATGGCAAACAACAGCTTGCAAAAGCACAAGACCGCAGACGCGGTGAAATGGGTGATCGTGTTCGTTCTTCTACTCGGTGTGATCGCGGCAGTCGTGACGCTGTTCTTCCAAGTGGACAGACAGACGACCGTAACGCAGATCGGCGCGGAAGCGTACAGCGTGGGCGCGCTGGACGATAGCGGCGAGGAAACGGACGGCGACGCTTCCATTGTAACGCGCAATGCGTTCACGACGGACGGGCTGAAAGTCGAATTCAAGGACGGCGCGGAAGTGACTTATGTCCTGTATTTCTATGATACGGACGGCGAATTCATTTCCAAGACGGAAGCCCTTTCGGCGGACTATGACGGGGAAATCCCCGAGGGCGCGGAGTATGCCCGCGCAGTCATTACCCCCACCGCAGACGAGGACGGCAAGGTAACGCTCACGGAAGTCATTGGTTATGCGAATTCGCTGACGATCACCGTAAACAGATAAGGAGTGTGCGGCGATGAGCGGAACGAAACAGAAAAACGGCGGTACATGGACGGCAGTCATTTCAATTATTGCCGTCGCTCTCGCCGCCATTCTCGCTGTCGGACTGATCGTGTTCCTTTGGAATGATACAGCACCCGATAAACCCGCTTCCCCCACGGTGGAGACCGTATCGTTAAACGATACGATCACCGCCACCGGGTGGGGAACGGCGGTAACATTGTCGGCGGGCGACAATTCCCCTGCACAGTCTGCACATTTGGGCGTGACATATGGCACTGTTTCCAAAGGTGACAAGATGAGCTTTACGGGTACGATAGCCGATGACGGAAATGTTACAGAAGTATGGTTTACGCCGCTTTTAGGCATTTACAGCGAAGCAACAGGCTTTATTGTCCGTTCAGACAGTTGGGTGTTGGGCGGAGCGCCCGATAGCGGTTTTACAAATACATTTTCGGGCATGCCGAACAGTGGCGAAGCAGACGGAGAATCCGAACTGTGGACGGTGTATTTGAGCGGTGATTCATGGGGTGCGGAAGCCGCAAAGAGTTCCGTGGTCTATTCTGTGGAATTCGCATACGGAACGGACGGGATTTTGAAGCTCACGCAGAGCATTGAAACGACGGATGGCGAGATCATGACAAGCGTCTATTCCGTCCGTGTTCCCGACGGAGAATACAATACATATTTTTACGGCGAGAATTGCTCGTATACATTTATGGGCATGACGATTTCGGAGGAATGAGCCATGAAAGAAAGGACATTGAAGATTTTTGCCGTTGTGATGAGTGTTTTGCTCTTTCTTTCGGTCGCTTTCGGTGTGCTTATGTACTATACCGATTGGGGCAGGGATTGGAGCAAGTTCACTTCTGACAGTGAGGAAATGAGTGCAGATGGCGGGCTTATCATCGGCGAAGAAAGCGGAAGTATTTCGCTTATGAGCGCGGTGATTCCGAAAGAAGAGTATGAAACCAACGGTGTTCCCGCAAATGCGGAAATGGCGTATACCGTGACTGCAACGGTAACCCCGTCCAATGACGCGACGAATACGGGTGTGGCGTGGTCGGGACAGTGGGTGAACGCTTCCTCGGCATGGGCGAGCGGAAAGGCACTCTCCGATTATGTCACTGTTACCCCTTCCGGTGACGGGTACATGGAAAGCAAGACGGCAGTCATTGCATGTTTACAGGCGTTCGGCGAGCCTGTAACGATGACGGTAACTTGCACCGACGCGCCAGATAAGACTTCTTCGTTTCAGTTGGATTATGCCGCACAGCCGACAGGTATCGAACTTTCTTTCGGCGACGTGGAGTGTAATATCGGCGGTGATACAGGTGTTGTCGTTGAAATAAATAGCTATGCAGATATTTCAACTGTTCAAGGCGGTAAGCCAAATCTGACCATTTTGACTGATGACGTGTATACGGTATCTCCCGAATTTGAGGTTTCCTATTCGCTTACAGGCAAGAAGTTCATGTCCTATACGGCGAGCGGATATGGCGTTGAGGGCTGGTATATCTTTGGGACTTGGCTTCCGTCTCCGGACTTCAAGGACGAGTATGCGGATTTATCCGGATATTCGGTAGCGGAGAAGGGACTGTATTTCGGATTCAAATACATGTCAGACAATCTTCAGTTACATACCGTCGGCGGAGGCATGGGCAGTTTGACTGCAAGACCTGCGAGCGAGCATATACCGTCCGAGTTTATTCAACGTTTTACCCATGCGGGCGAAAGTCTGATTCCGGAGGGAGAATCTTTAACGTATACCTATGGAAATGATTTGGAAATGCTTGATTTGACGGTAACTCTTTCAAATTCGTATTTTAACGGCTCATATTCTACGACGTTTTATATAAGCGGCTATACGAATACGGCTGTTATTTCAAACGTATCTACAGACGCGAGTGACGGAATTTTGTTTGTAGCGGACTGATAAGCCGTTGAAATACGGCGAAACGGCGGAAATACCGCCGTCTCCGCAAGAGGTGCGACATGAAAAAAGCGGGCAACGCAATCGTGAAAATCCTTACATATCTCCTCTCTGTATTGCTTGTGCTGGGCGCGGTGGGCGCGCTCGCTTTTTTCGTGCTTCGACAGCAAGGACTTTCTTTTTATGCCGAGTATAACGGCGAACGGTATTATTCGGGTTTCAACGAAAAAGGCTTGCGGTTGTATGAGGGCGAACGGAATAAATTTTTAGTATCTCCTGTCATTGATGACGGCGTTCCGCTGGAATTTACGGTGACCGTCACCGCCAATCCCGAATATAATTTCGATTTCTCCGTGTACGGGGAAAATCATGCGTTTTATGTAGATTCGGAAGAAAGCGATTATTCGGAACAATTTGGTGTAAATGTCACTGATCATGGATTTGAATTAGGAATGCCCGCCCAAGGCTCTGTATCGAAAATTGTTGCATGGAAATACGGAAGTTTGAGCGGCAGTCTTGAAACGGAAACGGAATTCGGAGATGAGCCATATTTTCTTCTGACTGTTATGTCGGGAGAAAATGTTCTGACGATTCCTCTTTGGTTGGGTGACCGAATAACGGGAATCCAAACCGATACGGATTTCGGTTTAGTGTTCGGCTCGCAGTTTCCGCACTTGCACCCGTTCCTTGTTTCTTTGCGTGAATTGGCAGGACAAGTCGGCGTATGGAATCATTCACCGACACAGGCGGACGACCTTGTGAATGTGTTGGTGGATTTGCAATTTTATTACGAGGGATTCAGTGCCGAAGAAAAAACGCATCCCTACGCTGTTCGCGGGGTTACTGTTATGGAATATCTTTTTGATTCCATAGGCGACGATTATCTTTCCGAAGCGGAATCGGCATATGCACTTGTATTGCTCGGCGATCTCGGAAAGTAACGGAGTGACATATGAAAAGGATTCTATATAAGAGTATAAGTCGGCTTTTGTGTTTTTTGGTCGCTGTTATCATTTGTATAACAGCGTATTTTGGCGTCCAGCCGATTTTTTCCGCAAATGCCGCAAGTCCGAATAGCACGATCGAGTTTAATCAGACTAATGTGCTTGACGATCTTTCCGAAATGACGATCGACGGTAAACCGTTTGAATTAAAAGATTATGCTTTTGATGAAAAGCGACAGCCGACAGTCCTTTCCCTTGTGGAATATTGTTATAGTTTTTATTCCGAAAGGCAAGGAAATTTCGGATTGTATTTGTATGTATGGAATCCGCAGGGGCTTGAGTTTGATATTGCGTCGGGGCGCAATACCGTTGAATTATCATATGCCGATAAACAGGATTATGTAAAATATCCTCTTTCGCTTTGCAGTCGTTCGACTGCCGCGAATTATGAAGGACTGTTTTATAAGTTCAAAATCGTCATGACGAATACTCAACGTGAAGAAATGCTGCGTGATTTGAATAGTAGCGAACGCGTGTATCATGTTGTTGGAATCGAACTTTTGACGAGCGGCCAGTCCAATCCCGTAGATTACGACGTTAACGGTTATTTTCGGTACAGCGGGTATGCTGCGGGATATGGACCGAACAGTCAGGCGGAAAGCACGTTGGACTATACCCGTGAATCGGGAGAAGTGCTGACGATCGATGACGGTATTCATCAGACGTTTTTCCGTCCCGAAGGAGCAAGCAATCTGAACGGCGACGTGCAAGATACATTGCAGTCTATTTACTTTTCCGTTCCGAACAGCTTTTTTGAACAGTACGGCAGGCTTTCCGCCCTGCGTATGGCGTATCTGAAATGCTTTACGCATTGGATTTTGCTGACAGGACGGCAAGACGTATACGAGGGATTGCAGGCATATCTCGGCGTCAATACAAACGGATATGTGAACGGCGACAGTCTGTATTCCTATCGCAATTCGCGCGGACAGGCTCTCCCCTCCGAATGGGGTTTTTCGGGTGATGGCGTCAGTTACAACATGCCGATCACAAATGCCGTACAGCTGGGTGCTTTGGCGTATCTTGCGCTTGTTATCCCGACCGATAGTTGGGGCATGGATGTTGCAGATGATTATGTTGTCCCGTGGGAAACTTTGATAGAGTTCATGCGGGACTATCATGATAAATATGATCATGCCCGCGAGTATTGGGACGCAGGTTATATTCCTCCTCATATCGAAGGCTCTGATTATGAACAGGGCGGCACTGTCCATTTCGATACACCGTATGACGGCGCGTATGTTGAAGTCAATGGAAAGACCTATGCGTATAGCCGCGCATTGTTTGACATGGTGGCAAACAGTGAAACGGTTATCGACATTCCCGCCGAAAAGGAATATTCGCTTACGAATATGACGGTCGGCAAGCAATGGTGGGACGGTCTTTTCGGTCTGGACGGAAGCTATGAGATTTCATCGAATGATTACGACGGTATTCAGGCAATTAAAATCGTAGAATCCGAAGATTTCAAATCGACCGAACAGCTGACCTGCGACGGGCTTTACATAGACCGCAATGATTATGCCGAATTTAAGGCGTTTTATGATGAAGCGACCGCGCAAGAAGAAACAGTCGTTATTATACGTTATGACGTTTCGCAGTATCAGTCCGTTGAAGTTCGACAAGGCAGACCGTATGTAAACGGGCAAAGTTCGGGTTGGGACGACAGCGATACCAATGCGCGGGCATTCCGTCAGTATGTTTATCTTGACCTTGACGTTATCAGTCTTTCTTTTGATAACGGGGAAGAAACGGTCGTTATTCCTGTCGTTTCCGATCCGATCGACGCGGGAAGCGACGGCACTCCAGCCATTGATACAAGTTCCGACAAATCGAATTGGTGGGCGGAGCATTGGTGGCAGGTCGTTCTCGGGGCTCTTGCGCTTATCATTCTTCTTGTCATTCTCATGCCGATATTGCCCTATCTTGTAAAAGCGGTCGTCTGGGTAATCGCCTTGCCGTTCAAGCTGATAGGCGCGATCTTCAAGGGTATCGGAAATGCGGTGAAAAAGCGAAAGCGAAGTAGCGCGCCGAAGTCAACGAGCAAAAAGAAACGTCGGAATGACAAGCAGTGATTTTCGGGGCGGAAAAACGTCTGTGGTGGCTGGAACAGCATTTTGATGATGAACTGCGGGAGAACGTATTTCCCGAGTTCAGGGATAACGGAGATGAAGAAAATCATTAAGCCGCTTTTGAAGATATTGCTTGTAATCGTGATTGCCGTTGTGGTAGGCTATTTCGTGTATGTCGGGACGTTGCTATGAAGAAAGTCATTGCATTTTTCAAAGGTTGGGATTACCGCCACTATATCTGTATCGGTATGACCGTGGCGTTTGTATGCGTCACGGTCTTTTGTTTCTTCTCTTCCGTGTTCCGTCTGTTTGACGCGGCGGAGAGTTTCGGCACGTCTATTGCGTACTATTTCTGTACGCTGTGCGGCTTTCCCGAAGCCGTCACGCCCACCGTCACGCAAATGCCGTCCGCGTCCGTGGAATGGTTCCCCTCCTCTTTCGTGGAATTTCAAGCGGATTGGAATGCCTATTGGCAGACGTGGGCGCGTTGGGAGACGGTCGGCGGGTATTTTACTTCTGTCGGTATCCTCATGGGAAATGCGGCAAAAATCCTGCTTATCGTTTTACCTTGCGTTCTTGTGCTTGTTCTCATTTTTAAGCTGTTCGGCAAGAAGCATAATAACGACCATGCAAAGGACAGCCGCCCCCTGCGGCTGTTCAAGCGTCTGACTTCGTTCTGGCGGCCGCTGAAAGTATGGCTCGCCGCGTTCTTCGGTTTTATCCGCGACAACCGCGCGTATTGGATTATATGGCTCTGTCTGTTCGCATTGGATTTCAATGCCTTTTCCATTGCCGCCGAGGTGATCGCTTTTTACCTGTACTTTTGCGTATCGTTCAATTTCGGAAATCTCTATGTGCAGGTGTATAAGCTCATTGTTGATTTGTCCGTTCTGTCGCGGCTCCCGCTTGTCGTGTGGGTCGGCGTGATTCTCTTTGCGCTCTCTCGTTGGCGGCGTGCGGTCGGATATCGGCGGCTCATGCACAGGGAAATGAACAACCGCGGCTTTATCAATGAACGCCCGATCGTTACGCTGTTCGTCGGCACGATGGGCGCAAAGAAAACGACGACGCTTACGGACTTTGCGCTGTCGCGTGAAGTCATGTTCAAGGACAAGGCATATGAACTACTCCTTGCAAATGACATGAAGTTTCCGCAGTTCCCGTGGATTGCGTTTGAGATGAAGCTCCGCGCGCTCATGGACGCGCACCGCATTTACAATCTTGCAAGTATCAAGGCATATGTGCGAGCGTTGGCGCGGTGCTTCTTCCTCATTCAGAGCGACGCGGACGCGCGGAAAGCCTATTTGCGGCATTGTCGCCGTCATCGTATTACGCCCGATTATTTCATTTTCAACTATGATTGGCAGCGTTACGGGCTGTATTACAATGACGGTTTGAAAGTTTCCTACCTTTTTGACGTGTTGGAGAACTACGCGCAGGAATATTTCATCTACGTTATCACGTCGTCGCTCATTATTTCAAACTATGCCATTCGTACGGATATACTCATGCAGGACGAGGGTAATTTCCCGCTATGGAACACAGATTTTTTCAGACGGGACGCGCGGCTTTTGGACAGCTTTTCGCGGCACTCTCATATCTTGGATTTCGACGTACTCCGTATCGGGAAAAAGGTCATTGAAAACAATCCGTTGGCGGGCTCGTTCGAGTTCGGCGTTGTAGTAGTGACGGAGTTCGCCAAAGAGCGCGGCAATATGCTGACGAATAAGAAGTACAAAGCGGACGACGAACGGGCGAATCCCGTCAACGATCTTTTGGAAACGCAACTCAAAATGTTCCGTCATGCGGCGACGGTGGACAATTACCCGTTTATCTGCTTTCTGTCTGACGATCAACGGGCAATGAGCTTGGGCGCAGACGCGCGGGAGCTGTTCGACATTGTACATATCCGCAAAAGCTCAGAGTTCCGACTGCATATGCCCTTGTTCTTCGTTGAGGAAATGCTTTATTGGCTGATTTATCCACATTTTCAGAAGAAGTACGGCGATTTCCGATACAGGCGCGGGGACAATACGCTCGGAATGCACCTGTATAAGGCGTTCGTAAAGGCACTCAAAGACCATTACGACCGCGTATGGAATATGTTCGGGTATTACGTCCTTGACGTTCAGATCGAGGACGGCGCGGTCGAGGGCGTGTTCAAGGACGGGAAAGTTTACTTATCGTCCAAAAAGGATTACAGCCGCCGCTTTGCGACGGACTGTTTCGCAGATTATTTCAACGCACGCGCACAGGCAGCGGGTGTCGGCATTGAGGATTATGTCTCTTATGAGACGGAACGGGCGCGGCGCGATGAAATGAGCAGGCAGAACAGCTATTTCTTTGCTTCCTTTGAGAAGCAGGTCGGACAGGAAAATAATACTTGAAATTTTATAAGGTAGGTGATATAATATGGGTAAGAGAAAACATCGTAAAGGTACTTTTCGGGTTGGGAAAGGTATAAAGCCGACAGATAAAGGTCATGCTCCTTTGGTTGGCTCGCCCAATTCAAATTTGGATACCTATTACAAAGAAACAGGAAAGCTTCACCGGCGGCGTAAGTTTGGGGTTGACGGTCGAGCCGTAAAAGATTATGACGCGGCGGATTACCACCATTCTCATGATCATGCGCATGATTTTAACGGGACAGTCCGCGGAAAAAAATCTCGCAATCTGACAAAACAAGAGCGGCGTGAGTTTGAAAAGGCAAAACGGAAAAGGAGGTTTTGGAACAATGACAAAAAATAAGTATGAAAACCTGAACGAAGATGACGCGGCGTTTTTAGCCGATCTGCGCGAAGGGATTATAAATCAGAATGAGCTTGATCTGACTTTTCGTGGTTTTAAGTTCGGAATTGAGCCGTCGGGTGAAAGTGTTTCGGTTTGGGGAAAAAATGAACTTCTTGCCGAGTATGACAGTTTTGACGACATGTTGGAAAATTTTCTTCTTGACGGGAAGCCATTTATTGAACAAATTTCCGAAATCGAATACGATGATTGTATGGATTAAAAGAAAAGAGGTCAGTAACTGACCTCTTTTCTTTTCCGCCGAATGGCGGGCGTTGGGTAGTGGCTCGGGAGTAGGGCAAACGGTTACGGGGAGCGGGAACGCTCCCCGTTTTTTAATCTTCGTTGTCTACTTCGATATAGATTTCATTGTTTATTGCGATTATACATGTGACCTTTTTGTTTTTCGCTTCTTCCGGTGTTAGCCTTTGACCGATATTTTCTTCGATAAAGGGCGTCGGACGAAATCTGACTGCGGCAAGTAAATCATAAAGTTTCATGGTTTTATCTCTCCCATTGCTTTTTGTCAATGTCTTTTTCCGTTTCGATATTGGGGTATTGCTTTTTGAGTTCTTCAAAGCGTTTCAATGCTTTGTGGCGTTCTTTTCCGTCGTATTCTTCGGAAAGTACCGCCACGGGGCGGGCGTTCGGCGCGTCGATGATTTTGACGACGGTAATATCGTAGTACCGTTTATTTTTCCAACTATCGACGCGGCGGCGCAAGGTCAATTTCATTGTGTACCCTGCGGCGCACAGCTCCTGCGCCCGCGCGTACAGGGTTTTGCGGTATTCCGTCAGAAGTTCAATCCACGTATAAAGCGAAGTGATTTTATCCTGCGCGTCTTTGTCGGCTTGCTGTACTTTGCTGAAAGTTTCGATTTTGTCCGCGCGGGTGAAATAGAAGTAAATTTTTTCGTTCATCTCGTCGGCGGGACTTCCATATCGGCTGAAAAGTTCATCAAGCGTTGCCATGCTCTTTCCCTCCTTTGGGTTGTGTGGCGGTCAGATGACCGCCACCGCCGTTGCATACCCGCTTTTTAATGTCCGTTTGCTTTCGCCGTCCTTGATGATCTCCGAGCCGTGCAAGCGGCGGATCTCATCAAGGGTAAGTTTGTGTTTGTTGTTCGTCGGCTCCTGTGTCCATGCCCACGCCTTTTTGCGAGAGCAGAAGAAAAAGCCGAGGTCTTTGAGCTGTTGGCGATATTGGAAGCCGCCGAACACCCACAGCCACGAGCCGCAAAGCTCAATGCGGCAATCAAAATTGATGATCGCGTCGATGACTTTGCGGAAGTCGTCAGGGACGTCCTCGGCGGTTTCGCGGGTGTAGGTCTGACCGTCTGCCGCTTCGTGAATGTTCCGAACACGGGCAAGTAGTTCGTCATATTCGGCGTTGACTTGCTGCATGATTTCTTTGCTTCCGCCCTCGCGGTCGGGGTGGTATTTGAAAGCAAGCGTTTTATACTGCCGTTTGAGTTCTTCGACGGTCTGCACGTCGTGAAAATAAATGTATTTCATCTGTAACCCCTTTCCGCAGGACTTGTGCCGCCTGCGGTCGGCTGTTTGGTTTTAGCAGTTCGTATATACGCGCCGCAGCATTCGGACAATGATATCTGCTTCCGCGTCTCCGAAATGACCGTTTTGCCTTCCCACGAGAACATCTCGCAAGTAGTCGGTATCAATGGGAAGTTCGTATTCTTTGCATTGGATGATTTCGCCGTTCCCTTCAACCCATTCGCGGGCATCTTTTTCGGATGTAGCAGGAATGAACTCAGTAATGGCTTTCATGTCTGCGTCAAGGATAACGCGATAGCATTTCATGCAAGGTTTCATGTGTCTTTTCTCCTTTGGCTGTTGTGGTTGCCGTCCTTTCATTTACAAGTATATTTTACCACTATTCCGTTATAATGTCAACCGTTTTTATATACTTTTCAGTGGTTTTTTTGACTTTTTCAGAAAATTTTTCCCGAAATGATTGACATTATAATTATATCGTGATAGAATGTATGCGGAGGTGGCAAGATGATAAACTTGACCGAAAAACTGAAAATCGCTATGATAAAGCAGAACGTCACGCAAAGCGAACTTGCCGCCCGTTCGGGGCAGTCGCAAGGAAATCTCGCAAATAAGTTCAGTCGCAATGATTTCAAGCTCTCGGAGTTTCAACGGCTTGTTGAGGCTCTCGGCTGTACGTTGGATATTGCGATCGTGCTTCCGAACGGGGAGCGGATATAGAGCGGAGAAAATCAGAACAGCGGCGCGGCGTTCCCGAAGCGGTTTAGCGGGGAACCCGCGCCCGTTCTGTTTTCTACGCTCCTGCCCCCACGGGGCAGGGACACCACCAAACAAACAGAATAGCGGGAGCTGTAAGGCGCGCCTTACAGCTCTTAATCTGTCCCGAACATAGCCGCGTAAGCAGTCAAGGGTGTCATACATGACGGTGGAGATTTTTTCGTGTTGCTTTACGAAAAAATACAACCGCTCGCCCCTTGACGGCTGTTATCGCGGCTATGTTATTTGAAGCATCGTAATACGGGGGTAACACAAATGACACGGAGAAAATTCAAACATCTATCTTTTACAGACCGCTTGAAGATTGAAGCGGGATTGAAAATGAAAATGTCCGCAAAGCAGATTGCGGACAATCTCGGCGTACATATCAGCACGGTATATCGGGAAATCAAGCGCGGCGTGTACATGAGAAAAGAAGCATGGAAAGATCGCTATGGCTATGAAACGCGGTATCGTTACAAGGAAACATACAGCCCCGATATGGCAGAACAGAAGTACCGCGACAGTCTTGCGGCAAAAGGCGCACCGCTCAAAATCGGCAAAGACCACGCCCTTGCCGATTACCTTGAACGCAAGATCGTCGATGAGGGCTGGACGGTATCTGCCGTGTTGGGCGAAATCAAGCGGAAACGACTGCCTTTTTCTACAAGTATTTGTGTCCGAACATTGTATAGCTATATCGAAAAAGGCGTGTTTCTGCGGCTTTCGCTCAAACACTTGCCTTTTCAGGGAAGACGCAACCGCCATGTGCGGCACGTTCTTCCGGCAAAAGCTCCGCGCGGCGAAAGCATTGAAAAACGCCCCGCTTTAGTTGCGGAGCGTTCGGAGTTCGGACATTGGGAAATGGACTGTGTAAAAGGGACAAAGGAATCAAAAAACGCAATTCTCGCGTTCACCGAAAGAGTGACGCGCAAAGAGATCGTTTTCCTTATTCCCGATCTGACGGCAAAGACCGTTGTCGGCAAGGTGGATTACCTTGAACGAAAATTCGGGAGCCGTTTTTATGACGTTTTCAAAACAATTACCGTAGACAACGGCTCGGAATTTTCCGATTGTGAGGGGTTGGAACGGTCTTGCCGCAGAAAGGGAAAGCGTACCAAAGTTTATTATTGTCACCCGTACAGCGCGTATGAGCGCGGCTCGAATGAACGCATGAATAGGGAAATCCGCCGACGATTTCCGAAAGGTACAAATTTTGACCGTGTGAGCGTAAAGCAAGTCAGCGCGGCGGAATCGTGGTTGAACAGTTATCCTCGCGGCGTTTTGGACTATGATACGCCCGATGAACGGTTTGCCGAACAGCTTGCAAAGCTCTCATAAAAATTTTTTTGAACTTTTTTCGCATTTACTCTTGACATTTACCAACTTTTTTTGCGGATCGGCAAACTTTACGGGGTGCTTGCAATTGTCGCCGCCGTGTGGTATACTGAATTTGTATGAAATTGTTCGGGTTGCAGCCGTATGCGGGGAAACGCGTCTGCGTCGCCCTGTCGGGAGGGCGGGATTCCGTCGCGCTGCTGCATTATTTTCGTGAATCTGCCGGGGCGTACGGCATTTCGCTCTCCGCGCTCACCTGCGAGCACGGGCTGCGGGGGGAGGCTTCCCTTGCCGATCTTGCGTTTGTCGAACGGCTGTGCGCGCAGTGGGAAGTGCCGCTGCGCGTGTTCCGTGCGGACGTCGCGCGTCTTGCGCGGGAGCGGCGGGAAGGCGTGGAGGAGGCCGGCCGCAACTGGCGGTATGCATGCTTCCGCGAAGTGCTTGCCGCGGGGGAAGCGGACCTCGTTGCGACGGCGCATCACAGGGACGACTATGCCGAGACGGTGCTCTTCCGCCTGGCGCGCGGCACGGCGCTTGCGGGGATGGACGTGTTCCCCGCGCAGCCCGGGATCGTACGCCCGCTGCTGCAGGTGCCCCGCGCCGCGATCGATGCATATATCGCGGAAAACGGTCTCGCGTTTTCCGAGGACGCGTCCAATGCGGATGAACGGTTTGCGCGCAACCGTCTCAGGCGCACCGTGCTGCCTGCTCTGGAGGAAGCGGTGCCGGGAGCGGCGGAACACCTTGTCGCGTTCGCGGAGCGCGCAAAGGCAGACGAGGCGTATCTTGCCGCGCTTGCCAAAGAGGCGGTCGTCATGGAGGCGGGGGGCGCCTTCCGTGTTCCGCTCGGGCTTCCCGATCCGCTCTTTTTCCGTGCCTGTCTGTTCGCCATGAAGGGGTGCGGGATCCTCCGCGACTATACGCAGGCGCATCTGCAAGAGATCGCCGGGCTGCGCGCGCTGCAGAGCGGCAGGCGCGCCGCGCTTCCGAACGGCGTGTGGGCGGCGCGGGAACAGCAGACCGTCGTGTTTTATACAAAAGACGATGCATCCGATCCGCAGACATCGGAAGAGGCGCCCTTCGCGGTGGGAACATTCCGGGAGGGTGCGCTCACGGTCGGAGAAGGGGAGCATGCGCATGCGCTTGCGGTCGATCTGGACGCCTTCCCCGCGGGCTGCGTGGTGCGGACGCGGCGGGAGGGGGACCTGTTCACGCCCTTCGGCGGCGCGCGCAAGACGCTGAAAAAGTTTTTGACGGACAGAAAGATTTCCGCGCGGACGGGGAAAAAACTGCCCGTGATCGCCAAGGGCAGCGAGATATACGCCGTCTGCGGCGCGGAGATTTCCGAACGGGTGAGGATCACGGCGCATACCGTTCGCAGGGGGTATCTGTATACGCCGCTGCGCGCACCCGATCATGATTACGGAGGAAATATATGATCCATCCCGATTGCGAACGCATCCTTATCTCCGCGGAGGAGATCGCCGCCAAAGTCCGGGCGGCGGGCGAATGGCTCACCGAAAAATTCCGCGGAAAATTTCCCGTTGCGGTGTGCAACCTGAAGGGCAGCGCGGTCTTTTTCTGCGATCTTCTGCGCGCGGCGCAGATCGACGCGGAGATGGACTTCATGGCGGTCAGTTCGTACGGCTCGGACACGGTGCCGGGGCGTCCCAAGATCACGCGCCACCTGTTTTCCTCCGTCGCGGGCAGGGACGTCATCCTGGTGGAGGACATCGTGGATACGGGCAGGACGCTTGTGACCTTGCGCCGCTTTTTTGCCGAACGCGGCGCAAAATCGGTGACGGTCGTTGCGCTGCTGGACAAGCCTTCCCGCCGCGTGGTGGAATCGTGCGCCGATTACACCTGTTTCGAGGTGGGAGACTACTTTTTGGTGGGCTACGGGCTGGACTACGCCGAGCGTTACCGCAATCTTCCCTATATCGCCGTGCTCAAGGAAAACGTATACGCCAAGTGAAGCAGCGAGAAATCTCCATGACGAAACGGAAGAAATTCTCATAACGCAATGCGCATCAAAGAAAAAACCGCCGTTTCCGGCGGTTTTTTAATCGAACGGAACGAGCAGATGCGTTCCGCAATCGGGAACGGTCACGCCCGCAAAGCCGATCTCTTTGAGTGTGTCAGCAACGAGCGTCCGTCCGTGCAGGATGCGATCGGGAGCGTGCGCGTCCGAAGCAAAGGAGACCTTTCGTCCGCCGAGCCGGAAGTACCGTTCCAGGATGTCCCGCCCCGGCAGAAAGTCGCCGGCGCCCCGCGCCGAGGAGTTGACTTCGAGGATCTTTCCCCGTGCGATGATCCCGGAAAGGATCTCGTCGAACAGGTCGGGAAAGTCGGAACAGCGCAGGAGATTGTCCGCATAGGGGGCATTGCGCGAAACATAGCCGATATGCGCAACAATGTCGTACGGATAGGGCGCGTCCAGACTTTCGCGCACCTTTTCGAGATAGGTGCGGTACGCCTGTTCGCGCGTCTTGCCCGCAAAGTATTCCCCGTACCACGCGTCTTTTCCGTTGACCGTGTGTACGCTGTTCACCACGAAATCGGGATGAAAGCGCGCGATCGTCTGTGCATAGAGCGCGTGGGCGCGCGGGTTGCCCGTGTAGCCGAATTCTCCGCCGATGAGGACGCGCATCCTGCCCGCATAGGCTTTCTGCCGGCGGCGCGCCTCGGAAAAGTACGCTTCGGCGTCGATCATGGGCACGGGTTTTCCCTCTGCGAGCACGCCGTCCGTCAGATAGTCGTAGTCGAAGTGTTCGGAAACGCCGTAATATGCCGCGCCGAGTTCCGCCGCGCGGGCGAGCATGTCCTTCAGGAGCGCTCTGCCGTCGGCGGAAAAAGCGCTGTGGGTATGAACGTCTGTGAGCTGCATACCCGCATTATAGCACGTTTTTCGGGGTTTTGCAATCGTCAGAGCACGCGCCGCGCGGTGATGAAATATTTCTGGCGCGTTGCGGACATCTGTTCGATGACGGCATAGTCGCTCGCCGTGTGCAGGATATAGTTTTCGCCGAGGTAGAGCGCGACGTGTCCGATGCGCTCCACGCCCGTCTTGTCGTACCGCTGCGCATTGGTGTAGAACAGCAGATCGCCGCGCGCAATGTTTTCCCAGGTGACGGGCACGCCCTGTCTGACCTGCGTCCGCGTCGTAACGTCGAGCAGGATCCCCGCGCCCTGATAGAAGATATACTGCATGAGCGAGGAGCAGTCGAACGCGCTCGTCGTAAAGTTTTTCAGGAAATTTCCCTTTCCGTCGTGCAGGCGCACCGCGCCGTACACATAGGGCACGCCCAGAAGCTCCAGCCCTTCGGCAATGACGCGCTCCACTTCGTCGCTCGCCTTGTCCAGATAGGCGACGGCGGTGTAGGCTTCCTTGGCGCTCACATAGGCGGCGGTGCCGCGGTAACGGGTTTCGTACCAATCGCCCGTTTTTCCGACAAGGTGCAGCATGTCGCCCGCGTTCACCTGTCCGAGCGTCGCATAGCCCGTGCCCGCGCCCTTCCGCACGTTGAGCCCGTCGGTGCGTACGCGCACATACTGCGCCCGCAGGCTGACGGCGGGGACGTCCTCCTCTTCGTCGGGAGAATCGGGGGCATCTTCGGGCGTCTCTTCGGGCGTCCCGGAGGGATCGGACGGCGCTTCTTCGGGGAGTCCGGGAAATTCTTCTTCGGTATCTTCGCCCGGGAGGGCGGGAAGCTCCGGGACTTCGGGAAGTCCGGGGGATTCGGGGA
>ERZ1090879.701-NODE-701-length-20015-cov-7.806112_pt1 | contig 20015 bp, 21 predicted proteins | sample MGYA00478472_ERZ1090879 | MGnify/ENA primary metagenome ERZ1090879 (study PRJEB33644, sample SAMEA5815723) | chicken gut metagenome | biome: Chicken; feature: Gastrointestinal Tract; material: Caecum | place: Ireland | collected 2019-01-01 | study: A study of the... | reverse complement strand
ACGACATGACGTCGAGTCTCGTGGGCTCGGAGATGTGTATAAGAGACAGATTCTTAAGAAAGAGGGCAATAAACTATGAAAATAAAAGCAAGAATACTTAGTCTGTTAATAGTTGCCAGTCTTATGACAGGAATGTTGCCAGTAACAGTATTTGCTGAAGGAACAGATACAGGAAAGGCTATACAATTAGGCACTGATGGAATATCCGGCTATTCCGATAATGAGAAATATAGTTACATTTATTATGGTATATGGAATGAAAGTCCTGTTAGATGGCGTGTGCTGGATGACCAGACAAACACTGGGGAAACGGGCATGTTCCTTTTATCAGATGGGCTTTTTGATTCGGGAAGATTATCTGGTTCAGGGGATTGGGGTGGCGTGCTTTTTGAAGATGATGGAAGCAATGAATGGCAGGGGAGCGATGCTCAAAGTTGGTGCAAAGATTTTTTTATCAAACAATTAAGCAGCATAGAACAAAACGCTGTTTTGGGAACATATAAAAATGACGCTGCCTATGAAAGTCGAACATCTACATGTACCTTTGCGGCTTCTGATGAGATTCTATATGGGGATAAAGTGTTTTTCCTTTCGGCAGAAGAAATTGAAAATGAGAATTATGGTTTTACAGATTTGAGTTCACGAGAAGCGCAAGGCGGTGACCTAGGATTTTACTTTCTTCGCTCGCCTGATGCTAGAAATAACAGCCTCGTAGGCATGATTACTTCTACTAATGGGGGCATGAATACTGGTACAGTTGAATTTGACTGGAATGCTCGGCCAGCATTTAATCTGGATACTGCAAAGATTCTGTTTGTTTCTGCAGCTGTAAATGGAAAAACTGCTGGAACATCAGGAACTCTTTCGAATGTTGTAGATTATACAAGAAGTGATTGGAAATTAACGTTGTCAGACGACAAGCGTAATGAATTTTCCGCTTCAACTCAAAGCAGTACATCAATAGTAACCGGCTATTCTTCCTGGTCAATAGATATTGACTATTCCGGCGCACAGACAGGCACTGATAATGAATATGTCTCTGCACTACTCTGCGATAGCAATGACAATCTTCTTTACTATGGCAATATCGCCAAGAACAGTGCCGGCGGCACGGCCACTCTCAATATTCCGTCAGGGCTTGAGGCCGGCAAGTATACGTTGAAAGTATTTTCTGAACAGTGCAACGGCAATTATAAGACCGATTATGCCAGTGCTTTTCAGAATATTGATTTAACCGTTATTTTGCCGCCGGAAACAAAGCCCAATGCTTCCTTTGAGGCTACCAGCGACAACGGCGGTATACTTTCTAATGTCGATATTTCTATGAAATATAGCGTAGATAATGGAAATATCTGGAATGCGATTACAGGCACGACGATGGAGATTACCGGAGTAACAGAGGCAAATGATGTAAAAGTATACAAATCAGGCAATGGCACTACAACTTCTGACTCCGACGTACAGACTATTGATGTGACCCAAGCGGATCAGCCAACCGGACTTGACAAGACGGACTGTACCACATCAGCGCAGAATAATGGACAGATTACAGGCGTTAATGATACGATGGAATACAAATTGTCAACGGATTCCGGCTGGACGGGCATTTATGGAACAGCAGTAACCGGACTTAAAAACGGCACTTACTATGTCCGTGTAAAAGCAACTGGAACAGTTCTGGCCTCCGCTGCCGAAACGGTCGTCATAGGCGAACATATCTGTGTGGGCCAAGGAAATTGGCTGTATGGTCCAGATAGCCATTGGAAGCTCTGTACCTGCGGAGCTATCGTAGAGGAAGCAGCTCATTCCGGCGGGACAGCCACCTGTACTGCTGCGGCGAACTGTGAGGTCTGTGGTCAGCCATATGGACAGAAGGATCCGGATAATCACACTGGTACTGAAGCGTGGATAACCACGGATACTGCCCACACCAAAGTATGGAGCTGCTGTCAGGCTGTCATTGAGGGGCCAGTTGACCACACATGGGAGAATGGAATATGTGCAGTATGCGGCTATAATTGTGTACATACCGGCGGAACAGCCACCTGCTCTCAGCTTGCACAGTGTGAACTCTGCGGAAGCCTTTACGGGGACTACGATCCGGATAACCACAAGGCATTGGAAATATGGACCCAGGAAAATGGAAAACATTACCATGTATGTGAGTATGGCTGCGGTACCCACCTGGAGGAAGCAGACTGCTTTGGCGGAACAGCTACCTGCACAGCTCCTGCAGTCTGTGAGGTCTGCGGGCAGTCATATGGTGAAAAAAATATGACAAACCATACAGGGGAAATTCTTTGGACCCGGACTGACACTACCCATTCCAGTGCATATAGCTGCTGCGGTACAGCAGTAGTGGGAGAGGAACCCCACACATGGGAAAACGGCAAATGTACCAAGTGCGGATATGAATGTCAGCATACCGGCGGTACAGCTACCTGTATAGAAAAAGCCATCTGTGAGATCTGCAAAGAAGAATACGGCCAGATAAGTGCTTCCAGCCATACCAATCTTGTGAAAAAAGAGGCGAAACCTGCGACTCATTTAGCAGAAGGCAATATAGAATATTATTACTGTGACGGCTGCAAGAAGTATTTTACAGACGAAGGGGGTACACAGGAAACTACCATTGAAAAGACCATTCTTCCCAAACTTGCAGAGCATACTGCCGACGGCACAGGCTGGCACACGGACTCGGACAGCCACTGGCATATCTGTGCCTGCGGGGAAAAGCTGGATCAGGGAACGCATATCTTTAATTGGGTAACAGACCAGGAAGCCTCAGAAACCAAGGCAGGATTGAAACATGAGGAATGTACAGTCTGCGGCTATAAGAAAGAAGGAGTAGAAATTCCTGCCACAGGAACAACAGATGATCCCTCTGTATCCGGACAGCCTGCAGAAACACCATCTGCCTCAGAGGAGGAAAAGACAGATAATACAACCACGCCAGATAGCAGCCAGATAAAGGATACAGCAACGTCAGATAACAGCCAGATAAACAACGCGGCAGTATCGGATAAAGCCCAGACAAACAACCCAGCAGTACCGGAAACCGGCGACAACAGCCAAGTGGTTCTTTGGGGTTCTCTTATCCTGGCAGCGGGTGTTCTCCTGAGTGTCATAGTTATTAATGACCGGAAGAAAAAAAGCAGAAGATAAAAGATTTTGAACAAAAAATTTTTTACCTGACCGCTGGCGAATAAAGTTTTACAGAAAATAGCGTCCTGCTTTACCAGAGCGAGGGCGCTATTTTTCTTGAAGTCTCTATTCCCATCTTATGTAATATTTCGACATCCAGTTCCGGAAAGGGTATGACAGGAGCCGGAACCGGTCCATGAGTGCCGATGATCTTTTCCGCCCAGACCATATGGTACCAGCGGCCGAACTTGCAGCCGCAGTTATAAAATTTCCCTACGATCTGATAGCCCATATGCTGGTGAAATTCAGCGCTGTTTCTGGTCAGATATTCATCTTCTTTTTCCGGATAGCCGATACAGGCGTAGAGATTTGTGATGTTCTGTGCCCTGGAGATTTCTTCCAGAGCGTGGTAAAGTTTCTTTCCTATTCCCATTTTCCGGACATTTTCTTTCAGATAGATAGTCAGTTCAGCAGAATGGTCATAGGCAGTCCGCCCTACAAAATCATGGGTATAGGCATAGCCGGCCACTTCGCCGTCTAGTTCTGCTACAAGGTAGGGGTGCTTTTTCATGATATTTGTGATCCTGGATCTGAATTCTTCAAGACTTGGTACATCATATTCAAAGGAAATGGCGGTTTTCTCTACATAAGGCCGGTAGATGTCCAATAACCCGGCAGCATCTTCTTCCCGGACAGTACGTATCTTTATTTCTTTTTTCATGATCAGTTTCTCCTCGGTAGTTTGTTCTGAACTATTTTATGAAAAGATTATAATAGCAGAAGGGAGAGAAGTCAACGAAGCGGAAGAACGCAGTTCTGTTTGGTCCGATCCGGAAAATCCAGACGGAAGGGTTGAGGGGGGTGAGCGGCAGCTAGATCCATTGAAAAAAACTATATGAGTGCATAAAATATAAATATTTGTTATCTGCTCTTGGCGCTGATAAAATAAGGCTATAAAGAAAAAGCGGAAGAAAGGAGCAGATTTATGGATCAGCAGATGTTAAAAGATAAGGTGGCAATTATTACAGGAGCAAGCTACGGCATGGGACAGTCTATGGCAGAATTGTTTGCAGAAGAGGGAGCCGCAGTGGTGATTACGGCCAGAGGCAAGGAAAAACTGGACGCAGTGGTGGATGGCATCCGTCAGAAGGGAGGAAGAGCCGTAGGCGTAGTGGCAGATGTGTGTTCTACGGAAGATACGAAAAAGGTATTTGAGACGGCTTTGAAGGAATTTGGCGACGTGGATATCCTCATCAATAATGCAGGGATCGGCGAACAGAAAATGATCGATGAGACAGATGATGACTGGATGATGTATGTGATGAACACCAATCTGGGAGGTCCTATGCGGTATATCCGGGAAGCTTTGAAGATTTTCCTTCCCAAAAATGAGGGAGTGATCATTAATGTTTCCTCTGTAAATGGAACCAGACCTTTCTGTGGGGCGACCTATACTTCTACAAAGGGAGCTTTAAATACCCTGACAAAAAATGTGGCTATGCGTCTCATTGATACCAATATCCGCTGCAACGCTGTGGCGCCAGGTGCTACAGTAACGCCTGCCCATGTGGCGAATAAAGCAGGAGAGCAGCCGGGAGGAGATAAGATGCTTCAGTACAGCGGACATTTTGTTTATTTCCCGGGACCTGAATGCGACCCTATGGATCAGGCTTATGCCTGCCTGTATCTGGCCAGCAAGATGGGACGCCATGTAAAAGGCCAGGTACTCCAGGTCTGCAACGGCGCATTCCTGTAAAAGTTTATGAAGAGCAAGATTTTGTTATGGCTGATGGCAGGAGTCCTGATTTTTAGTTTTCTGCTGTCAGGCTGTAATGAGGAAGAAAAGGAAAAGACAGAAAGCCCCAAAACCGAGAGTCAACAGACAGAAATCCGGGAAGAAGATACGGAGGAGAGTGAAGAAACAATGATGAAAGTACAGATCAAAGATCAGTTTTTTACCGCAGAACTTGAAAAGAATCCGGGAGCAGAGGCATTTGCCGAACTGCTTAAGGAAGGACCGGTAACGATTCAGATGAATGATTACGCAGGTTTTGAAAAAGTGGGATCCCTGGGAAAAAGCCTTCCCACCCAGAACCGGCAGACTACCACACAGCCGGGAGATATAGTATTATACAACGGGGATCAGATCGTGGTCTTTTACGGTTCCAATTCCTGGAGCTATACCAGACTGTCCAGGATCCAGGATCTTACCGGCTGGGAAAAAGCCCTGGGAAATGGCAGCGTAGAAGTGACTTTTTCTGCGGAGTGACAGGGAATAGGTCCATATCCGGAATCTTATAGATGATTTCTCACAGAGAATGTGTTAGAATCGAAGAAAGCACAGAAGATGTGAGGAATAGGATTTGGAAGAATTAAATATAAGTACATCTTATGGTAAGATACATATTTACAAAAGAGGATCCGGTGAAAAGATATTGTTTCTTCTTCATGGAAGCGGCGGAGATAACGCCATGCTTTCCTGGTGGGGAATGATGAAGAATTTTACCCGGGAATATACGGTATACGCCCCGGATCTGCTGGGATATGGAAAAAGTGATAAGCCGGACATACAGGGTGAGCATTTTTATGAGGCTCATATCGAAGCGCTGAACGAGGCAGTAGAACAATTAGACATCCATGTATTTTATCTGGCGGGGCTGTCCATGGGCGGAGCGGTATCGATCGGATATGCCCTGAAATATCCAAAAAAAGTCAAAGCTCTGTTTCCCATTGATTCCTGGGGAGTGACCCAGGCTCTGCCCTTTCATATTTTCTCGTACTGGCTGATACAGAAGACCAATTTTACTTTATGGCAGTATAAGCTTCTGGGAAAAAATAAATGGCTGACCCAATATATGCTTCAGTACAGCCTTATCGGAAGCAAAAGAAAGATTACAAATAAGCTGGTAAATGAAGTCCAGAAGGTATGTCAGGAAGAAAATACGGGCAAGGCTATGCAGGACTTTCAGAGAAGCTCCTGCGACAGAAAAAGCGCTATTCCCTGTTATGTCCAACAGCTTCATAAACTGAAAATGCCGGTGATCTTTATCCACGGAGAAAAGGATCCTCTGGTACCGGTGAAAGATATTTTTAAAGTGGTAAATCTGTGTCCAAAGGGACAGATCCATGTGCTGAAAGGATGTAAGCACTGGCCGGTGAGAGAACGCCCGGAGGAGATCAGTATGGTGATCCAGGATAATACAAAGGAAAAGCCGGCGGAGAGGGTTGATTAAATTTTGAAGCCTGCCACAGTAAAAACTGGAAAGCGCTGATGGATTAAATATAACTAAAAAACAGCCTGATATCCGGCTGTCCATGAAAAATCAGGGGCCATCGGATACCAGGCTGTTTTTTATCCTGCCAGATGCAGGACCTGAATAAGAAAGATCCAGGCAAGTCCATAGTAAGCCACTACAGCCACTAAATCATTGACAGTAGTGATAAGAGGACCTGAAGCCACGGCAGGATCGATATTGATTTTTTTGAAAAACACGGGAATGACTGTTCCGGCAAAGGCTGCCAGGGTCATGGAAAGGAGAAGCGCTGCCCCTACACAACCGGCTACGGCAAAGGCAAAGAATAGATCTTTTCCTTTAAAAATCCAGGTATACAGGCCAATCATACCTAAGGAAAGCAAAGCAAGCAGGATACCGTTTATAAAACCGACTTTTGTCTCTTTCCATATAAGAGAAAGCTTTTGAAGTCCGCTCAGCTTTTCGTCCATTAAAACCCGGATGGTAACGGCAAGAGACTGGGTCCCTACATTTCCTGCCATATCCAGGACCAGGGACTGGAAGCAGACCACAATGGTAAGCTGAGCTGCTACATTTTCAAAAATTCCCACTACGCTTGAGACTCCAAGCCCCAGTCCAAGGAGAATGATCAGCCAGGGAAGTCTCTTTTTTATGCTGACAGACAAGGCTTCTTTTAAATCTTCCTCACTGGAAAGACCGCCCAGTTTTGCGTAATCTTCTCCCATTTCTTCATCGATCACTTCCACAAAGTCTTTGGCGGTGATCACGCCCAGCAGACGGTTTTCCATATCCAGTACCGGTATGGAATCTTCTGAGTAGTTCTTTATCCGGCTTATGCAGTCGTCTATGGTCTCATGGGCATAGACATAAGGGTATGAGGTCATGGCAACAGAGGTCAGGTCAGCCCCGTCCCTTGCCAGGATCAGATCTTTTAAGTCGATGGCTCCATAGAAGATTTCCCGGTCGTCCACTACATATATGGTTGAAATATTGTCATGTTTCCCGGCCTGTTTCACCAGTTCTTTCATGGCCTCTTTGACAGAGAGATTCCAGGAAATCTGAATGAAATTGGTGGTCATGACACTGCCCATTTCTTCCTCAGAGAAAGACTGGAGCAGGGCGATATCCTGTCTGGCGGAATTCTCTATAAGGGGAGCCAGGGAATTTCTGGTTCCTCTGTCAAGAGACTTCAGATAAGAGGCCGCCTTGTCTGAAGAAATATAGGAAAGCACGGCAGCTTTTTGACGGATATTCAGCTCTTCCATATAGGGGAAAATATCCTCTATATAGTCGAAAATATCTGCCAGTACAGAGTCTTCCAGGATCCCATAGAGCTTTATCCTTGTGTTTTTGTCCAGAAGCTCAAGGGCAGCGGCAATGTCGCTTTCGTGATAAGCCTGTAGTTTTTTCTGCAGCATATGAGGAGATAAGGTCCGTGCTGCAAGTTTTGCGATTTCTCTGGGATAATCCGGGCGTCTTATTGTTTCATGATTCGTGAAAAAAGTTCTTTTTGTGTTCATATCCAAACCTCCTTACATCTTCTCCGGAAAATAAAATTTCCAGGGGCTTTGTTGCATAAAAGGCGTGGCATAAGATCCCTTTGCTGCCTGTTATAAGCCGGGAGATACAGAGATCGATCTACCTGGCTAAAGCAGCGCAAAAAGGGCATAAAAATACCATTGCGGCATTTGAAATTTTCCTTTCCCTGCCTTTTATACCGGCTCAGAAAGTTGTTAAAAATGGGCAATGGATTCCAAAAACATATATAGATTTCAACACAAAAAGACCGTCAGAACACAGAACTTCCAGTGTTCCTTACGGCAGGATATATTTTTGTCATTCCAGGCCCTTTGGGGTTATAACAACTACTGGCGTCCATGTTCTCACCTCACATTTCTTATATTTGGATCACCTGATCCAGGTACATTATAACCAGATGAAAAAGAGAAAGTCAACCGTATTTCAGAATTTTGTCTGCGAAAAGAAATACCGGGAAAGTAAGGATATAGAGATCGACAGGAAATGAAGGCCAGTTCCTTCCGGCTGGAGATTGAGGAAGGAGGAGAGTACCGGATCACAGTAAAGGGAAAAAAGGCCCGTGGAAGCCTGAGCTTTACAAAAGAGTGAAAATCTTAGAAAACGGCGGTCTGTAGATCATAAAATGGTCAGATACCGGTTGTTCCTTTCTGGCAGATTTGATACAATGGAAAAGAGAAGCGCGGAACAGCCTGAAACAGGCTGAAATTGCATAAATTCATAGAAATAAAATACGTTCTGCCTTTACAGGCAGCAGACAGAAATCGCCTTCTGCAGAGGGCGATTTTCTTTATAAAGTCAAAGACCCCGATGCAAGTATACAAGCATTAAACTAGCAGCGATGTAAGCATCGGGGTATTAGACCCTCGCAGCAGTCGCCAGATGGACATGCTGGCATGTCCGCCTGGCTCGTTGCATGCGGGAATAAAAGACAGGAGCTGAGAGATTTGTTTAGAGAAAAGAACATCAGAAAACACCTGATCTTCTCCGGCAGGGTTCAGGGCGTGGGCTTCCGCTACCGGGCCATGAATATTGCCCAGATGCTGGGTTTGACCGGCTGGGTAAAGAATCGGTGGGATGGAAAAGTAGAGATGGAAGTCCAGGGAAAAAGGGAAGAGATCGGAAAATTGATCTCCATGTTGTACCAGCAGAGATTTATCTGGATCGAAGATATCGAAGAAAAGGAAATTCCTGTGGAAAAGGAAAGCAGCTTTTCCATTCATTAAAAGAGGAGAGAAAGTTATGACAGAAGAGGAATGGCTCAAGCAGCTTTTTGAAGGGCTTTCCAGATCCAGTTTCCGCAGTAGATTTCACCTGAAAGAACAGGACAAGGCGTACGTAAGGCAGAAAGGTATGGATACGATCCGGCAGCATGCCTGGGATTTTATAGAAAAAAGACTGGCGCCGGCAGTAATTCCTAACGACGGGAAACAAACCCCTATGCGTGGGCATCCGGTCTTTATCGCCCAGCATGCTACAGCCACCTGCTGCAGAGGGTGCCTGGAAAAATGGCATAAGATCCGAAAAGGGAGAGAACTGACTCCCAGACAGAAGGCATATATTGTAAAGGTGATCATGCTGTGGATTAAAAGAGAGATGGAAAGATGAAGAAAAAAATAGCAAAGATTTTATCTGGACTGCTGGTGGTAACGCTGCTGCTTGGCGGCTGCGGAAACCAGGAAAAAATCCAGACGCCGGAGGAATACATAGACGAAAATTTAAGAGAAATTTCTCTGTCCGATCCCTGGGCTGAGGGGACACTGGGAAACACAGAAGACTATCAGGTGTTTCTGTCGGGAGAGGCTCATGGGATAGAGGAGAACTACGAAGCGGAGAAACGACTGATCGAATATCTCCATACCTATGAAGGCGTCCGCTATCATATCTGTGAACTGAGTGTCAGTGAAGGGATTATTCTGGAAAAATACATACAGACAGGAGAAGCAGAACTTCTGACAGAATTTATGGACTCTATGGCAGAAACTGAAGACTGTAATCAGGGATATTATCAATTCCTTCAATGGCTGTGCCAATATAATATGTCTCTGCCTGAAGAGGAAAGACTGCATATGTTTGGACTTGATGTGGAGTTCCAGCAGGATATGACTATAAAAGCCTTGCAAATGCTGGATACAAAGGCAAAACCGGAAAATCTGGAAGAAGGACCTCTAAAGAAAGCAGTACAGGCTGTCAGGGATGGCAGCAGCCAGTGGTATGAGCTTTTGCAGAAAGCAGCTCAGGAGGAATCAGAGGAAACAGAAGCCTATTACAGAGAAAATTGGAAATGGGCAGAGAGGATCCTGAAAAATCAGGAAACCACTCTTCAGTTTGTAAAAGAAGGGGGAGATGCAGAGTCTCAGTTAAGAGACGATAACATGGCGGATAATTTTTGGTTTGTATATGATCAGTTCCCGGAAGAAAAGTTTTTCGGACAGTTTGGATCCTATCACGTATATCTGGAGTATACGGCTTCCGCTTATGGCGTGGAGCAGGGGCATCAGCCTTTTGGATCCCTTCTTGACCCGGAAGGTTCTCCTCTGGAGGGAAAGGTATGCAGCATTCTCCTTTATAATGTTTCAAATACCACCGAATGGGTAGAAATAAACCGTCATATAGAAGGATTGAAAGATATAAAACTGGAAAATAGAAATATGCTGCTTTCTTTAAACGAAAAGAGAAGTCCTTTTGTGGAAGAAGAGATATGGCAGGAAGAAGAGCAGGAACTTCCGGTCTGTGATTATATACAGAAAATTATTTTTCTCCCAAGAACGACCAGGAGTCCGGTTTATGGAGAATAAAAACGGAAAGCAAAGAGATTGCAACAAAACGGCTGCTTTTAAGAAAACTTCACAAGGAAGACTGTGGATTTTTCTATAAGCCCCTGAGAGATCAGAAGGTGAACCGCTTTCTTCCCTGGCTCCCTATAAAGTCTATGAAAGAAACAGAGCAGTTCTTAAAAGAAAAGTATCTGGCCGTATATGAAAATGGACAGGGCTATGCCTATGTGATCTGCCTGAAAGAATCGGGGATGCCTGTGGGAATAAAAAGGTTTATAAGGAGAAACTGATGAAAACAAGAGAAGAGGCGATACGGTATGCCCTGACCTTTCCTGAGGTTTACAGGGATGAACCTTTTCACGATCCCAACTGGACCGTGATCCGGAAAAAGAAAAGCAGAAAGGTGTTTCTTTGGATATTTGAAAGAGAGGGACATATCTGGCTGAATGTAAAGGCAGATCCGGAGTGGAGAGATTTCTGGAGAGAAGTGTATCCTTCTGTGATCCCTGCCTATCATCTGAACAAAAAACACTGGAATTCTATTATTCTGGACGGCAGTGTACCGGAGGAGAAGATACAGCAGATGATCGGGGAAAGTTATGATCTGGTAGAGGGATAATATAGAATGAAAACGAGAAAATATGGTTTTACCGTCTGGGGAACAATCTGCCATTTCTGGATTGATTTTACCTGCGCATGTTTTGCTTTTCAGGAGATCGTAGGAAATAAAGACTGGTATACACTTCTGTTTTTGTATAATTTTTATGCCTTTGCCCTAGAATTACCTATGGGTACTTTGCTGGACGGAATCTCCGAGAAGAACAATGGCAGTGCAAAAGGTTATTTTTGGACAGGAATAGCTGGTATATTGCTGGTGATCCTGGCTGGGGCAACGGCTCTGGGAAAACTATCAGGAGGAATAGTGGCTGACCTGGCGGGAGTGAAAAAAGCAGTTGTTTTTTCTCTTGGTGGAGGAGATCTTTTCAGGGGAAGAGGAGACGCTTCCGGCAGGTGGCAAGGCTGTTCTCTGGTCCTACCCATGCTCAGGAGAAAATCAGGGAATCCTGGAGCCGGAGGAGGAACTGACGTTTTCGGAATTTTATAAAGACAGCCAGGAACGGATCTGGGGAAATTTAGGGTATTACCGAGGGATCAGAGATCGCTGGATCTGCCTTTCCGACCCTGAAAACGAAGAAATACCAATGGAGGAAGAACCTCCTGTAATACCCGGGCAGGCAATCCAAGAGCAGGCAGAAGGAAAAAATGTGGAAAATGTTGTTACGGAAGAGGCCCTGCAGGCAGTCAGGGAGAAGGAAAATCTTCCGGTATGGTTTTTTATCCTTCCGGCTCTTGCGGCTGTGGCTATAGCCGGAGTATGTATCTGGATCTTCTGGGTCCGGAAGAAGCCGGATTGATGGAATATAAAAATACTGGTTGCATTGCCACATATTTTCCGTTATAATAGCTTCCGGTTATATTTTTAAGTAACCTGAATTTTGAACAGGAGGGCGCACAAATGGGCTGGAAAACACCATTTTTAATGATTAAAAAAGGCAACTTTTTTGATGTTCAGGCTATAAGTGCGCCCATTTTTAGAGATTGATCTTATCTGTGGCAGAGTCCCAGGAAGGCAGGAAACTGCCTTTTCACAGGATGGAAATCTGCTGTCTGTAATTCTGAAAATGGGCATTATCTAGGAATGTGAGAATGAGAGGATAATGCTATGAACATCAAAAAACAAATTTCCAGATTATATCTTTATGAAGTAGTAAGCGGTCTTCAGATCGTAGATAGTGTATGGGTCTTTTTCCTTTTGCAGAGGGGGTTTTCTCTTGCCCAAGCAGGGATCGCAGAGGGGGTCTTCCATGCAGTGAGTATGTGCTTTGAGATTCCCAGCGGTATGGTATCCGATACCATAGGCAGGAGACGGACCCTTATGCTGGCAGGGATAGTTTCGGCTTTCGGGGCGCTTTTTATGATCGTTTCAGACCATTTTTTCATGATCCTTCTGGCTATGGGGATCAATGCGGTGAGTTACAACCTGGTTTCCGGGACCAGGGAGGCTCTGACCTATGACAGCCTTCTGTGTGCGGGGCAGGAAGAGCTATATTTGAAGGTGGCTTCCCGGCAGGATTTTCTCTATGAAGGACTTTTTGCCTTTACCAGTCTGATGAGTGTGGTTACTGTAAGCCTGGGATATCAAAAGGCTTATCTCCTTGCAGTGCTCCAGGGAATCCTGTGTACTCTTTGTGCTTCTCTTTTGAAAGAAGCCGCTGCAGAAGGAAGAGAAGATAAGAAAAAATTATCGGCTATAGCTATGGCGGCAGAGGTGGGAAAACATTTTCTGGATACGGCTGCTTTTTTAAAAAAGACACCGGAAGTTGCCTGGCGGATGGCCTATTCTGGTCTGGTATCTGCGGCAGTTTATGTGATCTATATGCTTCTCCAGGATCATCTGGTGGCAGTGGGACTGGAGCCGGGATTTCTGGGGATTCCTTTGCTGCTGATCTCTCTGTGTACTATGGCAGGAGCGGTTTTGGCAGAAAAAAGCAAAAAGATTTCTATAGGGAGGCTTTATCTGGCAGGAGGGATCGCGGCAGGGATCTTCCTCACTTTAAGCGGCGCTGATTTTCTGGTAATTTCTGTTATAGGCGCAGGAGCCGCTCACTGTATAAGCGAGATGATCATGCTTCGGACGGAAACAGAAAATCAGAAGTTCTTTTCCAGTGGATCCCGTGCTACAATGATATCAGCAGGCAGTATGGCCTATAGTATTTTTATGACCGTGCTGAGTCCGGGAGGAGGCGCTTTGGCAGAGATGTTTTCTGTGTCAGGGGCCTTTGCCCTGCTGGGACTGTTGACAGCCGCTGCCGGCGTGACCATGTTTTGCAGAATGAGGTATAAAAATGAGAAGTGAAAAGGAAATGTTTGCTCTGCTGATCTCTACGGCCAGAGAAGACGAAAATATATTGGCGGCATATCTGGAAGGCTCCCGGACAGTTCCGGGAGTTTCTAAAGATATTTTCCAGGACTATGACCTGGTTTATGTGGTAAAAGAAACCAGGCCTTTTATTGAAAACAGGGAGTGGATCGACCGATTTGGAAAACGGCTTTATATGCAGTATCCGGAGGAGGGTTTCTGGGATAATGGAAACCATGAAAATTGCTACGGATGGCTGATGCAGTTTGCAGACGGAAATCGTCTGGACCTTCATGTATGCACCCTTCCCTATGTAAAAGAACAGCTGAAAAAGGGGGAGCCTTACCAGATACTTTTAGACAAGACCGAATGTCTTCCAGTTCCGGAACAGGTATCTGATAAGATTTATTGGGTGAAAAAACCTTCCCAAGAAGAATTTCTGGCAGCCTGTAATGAATTCTGGTGGTGCCTGAACAACGTGGCAAAAGGTCTGTGGAGGGAGGAGCTTCCCTATGTGATGGATCAGCTGGATATGATCATACGACCTATGCTGTTTAAGGTCCTTTCCTGGAAAGCCGGGAAGGATCATGATTTTTCTGTCAGCGTAGGAAAAAGTGGAAAATATCTGAAAAGATACCTGCCCAAAGAACTTTACGAAAGATATTTAAGAACCTATCCGGCAGGAGAAAAAGGAGCAATATGGAAGAGTGTTCTGGAAATGTGCGATGTTTTTGAAAACGTGGCCCGGGAAGTAAGCAGGACTCTGAATTTCTCCTATGATGAAGAAGAGGGGAGAAACTCCAGAGCCTGGCTGGAACGTGTTTACAAACTTCCTAAGGACGCAAAAGAAATCTGCTGATCATATGGCTTTGCAGACGTCGATCCATTCTTTAAAATTGGTGTATTCCTCCAGCTGGGAGCAGGTCAGCTCAATAGCGGAGTTGCTGCTGCCGGCAGCAGGGAAGACTGTCTCAAACCGTTGTAAAGACTGGTCCAGATAGACCTCTGTATGAGAAGGATTGGCAAAGGGACAGACGCCTCCTACGGCATGTCCGGTGAGAGGCTCTACGTCTTCTTTTGCCAGCATTTTTGCTTTCATACCAAAGAAATGCTTGAATTTACTGTTGTCGATCTTCCTATCTCCTGCGGTGACGATCAGGATGGCGTGATCCTTTTCCTTGCTGTAAAAAGATAGCGTTTTGGCAATCCGGGCAGGATCTGTGCCTACTGCCTGGGCGGCCAGCTCTACAGTGGCGCTGGACTGAGAAAATTCTTGAATGTCCTCCTCCTTTCCAAAGGATTTAAAGTATTGTTTTACAGATTCTAATGACATGGCGATGAAAGTTCCTTTCTGATGTGTTTTTTAATGGAAGACTGATTAAAAACAGTGTCAGGATTTATTTTCTGTTGGCTGTTGTGAGGTCTCTGACTGAGAAAAATTCTTATATTGAGAAAGCTGTGCTTCCAACTCTTTGATCCGTTGAGTTAAAGAAAGACAGGTTTCTTTATATTCCATATTTTCTTTTTTATAGGCCTCTACCTGTTCTTCAAGCTCATCAATCATATATTGGACGGTATTTTTGTCTAATTCATAAAGCTCTTTAGAAAACATACGCATTACCTCTTCGATATTTTGACAGATATCATAAATTTCCTGATATATTTCTTTGAAAAATGGAAATTGCTCTAAAAGCTGGATGATTCTTTCCGGCTGGTCGCAGCTTAGGAAAGTCAGCCAGGCTTCCAGCTCTGTTTCTATAGGTTTATTTTGTATAGTTTTCTGGAAGATGTCAAGAGCGATTAAGATATTTTCCTGGAGTTGTTCCAGTTGGAGAGCAGTATCGAATTGCTGTTTGGAATGATGAATATAGTTTTCACAAGCCAGATGAAATTCTCTAGGGCTTTTCTCATATATTACAATAGTATAAACCTTTTGTATGTCACGATATGTGAATTTTTTCTTACGTTTATCTTTTACTCTTTTATATTGGCGAAGCAGGAGATCGGCAGAATAGCATGCTAAACGCTGTCCCGGGAAAGCATATCCAATTTTCTGTACTTCGAGATTTGCCAAAGGTCCGTCTTCAAGTTCCACTACAATATCTGTGATCAATAAGGCGCTTTCGTCCGACAGCCGAGTAGTATCATTCGGGAGGACTTCCTTGATTTTTACTTTTTGACCTAAGAGTTGACTGAGAAAATGTTCTACACGTTCTCTATGTGTTTCTGGATTAAACAATTCTTTGAAAATACTGTCATATAAGACCTTTATGCCTTTTATTCCAGTTCAAAATGCAAGAAATTCCTCCTGAAACTCGCTCGGCCAAGAGGAAAAAGTTTTTGACAGTTCTTGGTTGCTATAAATGTATTTTAAAACTTTTTCTTTTGTTTGGATAGTTGGGAAAAATTCATTTAAAAGATTTTTGGACATAAAACTCCTTTCGGCTTTTACCTTGAAAGATGGGATAGATAAAAAGATATGAATAAGATTTTCAGAAGGCGCTTTATAAGATGTGCTAAAGGAGAAGACTTCTGTATTTACATTAACAGAATTTCTAGGATAATACAAGTAAATCTTTACACAGCCTTTTTTCATGATAAAATGTAGCCATACAGAAACTGTTGCGGATAGAGGACGGGGGTGTTTTATGCTGTATGTGATTTGGGGGATTTTGGTGATTCCTGTGATCGCCGCAGGGATGACTCTCCATTTTAAGATCAAGGAATGGGGAAAACAGAAGTGGAATATACTTCCTAAGTGCCTTTCTACCTGGATGATCGTATGTACCGGTTTCCTCGGAATCTGGGCAAGAGGGGACAGCCAGGGAATGGATAAAAAGTGGATCCTGGCGGCATTGCTTCTGTTCTTGCTGGCAGACGGGCTTCTGGAAGTGCAGTTTTTCCTGGGGATGGGAGTTTTTGGAGCGGGCCATTTGATGTTGATCGGCTGGTTTCTTACAAGAGGAGCCTACACTCCTGTAAGCTTTTTCTGGTGGCTGCTTTTTATGGGAATTTCCCTGTATATCTTTCGCAGGGAGTTAGAAGGGGGCAAAGAAAACCCCTGGCTGTATGCGATGATCCTATACCCGGCTGTACTTATGGGAATGACGGCAGTGGCGGTTATGCTGCCTGCAAAACTGGGGCCGGATTATCTGAGAGCCGGGATCGGAGCCCTGCTGTTTGCGGTTTCTGATTTAATGGTGGGAAAAGGATTTTTCCATAAGCTGTCAAAACCAATGAGCGTGCTGGCGCTGAGCCTGTATTATGCAGGGATATTTTGCATATCGCTGATCACCTGGATATAGGGAGGGAGATTATGGAGGAACAGAGGATTTACGGAGAAATATATGAAAGCCCTGTAGGAGCTCTGACAATTCTGGCTGGAGAAAATGGGATTCAGGCAATAAAGTTTGGGGAAGACGAGAAAGTAAAATCCGCAGGAAAGGCCAGTGAGATGACCAGACGGGCAGTGAAAGAACTGGAAGAATATTTTCAGGGGAAGCGAAAAGAATTTACCGTACCCTGTGTGCCGGAAGGAACAGATTTCCAGAAAAGAGTATGGGAGGCACTCACCCGGATTCCTTATGGAGTAACCCGGACCTATAAGGAGATCGCTGTAGAGATAGGAAATTCCAGAGCAAGCAGGGCAGTGGGAATGGCGAATCATAAAAATCCTGTTCCCATTATCATTCCCTGCCACAGAGTGATCGGTTCTGACGGGAGGCTGACAGGGTATGCCGGGGGACTGGGAGTGAAGGAGTTCCTCCTGAATCTGGAAAGAGGAAACTGTGATGAAAATTGAGAGAATAGGATAGACAGAAAAGAGAGCGGAAAAGAGCCTGCCTGTTTACAGATAGAGGACAGAGGCTGATTTCCGCTCTTTTTATTTTTTTGAAATAAACAGTATATAACACTTGACAACAGTTAACTACTGTTATATACTGTTTACAACGAAGGAGGAACCGTACATGAAGTTAATCATAAACAATTCTCTGATGATCCCGATCTATGAGCAGATCGTGGACCAGATTAAAACCCTTATCCGGAAAGGAGAGTTAAAGGAGAATGATAATCTGCCTTCTGTACGCGCCCTGGCCAGGGAGCTGAAGATCAGCGCCCTGACTGTGAAAAAGGCCTATGACGATCTGGAAGCCGAAGGCTTTACCGTTACTGTTCACGGCAAAGGAACCTATGTGGCGGCCACCAATACAGAACGGCTTTTGGAGGAGCAGAAAAAGGAGGTAGAGGCTGATCTGGAAAAAGCCATCCAGAAGGCCAGACGCTGCGGGATCAGCGATAAGGATTTAAAAGACATATTTGAGTTATTGTTGGAGGGGTGATTATGTTAAAAATCGATCATTTAAGAAAGAACTATGGAAGTTTTGCTCTGGATTGTTCCTTGGAGGTGCAGCCAGGCTGTATCACTGGTCTCATCGGACAGAACGGGGCAGGAAAAAGCACCACTTTTAAGGCAGTCCTGGGGCTGATCTCTACAGATGGCGGCAGTATCCGGATTTTTGGAAAAGACCTGAAGGATTTTTCAGCAGAAGACAAACAGAAATTGGGAGTTGTCCTTTCTGACTCCGGGTTCAGCGGGTATCTGACTATCGAAGATATCATTCCTGTTATGGAAAGCCTCTATTCCGGGTTTGACAAAGCCTTTTTCAAAGAACAGGTGAAGCGGTTTCAGCTTCCCCAAAAGAAACGTCTGAAAGATTTTTCTACAGGAATGAAGGCAAAGCTGAAAGTTCTGGCAGCAATTTCCCATAATGCAAAACTGCTGATCTTGGATGAGCCTACTGCCGGTCTGGACGTGGTAGCCAGAGATGAACTCATGGAAATGCTCCGGGAATTTATGGAGAGAGACGAGGAGCGGTCTATCCTTATAAGCTCTCACATTTCCAGCGACCTGGAAACCTTGTGTGATGACCTTTATATGATCCATGAGGGAAAGATTATCCTCCATGAAGACACAGATGTACTTCTCAGCGATTACGGACTTTTGAAAGTGGACAGAGACCAGTATGCGGGGCTGGACAAAAACTATATCCTGCGGAAAAAGGAAGAACCTTATGGATATAGCTGCCTGACAAACCAGAAACAATATTACCTGGAGAATTACCCGGGTATCGCCATTGAAAAAGGAAATATTGATGAAGTGATAACTATGATGATAAGAGGTGAAAGATTATGAAAGGATTATTGATAAAAGATTTTCGGTTAATGAAGGTACAGAAAAACTTTTTCGCTTTGATCATGGCCATTGGGATCGGAATGGCTCTGTTTTCAAAAAACACATCCTATACTATTGGATTTGTATCCTTTATATTCTCTTTGTTTTCGGTAAGTACCATCAGCTATGATGAACTGGACAATGGAAACGCCTTTTTGTTTTCCCTTCCCATCGCCAGAAAGACCTACGCCGTTGAAAAATACTGTTTTGGACTGACTATGGGTCTGGGAGCCTGGCTGGCAGTATCCGCTCTGGCAACGGCTGCCGGAGTGGTCAGAGGCCAGGGGCCTGTCAGTGAACTGGTCATAACTGCTTTTATTGTTCTGCCCCTTGTATTATTTATGCTGGCGGTGATGATACCTGTCATGCTGAAATTTGGCGCTGAGAAAGGGAGGATTTCTGTGATCATTTGTTTTGCTGTGGTCTATTTGACCATAGCCCTGCTTGCACAGAGCGCAGAGCAGTTGGGGGAAGATTTCTTGCCTCTTCTGGATTTCCTTCCTGAAATAGGGATCGGAGCTTTTTTGGTGATCCTGGTTGCTGCCACTGTTTTGATCTTACTTTTGTCTGTAAGGATCAGTGTCAGGATTATAAAGAAAAAAGAATTTTAAGGGGAAAACAGGTATGAAAAATTCAGGAAGATGTCCCAAGTGCGGTTCCATTGATATTGTTCGTGTTCCCGATAATCCCCGCCGTTATACCAGCGGAAACAATATCTATACCACTTCCATAACTTTAATAGGGAAGATCCCGGTTATCCGCTATGTCTGCTGCCGCTGCGGCTATGTAGAGAACTGGGTGGAGAAGGCAGGGGAACTGGACACTATTAAAAGAAGTTTTGGATAAAGGGAAAGTATAGGAATCTTGGAAATAAGAACCGTCAAAAAGCAAAATTTACGGTTAAAAAATGGTTTTTACAATTTGAACCGTAGTTTTAAACAGGGTAAAACGGTTAAATTTGGAATTTCCAAAATATAACCGTACTTTTTCCAGAAATTAAACGGTTAAAAAAGGCATTCGTTAAATTATAACCGTACAATAGCCTGGAAATGAACGGTTATAATGGCATTTTTAGGATTATAACCGTATAACAGTCCGGAAATGAACGGTTAAATATAGCAATTTTGAATTATAACCGTATAATCCTGGAG
>ERZ1090879.700-NODE-700-length-20036-cov-6.828587_pt1 | contig 20036 bp, 15 predicted proteins | sample MGYA00478472_ERZ1090879 | MGnify/ENA primary metagenome ERZ1090879 (study PRJEB33644, sample SAMEA5815723) | chicken gut metagenome | biome: Chicken; feature: Gastrointestinal Tract; material: Caecum | place: Ireland | collected 2019-01-01 | study: A study of the... | reverse complement strand
GCCAGGGCCGCAAGATGTCCAAGAGCCTGGGCAACGGCATCGACCCGCTGGAAGTCATCGAACAGTATGGCGCCGACGCCCTGCGCATGATGCTGATCGTGGGTTCCACTGCCGGCAACGATATGCGCTACAGCGACGAGAAAGTCACCGCCAGCCGCAACTTTGCCAACAAACTGTGGAATGCCGCCCGCTTTGTGCTGATGAACCTGCCGGAGGATTTCCAGCCGGGTATGCCGGAAGAATCTCTGCTGGACATGAGCGACAAGTGGGTGCTGTCTGAGCTGGCCAAGGTAGCCGCCGAGGCCACCGCCAACCTGGACAAGTACGAACTGGGCCTGGCTGCCGAGAAGGTGGAGAACTTCATCTGGGAAGTGTACTGCGACTGGTATATCGAGATCTGCAAGTCCCGCCTGAACAGCGACGATGCCACCCAGGCCGACACCGCCCGTAAGGTACTGGTTTACGTGCTGGACAAAGCGCTGAAGCTGCTGCATCCCTTCATGCCCTTTATCACCGAGGAAATTTACCAGGCCCTGCCCGGCAGCGAAGAAACCATTATGCTGCAGACCTGGCCCGGCAACCTGGAGATGCCGGTCTGGGAGGATGAGTGTGCCGACTTCGAGAAGCTGATGGACTACATCAAGGCCGTCCGCGCCATGCGCAGCGAGATGAACGTCCACCCCGCCAAAAAGACCACCATGGTCATTGAAACTTCCGCCCCCGCTGCCTTTGAAAAGGGCGGCGCCTACCTGGCCCGCTTTGCCTTTGCCACCGACGTAACGCTGACCGCCAAGTACGAAGGTACCACCGAAGGTATGGTGACGGTGGCCACCCCCGCCGCCAAGGGTTACATCCCCATGATGGAACTGATCGACCGGGAGAAGGAGCTGGCCCGCCTGAACAAAGAGCTGACCAAGGCCGAAAAAGAGATGGCCATGTTTCAGAACCAGCTGAACAACCCGAAATTCGTAGAGAAGGCCCCCTCCAAACTGGTGGAGGAGACCCGCGCCAAGCTGGCCGCCGCCCAGGAGAAGGCCGCCAAGATTCAGGAGTCCATCCAGGCGCTGGGCTGAGCCTGCACTTTGCAAAGGAGCGATCTACCATGGAAGCAGGAATGACACGGGAACAGGCCTGGAGCCTGCTGCGGGAATACAACCAGGAACCTTTCCATCTGCAGCACGCACTGACGGTGGAAGCCGTCATGCGCTGGTATGCCACCGAGCTGGGCTACGGTGAGGACGCCGATTTCTGGGCGTTGTGCGGTCTTTTGCACGACGTGGACTTTGAGCGCTGGCCTGACCAGCACTGCGTCAAGGCTGCCGAACTTCTGCCCGCCGCCGGCGCCAGCGAGGCGCTGACCCATGCGGTGTGCAGCCACGGTTATGGTCTGTGCAGCGACGTGGAACCGGAGCACGAAATGGAAAAGGTGCTGTTTGCCGCCGATGAACTCACCGGGCTCATCGGTGCCGCCGCCAAGATGCGCCCCAGCAAAAGCTGCACCGACATGGAACTATCCAGCCTGAAAAAGAAGTTCAAGGATAAGAAATTTGCCGCCGGCTGCTCCCGGGATGTGATCCGCCAGGGCGCCGAGCACCTGGGCTGGGAGCTGGACACGCTGCTGGACCGCACCCTGCAGGCCATGCGCGCCAGTGAGGCCGATATCCAGGCCGCTATGCAGACGCTGTAATTTCTTTTACCGTATACAACCGGGCGGTGCCCCCCTGTACAGGGGGACACCGCCCGGTTTGTTTATCTTCTACGGATATTTTTGAAAATTCCCCGTTTGGCAGCCAGAAGTTTCGGTCCCAACCGACTGGTCATCAGCACTCCCAGCACTAACAGTCCGAAAGCCACTCCCTGCCCAAAACCCTCCACAGCGTTCCATAAAGGGCTTTCCCATTCCATGTACTGCAAAAGCGCCGAAAGTGCCAGCAGTGCTGTACCCAAACAAAGCAGCCGATTCAGGCGTCGGGTCAACATCTGCTTCTCCTTTTCTGTGTAGTCGGCAATTTTTTCCACCATTTTCTTTTCCATTGCTTTTTCCTCCTTTTCCGATGCTGTAGCCTCTTTTCGCTCCCCTTCCAGCAGTTCGTCCACCGTAACACCGTACAGGCGCCCCAGCTCGATGAGCAGGGTGAAATCCGGCATGGTCCGACCGGTTTCCCAACGGCTGACAGTACGGTGGTTCACTCCAAGCCGTTCCGCCAGCTGTTCCTGAGTCTTGCCACTGTCTGTGCGCAGCTGCTTTAAAAAAGCGCCAATTTTCTCCTGATTCATACCCTTTCATCTCCTTTAGTTTCCCGTATCTTACCACAAATACGTTCCCTGCGCCACGACACAGAACGAGAATCGCGCCGCAGCGCACAAAAAGCCCCCCGTGCCCTATGGCACGGGGGTCCACTCGTTCCAACACAAAAATCGCGAAAGAGTTAGTCCGGCCGGACGGCAGATTACTTGCCGGACTTCTTGGCAGCAGTCTTCTTAGCGGCAGGTTTCTTGGCAGGCGCCGGCTTCTTGGCAGCGGGCTTCACAGCCTCACTCACAGCCTTGACAGCTTCTTCCACAACGGGTTTGGCGGCCTTGACGGCTTCCTCCACCACGGGCTTCGCAGCCTTCACAGCCTCATCGGCGGCAGGCTTCACGGTTTCGGTCACAGCCTTGACGGTATCGTTCACGGCTTTGACAGCCTTCTTGGCGGCGGGCTTGGTGCTGACCTTCTTGACGGCTTTCACCATCTCTTCGGCGGCATCGGCAGCAGCATCCACCACATTCTCGGCAGCGGCGGTCAGTTCCGCCTTCGCCTTGGCGGCGCTGGCCTTGGCGCTGGCCTTCGGCTTGCGGGTCACTTCACTGATGGTCCAGTACTGGGTGGTACCGTTCTCGTCACGCCAGATCTGCAGGGCTGCACCGTTGTCGGTGTTCATGCCCACCACGTCCAGCAGCTTGCCGGCCAGATTGGACTTGATCTTGACGGTGCCATCGTTGGAAGGCTCCACCACCCACAGCTGGCTGGACGCCGGGGCGCCCTCCCACTGATGGACGCGGGTGCCGTCGCTGACGCCACCGCAGTCCAGGTCCAGCATTTTGCCGGTGAAGCGGTTCTGGATGCGGTAGACGCCGTCGCCTGCAGCAACAAAGTTCCACTGCTGCCATTCGGCATTCACATTGTCCCACAGCTGAATCTTGGCGCCGTTATCGATGTTATAATCAGCAACTTCCACGACCTTGCCGTTGGCAGCGCTGATGGTATAGAACTTACCGTCGGTAAGTACGGTCTGGGCAACTTTCTTTTTGGGTGCCATATCGGAATTCCTCCTAATACGTTGTGCGGCCTCACATATCGATTCTGTCCCTCGGGCCGCAATAAGTTCCACAGCAAATTTGCGTGGCTACGTTCTCTATTATAGCCACTTTTTTCCAATCCGTCAACTTTTTGTCGCTGTTGCGGCATTTTGCACAAAAAAGCCGGAATGGCACAAAGCCATCCCGGCAATTTTGATTGATTCAGAGCAAAATTTTACCGTTCTTTTACGAGTTCTCGGCAAAATTGCCGGTGTACAGGCGATAATAGCGGCCCTTCTGGGCGATCAGTTCGTCGTGGGTACCGCGCTCGATGATGCGGCCCTGCTCCAGAACCATGATGCAGTCGGAGTTACGCACCGTGGATAAACGGTGGGCAATGACAAAGGTGGTGCGGCCATACATCAGGCCGTCCATGCCATCCTGCACCAGTTTTTCGGTGCGGGTATCGATGGAGGAGGTAGCCTCGTCCAGGATCAGCACCGGAGGATCGGCCACAGCGGCACGGGCAATAGCCAACAGCTGACGCTGGCCCTGGCTCAGGTTGGTGCCGTCGCCGGTCAGCATGGTGTTGTACCCGTCAGGCAGATGCTTGATGAAGCCGTCTGCATTGGCCAGCTTGGCCGCTGCAATGCACTCTTCATCGGTGGCGGTCAGGCGGCCATAGCGGATGTTATCCATGACCGTGCCGGTAAACAGGTGGGTATCCTGCAGCACGATGCCCAGAGAGGAACGCAGTGCGTTCTTCTCGATGGAGGCAATGTCGTGTCCATCGTAGAGGATCTGGCCCTTCTGGATGTCGTAGAAGCGGTTGATCAGGTTGGTGATCGTCGTCTTGCCGGCACCGGTGGAACCGACGAAAGCGATCTTCTGGCCCGGACGGCCATACAGGTTGATGTCGTGCAGAACGATCTTGCCCGGATCATAGCCGAAGTCCACGTCCTTGAACACGATATCGCCTTTGAGCTCGGTATAGGTGCTCTGGCCGTTGGCGTCGGTCTTTTTCCAGGCCCAGGTGCCGGTGGGCTGATCCGCCTCGGTGACGGTGTTGTCCGGCAGGTACTTGGCATGGACCAGGGTAATGTCGCCCTCATTGACTTCCGGCTTTTCGTCCAGCAGCGCGAAGATACGCTGGCCGCCGGCCAATGCCATGACAACAGAGTTCAGCTGCATGGAAATCTGGGTGATGGGCTGGTTGAAGTTACGGGTCAGGACCAGGAAGCTGGCCAGCTTGCCCAGGGTCAGACCACCGAAGTTGTGGATGGCCAGGGCACCGCCGATGATGGCGCACAGCACATAGCTCAGGTTGCCCAGCTGGCCGTTCACAGGCATAGCCACCAGAGAGAAGGCGTTGGCCTTGTCGGCACTGTGGAACAGTTCATCGTTTAGTTCATCAAAACGCTCGATGGCCGCTTCCTCGTGGCAGAACACCTTGACGACCTTCTGGCCGTTCATCATCTCTTCGATGTAGCCGTTGACGCGGCCCAGTTCCCGCTGCTGATCCACGAAGTATTTGCCGGAACGACCGGTGAGGAACTTGGTGCACAGCAGCATGACACCGACCATGAGCAGTGCAACCACAGTCAGAGCCGGGCTGAGGACCAGCATCGAGATCAGCACGCTGACCACGGTGATGCAGGTGTTGACCAGCTGAGGCAGACTCTGGCTGATCATCTGACGCAGGGTATCGGTATCGTTGGTGTAGATCGACATGATATCGCCATGGGCATGGGTGTCGAAATACTTGATGGGCAGCGTCTGCATGTGGGTGAACATCTCATCCCGCAGATTCTTCAGGGTGCCCTGGGTAATGCGGGCCATCATACGGTTCTGCAGGAAGATGGCCAGAATACCCACCGCGTAGAACAGCGCCACACGGGTAATGGCATGGATCAGACCGGTGAAGTCGCTGCTCTTTTCCAGCAGCATGGGGGTGATGTAGCCGTCGATCAGGGTCTGCATGAACAAGGTACCTTGTACCTGGGCAAAGACGCTGATGAAGATGCAGCACAGCACCGCAATGACCGGGAACTTGTACAGGTGCATGACATAGGCAAGGATGCGCTTGAGGATCTTGCCGGGGTTTTCCACTTTGGGGCGCGGACCGCGGCCGCGGCCGGGGCCAACGTTCACAACTTTGGGCTGCTGTGCCATTACGCCTCGCCCCCTTTCTCGTCAAAGTCGCCGGAGCCTTTGGTCTGGCTGTTGTATACTTCCTGGTAGATGGCGTTATTCTTCAGCAGATTTTCCGGCGTGTCGAAACCGCTGATGCGGCCATTGTCCAGCACCAGCACATGGTCCGCGTTCTCCACGCTGGAGATACGCTGGGCAATGATGAAGACCGTGGTACCGGGAATCTTCTCGGCAAAGCTGTGGCGGATCTTGGCGTCGGTGGCCGTATCCACCGCAGAGGTGGAGTCGTCCAGAATCAGGATCTTGGGCTTCTTCAACAGCGCGCGGGCGATGCACAGACGCTGCTTCTGACCGCCGGACACGTTGCTGCCGCCCTGTTCGATGTGGGTTTCATACTTATCGGGGAAGCGCTCGATGAACTCATCGGCGCAGGCCTGTTTGCAGGCTTCCTCGATTTCAGCATCGGTGGCGTTGGGGTTGCCCCAGCGCAGGTTCTCGGCAATGGTACCGCTGAACAGCTCGTTCTTCTGCAGCACCATGGCCACGCTGTTGCGCAGGGTTTCCAGGTCGTAATCGCGCACATCCACGCCGCCGACTTCGACGCTGCCTTCGGTCACATCGTACAGGCGGGGCAGCAGCTGCACCAGGCTGGACTTGGCCGAACCGGTGCCGCCGATGATGCCGATGGTCTCACCGGATTTGATATCCAGATTGATGTTTTCCAGTGCCTTTTCGCCGTCTTTTTTGTAGGCAAAGCTGACATTGTTGAACTTGACGGCACCATCCTTGACTTCCATGACCGGGTTTTCCCCGTTGGCCAGGTCGGACTTTTCGTCCAGGACTTCGGCCACACGCTTGGCGGAAGCCGCGGACATGGTGATCATGACAAACACCATGGAGAGCATCATCAGGCTCATGAGGATGTTCATGCAGTAGCTCAGCATGCTCATCAGGTCACCGGTGGTAAAGCTGGTAGCACCGGAGAGCACGATGAGGCGCGCACCCAGCCAGGAGATGATCAGAATGCAGCTGTACACGGACAAGGTCATCAGCGGTGCGTTCCAGGAGAGGATCAGTTCTGCACGCATCAGCAGCTGGCGCACATTTTCGCTGGCCTTACGGAATTTTTCACCTTCAAATTTTTCCCGCACATAGGCCTTGACGACGCGAATGGCGGAGACGTTCTCCTGCACGCTCTCGTTCAGGTCATCGTACTTGCGGAAGGCGCCGGTGAAATATCTGGTCGCGCGGGTCATAATGAACATCAGCGCACAGCCCAGCAAAATGACCGCTACCAGGTACACACTGGCAAGTTCGGCGTTGATGGTAAAGGACATGACCAGCGCCACGATCATGCTGGCAGGGGCACGGATGGCCATGCGCAGCATCATCTGGTAGGCGTTCTGGATGTTGGTCACGTCGGTGGTCATACGGGTGACCAGACCGGCCGTGGAGTACTTATCAATGTTGGCAAAGCTGAAGGTCTGGATGTTACGGAACATGCCACGGCGCAGATTGCGCGCAAAACCCGTTGCTGCATGGGAGCCGAACATGGCGCCCAGGATGCCAACCAGCAAACCGATCAGCGCGGCGACCAGCATTTTGGCGCCGACTGAATAGATGACGTCCATGTTGCCGGCGGTAACACCGTCATCCACGATGGTTGCCATCAGTTTGGGGATGATCATTTCCATGATCACTTCGCCGATCATACAAATCGGCGTAAGGATCGAGACCAGCCGTATGCCTCTGGTCTCACGTCCAAGTGTCTTGAACAAGATTGATTGCTCCTTTCTTTCCTTTACATACTGCCCTTCCCTGCCGGGAAAAAGCGGGCTTGCGCCCGCGTCAGCCGTTGTCGATGGTTCCCCCGTCCGGGGTGGACCGTGTTTCGCCTGCCATGACCTGTGCATTGGCCAGGACCTGTTCCAGCACCGCCCGGGCGACGGCCTGCCGCTCCGGCGCGACACCGCGCTGCAGTTCCCGCTCAAAATTGTCGATGCTGAGGCGGATGCGCTCATGGTAAGCCACTCCTTTGGGCGTGGCTACCAACCGCTTGAGGCGGGCGTCCTTTTCTACGGAACAGCGCGTGATGAATCCATCCTGTTCCATCGCCTGCAAGACCGCCGTCACGCTGGAACGCCGAATCTGCATCCAGTGTTCCACATCCTTTTGATAGACGTCACGGTTTTCCTTGTTGGCGCGCACAATTTCTCCCAGCAGCATACCCCGTACGCCGGTGAGTTCCGGCGTTACGTCTGCCGCGATGCGGGTATCCATCGCGCGGCGGATCACGCGGAACGCCTGGCCCACCAGTGCGCCGAAATGCTCATCGCCGCAGCCGCCGGTCATGCAGCAAGGCTGTTGTGTCTTCGTGTTCGTCACCTGCCCCTTCTTTTTGTTAGTCATCAAACAGTTCACTTTCTAACTGTTTGATGACGTACCTAACCAGTATAACACGGCAATGCCAATTGTCAATAGAAAAGAACGTAAAAAAAATCCGGCTTTTTCTGCCAAACAAAAAGCCGGGATACCTCCATAAAAAGGTATCCCGGCAGAAGATTTTTATTCGGGGGCTTTCATGCTTTCCACCATGGAGATCTTCTTCAGCATACGTCCCATCACAAGGTTCACCAATGTACTGAACAAAAGTGTAAGCGCAATCGCGTACACAAAACTCAGGGGTTGGATGTCGCGGCCAAACATGACCGCATCCACCTCTACCGTAACGATGATGAACCGGTGCAGCGCGATGCCGCCGAACACACCGAACAAAGTGCCGATCAGTGTCAGGGCCACGCTCTCGCGGTTGACGTAGGCAAACACCTCACGGTCATAGAAGCCCAGCACCTTGATGGTGGCAATTTCCTTGATGCGCTCGGCAATGTTGATGTTGGAAAGGTTGTACAGCACCACAAAGGCCAGGCAGGCGGCACACACAATGATCAGCACCACCACAGCATCGATGGAGTTGAGCATATTCAGCACCTGGGTCACACTGTCCCTGGTGAAAGTCAGGCTGGCCACATCATCCATCTCCAGCAGTGTGGAGGAAATCGCATCGTGGGCCGCATCGCTGTTATCAGTCATTCTGCTGATGACCGCATTGTAGCTGACGGGCTGACCAAAGCCCTCCGCATAGGTGGCCGCACTCATGTACACGTAGTTGCTCACATAGTGCTCGCAAACGCCTGTGACTGTGAAGGTACCCGTTTCGCCGTCGCCGTTCTCCAGTGTGACGGTATCCCCTGCTTTGACATTCAACAGCTTGGCCAGTTTTTCCGTCAGGACTACGCCCTCCTCTTCCAGGGGGGTGGGCGTACCGCTGACACGCTCGTGAAGGTCAAGGAAGTCCGCGAACTGTTCCACATCCTGGGGGATCATCAGGTAAACATCCGCTTCTCCATCGGCAATGGGCTGGCGGGTGGTTTCCACGGATACCGTCAGCGACTCATCGAAGGCATCACTCTGGAAGAGGTACTCGTACACATCGCCCTGTTCCAGGGCTTCCTCCTTGGTGACGACAGTCATGAGGTCATAGTGGGAAATCTCACCAAATTGCTTGGTGATGATGGCATTGAGGGAATCCGAGATGCCAAAACCCGATACCAGCAGCGACATACAGCCCGCCACGCCGATAACGGTCATCCAGAAGCGCTTTTTATAGCGCAGCAGGTTGCGGCAGGTAACCTTCCAGGTAAAGGGGAAGCGCCGCCACAGGGGGGTGATGCGTTCCAGAAGGATCCGTTTGCCGGCTTTGGGGGCCCGGGGCAGCATCAGCGTTGCGGGTACCTCCCGCAGCGAGGCGCGGCAGGCCAGCGCCGTGACCCCTACCGAAAGCGCCGTCAGCGTTCCGCCTGCAAAGACGGCCTGCAGCGCACGCCACGGGGTATAGATCGCAGGCATATAGTACATCATGGCGTAGGCCGACCAGATGATAGACGGGAAAACCCGGAAACCGATGGTCAGCCCCACCGCCGTACCACAGACGGCCGCCGCGAAGGAGTACCACAGATATTTCTGCATGATCTCACCGCGGGTGTATCCCAGGGCTTTGAGCGTACCGATCTGCAGGCGTTCTTCTTCCACCATGCGGGTCATGGTGGTGGAAACCACCAGTGCCGCCACCAGGAAGAAAAATACCGGGAAGATGGTGGTAATGGCCGTCAGCTTATCCACGTTGCCGGTAAAGGATGCATAGCTGACATTGTTGCCGCGATCCCAGACATACCATTCCGGCATCTCGATGTCGTCCAGTTCTTTCTGTCCGTCCTCGATCTCGGCACGGGCGTCGGCCAATTCCTGTTCTGCCTCCGCTTTGGCATCCTCGTATTCGATCTCGCCGTCCCGGAGTTTCTGCGCATTCTCGGCAATGGTTGCCCGGGCATCGTCCAGTTCGGCGCGGGCGTCAGCCAGTTCTGCCTTGGCATCATTGATCTGGCGGCGGGCATCCTCCAGTTCCAGCTGCTTGTCGGTCAGGGTGGCCCAGCCTTCCGTCAGCTGTGCCCGGCCATCAGCCAGTTCTTTCTTGCCGGCTTCGTACTCGGCCACACCGTCGTTATACTCTTTCCAGCCTTCATCCAGCTGCTTCTTGGCGCTTTCCAGCTGGGGAACACTGGCCTCCAGCTGTTGGCGACCTGCCGCCAGTTTCTGTTTGTTGGCTTCATATTCCGCCCAGCCGGCATCCAGTGCGCGGCGGCCGGTCACCATCAGGGCAAATCCACTGACGGCATCTCCCATAGTTTCTTTTTCCAGCGCCAGCCCTTCCAGACCACCGTCCACCAACTGTCCGAAGAGCACCACCACTGTGGGCTGTTCTTCCTGCTGCCGGACCCATGCCTGGGCCTCTGTCAGCGTTTTTTCCATATCGGAGCGGTCAGCCTGCACGATCGCCGTCAGCTGGGCAATCAATTCCGCCATCTGTTCCGGCGTGGGCTGTGCTTCTGTCAGGGCGTCCTGTCCGTCGGTCAACGGGGCCTTGGATTTGGAAGCAAGTTCCGTGCGTTCGGTGTTCTCCTGCGGCTGCGTCAGAACATTGGGTGCAGCATCGGCAAGGTCTGTTGCTTCCGGTTCCGTCCGGAGAACCGTTTCGTCGGAAACCCCGGGTTCCTCTTCGGAAGGAAGTGTCGTCGCGGCAGGTTCCGCCTCTGCCTGCGAGCCGTCCTCGTCCGTAACAGCGGCTTCTTCCCCTTCTTCCGGGGGAAGGACCGTTTCGGTGGATTCTTCTTCCGCCTGTTCCGGCGGCGTCACGGAGGGCTCCGTTTCCTCCCCTTCCACTGCCGGCGTTTCTTCTGCCGCTTCTTCCGGGGCGGCGGCTTCCGCCTCCGCTGCGGTCAGCGATTCCAGCGTTTCCACGTCCTCTGTTTCCTCAGGGGTTGTTCCTTCTCCCTCGCCCTGTCCCGGGGGCAGCGCCGTCAGAGCATCCAGCATCTGCTGTGCGTTTTTCTGTACTTCACGGGCTGCCGAAGTCAGACCAACTTCTTCGGCCGTCAGATGATAAGACTGCAAATAGACATCCAGAACATCCAGCAGTTCATCATAACTCTGCGGGGCATCATAGCCGTTCTGCCCCAGCCAATCCACAAAGTTCTGAATATCCTCTGCCGTCACCGTGACCGGCAGTTCCGGGTTGCTTTCCTGGAGTTTTGCCGTGATTTCCGCGGCCATCTCTTCCAGCCCCGCCGCATACTCGGCTTCTTGCTGGTCCAGAAGGGTTTTGCCGTCCGCCAGCTGTTGTTCGCCGTCCTCGATCTGCGCCAGGGCGTCCTGATATTGTTTCAGCCCGGCTTCGTATTCTGCCTGGCCGTCTTCCAGCTTCTTGCGGGCCTCAGCCAACTTCGGCTCGTTGGCAGCCAGTTCGGCTTCCCCTTCTTCCACCTTGGCCTGGTTATCCAGCAATTCCTGGCGGCCTTCCTCCAACTGCACCGCACCGTCATTGACCTTGGCTTCATTATCGGCCAGTTCCTGCACACCGTCGGCGTATTCCCGCTCGCCGTCCAGGTATTCCTGTTCACCGTCGGCCAGTTCCTGCCGTCCATCTTCCAGTTCCTGGGCTGCATCCGCCAATTCCTGCTGTGCTTCGGCTTCGGCATCGTAGTATTCCGCCCAGGCATCATCGATCTCAGCCTGCGCCTCGGAGCGGATCTCCTCATACCGCGCCTGGCAGCGGGCATCCTGGATGGCCTCCACGTTGTCCTGCACCGCTTCCACGGTGGCGTCATAGGCATCCGCCATACTATCCTGTGCCAGAGCACCTTCCGCCGTCACATAAATTTCCGTATAGGTTTCGTAGGCAAAATCTTCCGGCAGCAGGTACATGACCAGCTCTACCGTGCCGTTGCCGACACTGGCAGGTTCCCGCTCAAAGCTGAAATAGTTGGCGTTATGTACAATTCCGACTACAGTATACTCCGTGCAGGACAGTTTGGTGTCCAGTTCTTCGTTGTCGCTGTCGCTGACGGTCAGCGTGGTACCAATGGGATAGCTCCCGCCCGTCAGGCTGGCACTGGCTTCCACAACACATTCCCCGGAGTTTTCCGGCATACGGCCTTCGGCCAGTGTCAGTTTGTTGATGGCGTCATCACTGTCCGGCGGCAGGCTGTGCAGCCGGGACACCACCACATCGTCCCCTGCTTCCACCAGCAGATCGGCCGAATACGCAGGCTGCACCGTCTGGATGCCATCCACCTGGCGCAGGGCTTCCACATCGTCGTCGGTCAGACCCATTGTCGATACCACGCGCAGGTCATAGAAGTTTCCGTCATCCAGATACTGCTCCATCGACTCCTTCATGTCGATGGGCGTAGCGTTCAGACCCGCCAAAAAACCGACGCCGAGGGCAACAATGGAAAAAATTGCCACAAAGCGGCTGCGTGCACTTTTAAAGGTACGCAGAATATTTTTTCGGTAGGTTCGCGTCATTTACCATTCGATCCTTTCCACGGGAGTGGGATGGAGATTGATTGTTTCTTCGATCACACGACCACTGTTGATCCGGATCACCCGGTCAGCCATGGCTGCCAGCGCACTGTTGTGGGTGATCACGATCACTGTGCGGCCTTTCTGGCGGCAGGTGTCCTGCAAAAGGGCCAGCACCTGCTTGCCGGTTTTGTAGTCCAACGCACCGGTCGGTTCGTCGCACAACAAAATTTTGGGATTTTTGGCGATCGCCCGCGCAATGGATACACGCTGCTGCTCACCACCCGAAAGCTGTGCCGGGAAGTTATTCCGCCGCTCCGACAATCCCACTTCCTCCAGCACGGTATCGGCATCCAACGGGTCCCGGCAGATTTCCGCCGCCAGTTCCACATTTTCCCGGGCCGTCAGATTCTGGACCAGGTTGTAAAACTGAAATACAAAGCCCACATCATACCGGCGGTAGGTCGTCAACCGCTTCTGGCTGAAGCTGCTGACCCGCTCCCCATCCAGCAGGATCGTTCCCTCATCGCAGGTATCCATACCGCCCAGCATATTGAGCACCGTGGTTTTGCCCGCTCCCGAAGGGCCGAGAATGACGCAGAATTCCCCTTTCTCAATGGTAAAACTCACGTGATCCGATGCGGCAATACGGGTATCGCCCATCTGATAATATTTGCAGACATTGTCGAACACGACAAAGGGCTGGTGCCCGGTTTCTGTGTTGGCCATATCTTGATCTCCTGTATTTTTTACACTTTATATAGTGCCATTATACCAGAAAACGCCTGTAAATTCCCGTACATTTTTTGAACATTGACAAAATGCGCAGAAATTTCACCTTTCCGGATTCAAACAACACGCCCCGGCACCTGCTTTTTTAGGTACCGGGGCACTGAATTTTCCTGTTTTGTATTGTGTTTCAGGTGTTTTCACCCGAATCTGCCGTTTCCGCTTCTGTTTCCGGCGCAATGCCGAGATACGGCAAGGCCTTGGCCAACACTTCGGCGCACACCGGTCCCGAAAGTGTTCCGCCGCTGGTGGTCCAGCTGTGGGGCTCATCCAGGCAGACCAGCACCGCAAGGCGTGGCGCATCAATGGGCGCCACCGCCACAAAACTACTGATGCGCGCGCCCTCGTCTTCGCTGTCCAATTTCTGGCTGGTACCGCTTTTACCACCCACAAAATACCCGTTTACCGCTGCGTGCTTGCCGGTACCATCGGTGACGACCCCTTCCATCAACTGGCACATGGTAGCACTGGTTTCCTCACTGATGACCCGGCGCTTGACTGTCGGCTGGATTTCTTCCAGCACGGTGCCATCCGGTGCCTGAATCTTCTGCACCACGTAAGGCTGCATCAGATTGCCCCCGTTAACCACCGCACACACCGCCGTGAGCATCTGCAGATAGCTGACCTTACTGCTTTGCCCAAAAGCGCAGCTGGCCAGCTCCACCGGGCCCGGGTGGTACAAGGGTTTGGACTATGAAGAGAAAAAAATAGAAAGGGAATTTTTCCCTATCTCATGCTAAGAAAGCTTTGCTAATGCAACCATATTGATAGCAATAACACAACACTTATCTACACCATAGGTTTTGTCTATTTTCTGTTTTTACTAGAGTTCGATAGTGGTTGAAATTTTTGTTTCCTGGTTGTAATTCTAACCGTTTACGAATTAAAGGATGTGTCATCAACTTTTTATTGGTCCCAAATCTTTTTAGTATATTTATACACATTCCGCATCAAAAAGGTTAGCGGAATAACGATACAATCGCCATCCTATAGACCACAAAAAGGCATACAAGGGGGAACACGCCGCACGCAAAAAAATACAGACTATCTCGCCATCTCCGCGTTCGGACCAAATAAAACGTTCCCCAAATCGCCAATTCTACCGGAACCAAAACAAACATCGTACCAGCCACAAAGCAAGACGCCATGCAAGCCAAGAAAAGTGTATACCACCAGTTCCTATGTTCCAGCTTTCCGATCACACTTTCCATGCAGAAAAGGATCCATAGAATCATGGGCACCATAATGTTACTGGCGATAGCTTTTCCTGTCCATGGGTTAAGGATAAGCCACCACTCGGCGCTGTTTTGACCCATTTGATTTGCCGTTATCAAATTAATTACCACAGCTACAATAACCGTGGCCACTGCTTTTTTACGTTCTTCCACAAAGAAAAACCGTGCCAAAAGATACAGTATCCAATAGGCCAGTGGAACCTCGACCAACGGCATTAGTGTGCGAAAAATAATAGCAGGGTGAATCCCTGTTAGTTGTGCAAGGGACGCACTGAGTAGTGGCCAAGCAGCCAACACGTACTGCCCATCATACAAAACAGTCCCCCACTCTCCTGACTGAGGGGAGTACCTATTGGCTGTGTCGGTATACCATGAGGTTGTCGCTATACTGCAGTAAGTTGAATCATCCCAGTTTCCATAGAAAGCGCCTAGTACCATGCTCAATGTTTGTGCAAACACCAAAACTATCAGCAATCCCCATAAGGCCAACTCCCACCGGTTTTGCACGCATTGAAATGACTGGCCCCATTGAACAACAGCATCCCGCTTACTGTAATATCCTACACCTGCCAATCCAACACAGATACACAACCAGATCAAAGTCATAACGTGTAATGACCATTGTGTGCAGTGAAACAATATCGCCAAAATCTCATAGAAGCTCCAACTTGCACATAGACCTGTTATAAAAACTTGCGCCTTATTATTAGATGGTATCAACAACAATCCTATCCCTAACGGCATAATAAAAAATACCAGCGGAAAAACCAAAAAGGCCCACATCAATCAGCCACCTCCGTTCCCGCTGTCAAGGTTGTCCGATACAGCACATATTCTTGATCGTAGGTTGTATCTCGCTTTGTCAGATTTGTATTAACGCGAAAAATTTCTTCATACCCGTAATCCCGGAGATCTCCTTCGTAACCATCTTGCTGCGCAGGTAAAATAATATAGGGGTAATTTTGTTGAATCGCTTTCGTTGCTACATCTTTCAAATATACTGGTGTCCCCAAATATTCCGTTCCGTAATATCGGCATGCTTCCTGCGGCCTGCAAGTAAAATAGAGATCATACCGTTCTGGCGTAAAGGTACTACTGTCCCAAGACCATGCATAGAGAGTTTGTATTCCTGGCTGATACTGCCTCACCCACAGACTCAGCGGAAGTGGAAATATTGCCCGTTTGTCCACACCAGCATCGTCTTCCATAATCTGATCGCAAAGTTCTACTACCAAATTAGGAACCTTATACCAGTTTTCCGCCTGTCCATTCCACTGGCCTCGAATTCTTTCCAAGCCATCAGCATACCGGAAGACAAATATCATTGCCGCCGGAATCAACAAAACCAAGACTCTTTTTTTCGGTAAAGCAGCAAATATGCGAACAACTAGTATTGCAACCAATAATGTAGTAGGAATTATCCAAAAAAAGCGTAGTGACTGCGCTCCATCAGATCCATCCTGCAACTTGGAGGCGACAAAAGGGTTTAGAAACACGGCTAACAGAACAATACTTGGCAGCACAATATATCGTCGCAGCTTTTGACCTTGACGATCTTTCCAGAAAAAAAGGGCCGCAATACAAGCAACCAGAAATAAGATAAGCCGGAGTCTATCGGCATCAAAATATTCAATATATTTACATGTTGCATCCATATTCTTTTTTACGCACTTCTGTGCATTTTTCCCTTTCTCCTTCTGTTATCGAAGTGCGTCTCGGACAGCATCCGAAATTTTTTGCACTTGCTGCTCCGTCATATAAGGATGCAGCGGCAGGCTCAGGACCGTTTCACACAGCCGTTCCGTAACCGGGCAGTCTGCCTGTGCACTACGGGTATTGGCAAAAGCGCCCTGATGATGCATCGGTTTCGCGTAATACACCATGCTGGGAATCCCTTTTTCTTTCAACTCAGCCTGTACTGCAGCACGGTCAGTCCCCTGCGGCAACTGCACAGTATACTGCGCCCAGCTACTCACAAAGCCAGGACGCACTTCCGGCAAAACCAAACCACTGCCCTGCAAAGTCTCGGTATACCAAGCAGCCGCCCGGTTCACATCTTCCAGTTCATGCGTCCGGAAAGCCTCGAATTTCACATCCAACACAGCTGCCTGCAGTGTATCAAGGCGGCTATTCATCCCCAGGCGGATGTTATTATACTTATCCTGCCCACTTTTCCCGTGCACAGCCAGCGAGCGGATCAGTGCCGCCCATTCATCATTATCGGTAAAGATAGCACCACCATCACCGTAGCAGCCCAGCGGCTTAGCCGGGAAGAAACTGGTGGTCCCGATGTCACCGAAAGAGCAAGCCCTCTTACCATGCAGAGAACCGCCGAAGCCCTGCGCGCCATCCTCCAAAAGAAGCAAACCGTACTGCTTGCACAGCGGCAGAATCCGGTCGTAATCGGCAGTCTGTCCGAACAGGTCAACCGCCACCACCGCTTTCGGGGTCAGATTGCCTTCGGAACGTACCTGCTCAATGGCCTGCTGCAACTTATCGGGGTCCATATTGTAGGTATGAGGGTCCACATCCACGAAAATCGGGGTAGCACCTTCATAGGCCGGGCATTCACCACTGGAGAAGAAGGTGAAATCCGGCACGAATACCGCGTCACCGGCATCAACATTCCAAGCCATCAGTGCCAGGGTCAAAGCGTCAGTGCCATTGCCGCAGGTAATGCAGTGCTTGACGCCCACATAGGCAGCCAACTTTTTTTCCAATGCTGCCACCTGCGGTCCGGAAATGAAATGGGAGCTTGTCACCACATCAGCAATTGCCGCATCAATCTGCGGTTTTAGAACCTCATACTGTTTTTTTAAATCACGAAATTCCATCATTTTGCCTTCTTCTCTTCAAAACTTTTAGGAACCGCCATCATTCCTCAGCCAGTTTATCCTTTTCCAAGCGATACTTTCTGTGACAGTCCGGGCAAGTAAAATTTTCCCCTAACACCTGCCCGCACTCACAAACCCAACCGATCTGCCGTGCCGGTACACCAGCCATCAAAGCATGGGCAGGGACGTCTTTGGTAACCACCGCCCCAGCGGCGATAGTACACCACGGCCCAAGAGTATGGCCACAAACAATAGTTGCATTGGCACCGATGGTAGCATCATGGCACACCAAAGTGCGTTTATAGCCAATATGACCCTTAGGATATCGAGCTCGTGGAGTCAAATCGTTGGTAAATACCATCGACGGTCCGCAGAATACGTAGTCCTCCAGTTCCACGCCCTCATATAAAGAGACATTGTTCTGAACCTTGACACCGTTGCCCACATGCACATTGTTGGACACATTGACATTCTGTCCAAAAGAGCAATTTTGTCCGATCACCGCTCCAGACTGAACATGGCAAAAATGCCAGATTTTCGTTCCAGCACCGATTTGAACATTATCGTCCACAACGCTGGTCTCATGTACAAAATATTCACGCATGATCGAACATCCCTGCCATATCGGTGCTGGCGAAATCGGTCAAGGGCAGTGTCACCGGGGCACCGGTTTTCATGCTCTTGTAGATTGCCAGAATCATCTCTAGAGCGTTGCGGCCAGCCACTGCGTCCACATAGGGCTTGCGGTCCTTTTGGATAGCATCGATAACATCCGCATACAAACTTGTGTGGCCGTTGCCGTAAACGTTGCTGGTCTGCTCTTCCAGGCCTTTATTGGCCTGATCAGCTTCCGTCTCATCGGCAAAGTCCCACACATCCAGATTGTTGGTAGATTTTCCGCCAATTTTAACGGTGCCTTTTTCGCCAAACAGGTACAACGTTTCTTCCAGGTTTTTGGGGAAAACGTTGGTCGTTCCTTCGATGGTGGCGATGGCTCCGTTCTTGAACTTGACTACCGCCATGCCCACATCTTCCGCTTCCAGATAATGGTGGAACTGCTGGCGTGTCACACCGTAAACGCTCTCTGCTTCATTGCCCATCATCCAGCGCAGCAGGTCAATACCATGAATGCACTGGTTCATCAGGCAGCCGCCGTCCTCGGCCCAGGTTCCTCGCCAGGGAGCCTGGTCATAGTAGTCTTTGTTGCGGTTCCAGCGCACATGGATACTGCCGTGGCTCAGCTTGCCGAAGCGACCTTCTTCCAGTGCCTTGCGGGTCTTCTGCACCGCAACATTGAAGCGATTCTGGTGGCAGGCGCAGACCTTCACATGCTTTTCTTCGCTGCGGCGAATGATTTCTTCCGCATCTGCCATATTCATGGCCATAGGTTTTTCAATAATAACGTTGATGTCATGGTCGATGCAGTACAGCGCGATTTCCGCGTGGGCACCGCTGCTGGTAGCAATAGCAACCAGTTCCAGTTCGGGATGCTCCGCAATCATCTGTTTGTAGTCGGTATACCGTGCAATAGACGAATCATTTTCCAGCCCATGTTTTGCCAACAGGGTCTGGATGTTCTCCGGCACCAGATCACAGGCTGCCACAAATTCCAGGCCGTTATTCAGCACCGCCTTCACATGGTTGGTAGCAATGCGTCCACAACCGATCAATGCGTATTTCATTTCTAATTTTCTCCCTTATTTATCAGTCGGCCTCACTTTTCTGAGCACCCTGGCCGGAACACCAGCTACAACCGCTCCTTCTTCAACGTCCTTGGTTACCACTGCCCCCATTCCAATAAAAGCCTCGGCCCCAACTGTTATTTGGTTTTGAACGATTGCGCCAGGCGCAACATAGCTACCTTTTTTCAGCGTAGCACTACCAGCCACAAGGCTTTGTGCCACTACCATGACATTTTCTTCCATAGTAACGTTATGCGCAATATGAACGAGATTATCAATTTTACAATGATCTCCAATCACCGTATCATTTAATGTTCCCCGATCCACACAAGTATTGGCACCAATCTCAACATCATCGCCAATTTGGACGCCGCCATAGTGTTCCACTTTGCAAGGTCTTCCTGCATGGTCCACATAATACCCAAAGCCGTCTGTTCCAATGACCGTTCCGGAATGTATAATGCAGTTTTTCCCAATCACCACTCTGTGGAGTATAACAACGTTGTGTTCCAATATTGTACCCCTGCCGATTTCCGCCTCTGTCGATACATAACAATGTTGCCCAATCGACACATGTTCCCCGATTCTGTCACTTTCCACAACAGCACTTTGTGCAATTCCATCCACTTTTTTCTCTTTCCAGAAGTGTTTGAGCACTGAAAAGAACACAGCTTTCGGTTCCTGGGTAAGGATAAAACGGCAGTTCTTCGCACCACAAGCAAACTCTTCCGGAGAAACAATTACAATATTTTCCAGAGAATTCAATTCTGGAAACGTTTTGCCTTCTGGATGTTTGACCCACAGTATACAATTTGAGGAGGGACTCTTCAAAGAGCAAAAACCCAAAACCGGCTTATCGAAAATTCCTACAGTTCGATAGCTTTGTTCTTGCCCGGAAAGGAACTTCAACAAAGCTTCTCCTGTAACCGTAACGTTCAAAGTTCTTCCTCCTTCATAATGGAAGCCAAGTCCGTAATATTTTCGCCCATTGATTGATAACGTCGTCTGTTTCCATCATAAATGAAGTTTTTTATCGTTTCATGAAGGCTTTGCTCCTGATCACAGTACCAGAAAGCATGTGTCAGAATGTGGAGCCGAACAAATGATTTGCTCTCAATAATATCCAATAACGGTTCGCGCCAGCG
>ERZ1090879.699-NODE-699-length-20063-cov-9.550330_pt1 | contig 20063 bp, 14 predicted proteins | sample MGYA00478472_ERZ1090879 | MGnify/ENA primary metagenome ERZ1090879 (study PRJEB33644, sample SAMEA5815723) | chicken gut metagenome | biome: Chicken; feature: Gastrointestinal Tract; material: Caecum | place: Ireland | collected 2019-01-01 | study: A study of the... | reverse complement strand
CCGATGTACATCAGTTTGATCCTCTTATATCTTTCCGGTGTCATTGGCAGATAGTTCAGACGGTCTTTTACCAGAGTCACATATTTGTCTGCAAACTCTCTGGAAGCTTTGTGGTGTTCTTCGCAGCCTACCACTGCCAGGTTTTCTTTAGGCTGTACCAGCTTGCCTTCCTTCTGAAGGATATGAAGGTTCAGGGCTGCCTTTACGCCCAGGATCCTGTGAAGTGCGTCATTTAAACGTTCCTCTGTGATCGTGCCGTTCTTATAACCTTCCATCATGTAGCCGAAGTCTTCTCCTCTGTCATTGAAGAACAGATACATATCGCAGCCTGCAGCGATAGCCTGGGGAACCTGCTCTTTTCTCGGAATGGTAGCGCCGAACATACCGATCATATGAGAAGCATCCGTAACTACCAGACCGTTAAATCCTAACTGGCCTTTCAGCAGATCTGTGATCAGTTCCGGAGCCAGAGTTGCAGGACGGATATCTTCGTCTTTGATCCCGGGACGGAGTTTCTTGGAATAAGCAGGAAGAGCAATATGTCCCGCCATAATGGTCATAACACCTTCGTCGATCAGTGCTTTATATACTTTGCCGTAGGTAGCATCCCACTTGTCGCAGTCAAACTCATTGACGCCCATGATCAGATGCTGGTCGTTTTCTTCTGTTCCATCGCCTGGGAAGTGTTTCATACAGGTAGCAAAGTTCTGGGTCTTCATTCCTTTGAAGAAAGCCTTTGCATAGCGGATAACATCATCCGGATTGTCATTAAAAGCTCTTAACTGGACAATGGTATTTCTCCAGTTGTAAGTCAGGTCTACGATAGGAGCAAAATTCCAGTTGCAGCCTACTGCTGCAGCTTCTCTGGCAGAGATAGCAGCCATTTCTGTTACGGCTTCCTCAGAGTCGATAGCCGCCATAGCCGCGCCGTTGGCAATAGGCGTTCCCCCGCCGGTTCCTCCGTTTCCGCCGGCCTCACAGTTGGAAGCGATCAGCAGAGGGATCTTGGTAGTCTTCTGAAGGCAGTCCGCCATGGCCCAGATTTCTTCCTTTGGAGCGTTATGATAGCGGATAGCGCCGGGATGATAGGTATCCAGCACCTTCTTGATATTCTCCGGTTTTCTTTCCTCGGCATTTCCGACCATGTTTACAAACAGCTGGCCGATCTTCTCCTCAATGGTCATCCCTGCAATGGTATCCTCTACCCACTGGATCTGCTCGTCATTAAGATAATAAGGTTTCTCTCTTAAATTCACCATTTTATTTTTCCTCCTGCTATTTTGTAAGATTCGCAACAAATCTTGCTTTTAATCCTTCCTGATATTCTCCCCCAAAGGTACCTGCCTGAAGTCTGTCCTTGGCCTCTCCGATTTTGGCCCAGCTTTCCTTTTCATGTTTTACTAAGATCGGATAGAAGAATACGCCGTTCTTATCTGCCGCATCCATATCCCCCGGAGCGTCTCCTGTCATCATTACTTTGTCCCTGTCATATCCGTAAGTCAGAAGTTTCTCAATACAGCTTTTCTTAGATCCTGCGTTCTGCGCCAGCACCACGTCCACATGATCTATAAGGCCAAATCTGGTCCACTCTTCTTTTACTGCCTCGTAGTTTGCAGAAGATACAATGGCAATGTCACAGCTTTCATGAAGCATTGCGATGCCTTCCTTCACGCCTTCAAATGGCTTTACCTCTTCCTTTGGAAGCTCTTTTACAGAGGCGTTTACTGCCTGAGACCAGGCTAACGCTTTCTTCAGACAGATATTTCCGGTCTTTTCCACTGCTTTCTCCAAAGCCGGATTGGACAGTTCATCAGATTCTTCCACCCATTTCACCAATGTCTCCAGCCCCTCTACCGGCTGGTATTTTTCCTGCACTTCCGTAAGAGCCTTCACCAATCCTTTAAAACGGTTGATCCCTCTGGTCATAGAATAGAGATTTACCTCATTCCAGCTTTCCAGAAGCTCCTTTTCATGGGCCTCCAAGCCCCACTCCTTTACCATACAGGGACCAAAACATCTGAAATGCTTAATATCCATACTGTCAATGGCACAGCCATCGGAATCGATGCAGATCAGATAATCTCTTTTTTTACCGAACCCGGAAAATGGGTCGCTCATAGTATCACGCTCCTTCCTGAAATTTGTGCAGAGCTACAGAGAATTCTTTCTCTCTCCTCTGCTTATACCTAAAATTTACCATTTTTGTACAGAAAAGCCAGAGGTAATTTATACTATTTTTCTGATGATTTTTAGTTGCTCTGCGGTTTTCTTGTGCAATGTTGATTTTCCGTAAATTCTTTTTCCATTTTTTCAAAAAACCTTTTACCATCAGGCCAAAGCCTCCCGTCAGGATCCCTGTACAGATCAGGATCCAGGCAGTCCCGCCTGCAAAGCAGTCAAACAGAAAGCCGTAAAAGATCTGTCCCAAAGGCTGGATGCACTGGGAAAAGGAACTTGAATAAGAGGAAACCTTCCCCATCATATTGCCTGGCGTCAGTCTCTGGATAAAGGAAGTGGCAAAGATGGAAAACCCGCAGGCGGCAAGCTGGATCAATACGGTAAACACCACCAGCGTCCCGTACCGGATATAAGGATTCCCGGACAGCAGGAAAAAAATTCCCGGCGGGGTCAGAAAAAATCCAAGCGCGCCTATGAGCAGGTATATATTGTTTCCATTGATCCTGGAGGCTCCCAGACCTGCCAGGATTCCTCCTGCTATGGCTGCCAGGCCTACAGCGCTTTCTGAAAAGCCATAGTAAATGGAGCTCAGCCCCAGAACATTCCGGATAATATAGGGAAATCCTACCGCAGTTACCCCCTGGATCAAAAACAGGACCACGCTGATCACACCGAAGATTTTCAGAATGGCCGGCCGCTCTCTGGTTATAAGGCGGAGACTATCCAGAAAATCTTTTTTCACCAGAAGCAGCGGATTTTGACCTTCCTTTTTCTCATACTCCGGACCGTTCACTTTTATCAAACATTCAAAACATGCGGTGAAGAAAAAGCAGACGACTCCTGCATACATAACCGGCTTTAATCCAAAAGCCGTATAGACCAGGCTTCCCAGTATAGGGGAGAAAAAGGCGGACAGCGCGTTGATCTGCATGACCACCGCATTTGCTCTGACCAGATTTTCCCCTGTCTGCATAAAAGGGATACAGGACTGGACCGTCGGCGTCTCAAAAGCTCCCAGAACAGACTCAAAGAGCAGAAGCATGCAGATTACTGCCAGGCTGTTGCTCTCCCGCATAAACAAAGCCGCCAAAAGCACGCCCAGACTGGCAAGGAAATCCAGCCCTGCCATAATGTTCCGCTTATTTCCCCGGTCAGCCAGGATCCCTCCCAGGGGAGAAAATAATACTGCCGGCACCATAGATGCTGCCAGGAATCCGGCATATGCTGCCGCTGATCCGGTCTTCTCCAGGACATACATAGACATGGCAAAATCCAGGATCCCGTTTCCCAGAAGAGAGCTGGCCTGTCCCGCTATGAGAAGAGAAAAATTTCTGTGAAAAAGTTTTGATTTCATAATTTTATTTCTTTCTAATATATTTTATAATTATCTAATTTATTAAGAATAAGAAACGCACAAATCCGCAGGAACTTCCCCTTTGTATATTTCAGTCTGTAGGTTTGTGCGTATTCTTATAATTAGATATTTATAAAATATATAATAGGTTAAAATTAGATATATGTCAAATATTATTCACTGTATTGACTTTTGGTATCTTTATAGGTCACAATAAGTACTTGTACACAAGTCTTTCTATAATCTTTGTATTCAATATGGTTTTTTCCGTTTCAAAAGTAAGTATCAGACTTTCACCGGGATATATTCCGTTTTCCTCATATGCCAGGATTTTTCGGACTGCGTTCTGAGCATATGCAGGATCGTCCATTCTGCCGTCATGTTCCCAGTAAATTTCCTGCTTTGTCTTTCTTGATAAAAATGTAAAATCCGGATAAACGATCCCGTATCCTTTCAGATGAAGGGGAGATTCATATTTATAGGCGATCTTATTCCGGTAAAAATAGTCCGCCAGGATTTTTTCAGACTTAGAGCGTACACGCTCACCTTTCTCCGTCAGGATCACAGGTGTACCTTCCTGAAATTCTTTCCCTATATAATCTTCAGATACCCACTTTTCTACTCGCTGTTCCCAGGTAGGTATAATAGGACTGATCAGTTTTTTTCTTTCTATATGCTCATCTGAGAATAATTTTTCAATCTCATCTTCCTCATAGTCTCTCGTTATTTTTCTGATCTGCGCCAGTCTTCTTCCTGCCAGTTTTACTACCTTTTCATCATAAGATTTCTGAGCAAGCCTTTGGATCAGCTGCTCTTCTGTTTTCGGAAGATATCTGCCATTTTTCTTTTCTCCCGGCATACAATGATAATATTGAACCTGCTTCTTACTGCTGGACAAACGCATTGTCCCCTGAGGGGCATCTTTCAACTGTTTCTCCGCCTTTCTTAATATTTTCTCCAGTCTGCTCTGCTCTTTTAATAAGCTCTCTTTAAGATTTGTCATATAAGTTCCCCTTTCTGTAAAACAAGTTTCATATATTTAAAAAATTACGGTTGGAAAATACATTTTGACTATAGACCCGTACCTATTTTATAATTGGACGGTTAAGATTTGATTTTTTGTGTTGGAACCGTACTAATAAACACATTTGAACGGTTAAGATTTGATTTCTATGATTTAAACCGTACTCTCACTCTGAATGGTACGGTTATTTTTCATCTTTTGTAATTTGAACCGTATTGTTCCATTCTCTGGTACGGTTATTTTTCATCTTTTGCAATTTGAGCCGTACTTTTCCATTCTCTGGTACGGTTATTTTTCACCTTTTGTAATTTGAACCGTATTTTTCCATTCCCAGATACGGTTATATATCATTTTTCGTGATTCTAACCGTACTCTCGCTTTGAATGGTACAGTTGAAGTGCCTGCTGGTCCGATAAGACCTGCCGCAAGATATTATCTGCTACTTTCGCCTGGCTATTTTTTTTACAAGAGGGCCCCGTCATTGCTTCTCTTGTCAGTTACGAGGCCTCCTTGTCACAGTGAAAAAATCTTCTCCAATTCTCCCACTACTTCTCTGAGCCTTTCTTTGGAAAGAGTGTAATATACTTTTCCCTCTTTTTTCTCTACATCTACCAGTCCGTTTCCCAAAAGCACGCTCATATGATGGGACACAGTGGGAGGGGATAACTTTAATTCCTCTGCGATCTCCAGATTGTATTTAGGCGCTATGAGCAGAGACTGAAGGATCTCAAATTTGCTGCCGTCGCTTAGAGATTTCAGCACAGGGAGCAGATGTTTTCTGTTATTTCTGCTCTTTTCCAGCATTTTATAGATATCCCTTACAAACAGACCGATATAAGCTGTGGTGCTTTCCGGATTTGAACTGATGATCTCTGCTCCCGGGCATACCAAGGAGGGAAAGGCTGTAACATCCCCGGAAATTTTAGCGATCAGATACTCCTTTTCCCTACCTTTCTGAAAATCTTCCATCAACTTTTCCAGCTGCTTTTGAACGGCTTCTTTTGCTTTTTCAAATGCAAAAAAGTTTGCCTTTAAGATCAGAGAAAGATTCTGGAGCTTTTTCACCGGCTCCTGAAGAAAAAGCAGGAACTTCCATCCCAGGCCGCCGCTGTAACCGGCCCTTTCCAGGATTCTTACCATTATCTCAAAAGCCGGCGGCTCTGTGATCTTCTCTTCTTCTGAAAATTCCTGGAGAAAAGCCAGTTGGACCTCTCCTTTCTGCTCTTCTTTCAGTTCCCTTTCAAACCATTCCGGATGCTCTCCGCAGACAGTTTGGAGGAAAAGGAGAAACTCTGATTCCTCATGGGAAAAGAAAAAGTCAAAGTCTTCCATATCCCTGCCTGTCCTGTATTTCTGAAAGGCGGCATGGTACTTTCTTATAACAGGCCCGATTTTCCTGTTGATCTCTTCTGGATTTAGTCCCCGGTTCCCGGCAGCCTTTTTCCATGCTTCCTCCTCCCCGGATTCCGGACGGACGCTGTCATAGAGAAGGCCTATGATCTCAAAATATGGATTCAGATGTTTTTTTATGTGAACTGTCATAGACAGATACGCTCCTTTCTGCTCAATCCTGAATTTCTTCCGTACTGTATCCTCCCGGTATATTATCCAGACAGGCTCTGGCTTTTTCTCTATATTGCCTTTCGTCTTGATTCAAAATTTCCCGGAACATCTCTGGAAATTTTCTTTTCAGATATGCTTTATGAAGGTTAAGGATCCCCAGTGCATAAGGAGAAGCAAATTGTCCCGCACTTTTTTTAGCTTCTTTTAAAAGTGCCGCGGCTCTTTCCTTATTGCCGTCTTCGGCTTCAAAAATGCTGGCGCAGCCTTTATTAATAGATCTGCCGATCAGAGTAAACGATTCATTATAAACTTCCTCCGCCATAAAAATTGCCTTTCTTCCTTCTGCCTTTCTGCCCATGGCGATCCAGCATCTTCCCATATTTGTATAAATGATCGCATTACATGAACAGTGATTGCTCTCGCAGATCTTTATAGCTTTCTGATAGTAATTTATCGCCTGCTCTAATTTCTTCTGTTTACGCATTGCTTCTCCCATATAATTATAGCAGGCAGAAATATTCAGAGCATATACCCTGGATTTAATAGGCGCATTCAGGAAAAATCCTAACGACTTTTTTAAATAGTCCATACCTTTATCGAATTCACCGGTCATAGAAAAATACAGTCCATACAGACGGCAGGTAATGGCGTATTCCTGATCAAGCCCTTCCTTTTGAGCCTGCTCTAGCGATTCCTGCAGATACTTTTCCGTATCTTCCAGTTTCCATACATTTAACTGATAGTAGATCACAAACCGCAGACACCGGATCCTTGTCAGCGGATCCATGCCAACCATTTCATTGGTTGCGCTGGCTTTTCTTACACAGACCAGACCCTCCTCATAATATCCCTGCGGGATATAATACTGGGCTTTGGTCAGCTGCAAAAGTATGTACAGCCTGGCATAAAATGGATCTTCCTGCTTTTGCTGATAAAGCCCGCAAAGCTCATCCTCGATCTCTTTGCACTGTTCGATCAGGGAACAGCTCTGAAATTCCTCTCTGCGGCAGGAACTGGAATATATAGGATATAACTCATAATATTTTTCGGCATATTCCGCCATAGATCTGATCGTATATTCCAAAACTTTTTTTCGGTTTCCGGATATGGAGTAATGATAGATCAGCCTCTCTTTTCTTGTAAAATCATAGGAAGGCTGTTTCTCAATAAACTCTGCAAGTTTTTCATGGAGGACCTTTCGCTTTGAAAAAGGCATCTGCTCATGTACATACTTCTGCATATCCCCATGTGTAAACATAAAACGGCTCTGTCCTTGTGTCTGCTTTTCCTGTATGATATTCTTCTCTTTCAGACCGTCCAAAGCCTCCAGCAATTCCAAAGAATCTCTGTGCAGGATATATTCCAGAGATTCAAAATCCGCCCAGGCCTGACAGGCAGAGATCACTTCCAGTATCTGCCTTTCCAGCTTGGGCAAAGTATTCATCTGTACCTGAAACAATTTATCAAAACAGGAAGGGCCGCCGTCTTTCAGGCGTCCTTCGCTGTATTCTTTCAAAAGAATTTCCAAAAAAAAGCATTTCCCCGGCTTTCTTCGTATATCCTATCAATAAGCCCGGGAGTCAGATTTGATTTTCCCAACTTATTTTCTATAATACTTTTCACCTCTGCTTTTGCGAAAGGTGTTACATTTATTTTTTCCACATATTTTTCTTTTATCAAAGGCGCAAAATACTCATTCATCCTGCCGCCCCATACTTCCGGACCTGTCATAAGGACCATCAGATTTTTTTCTTCTCTGCGGATCAGCAGAGTCAGCAGTTCCAGACTCATAGGATCCATATACTGAACATTATCAAACACCAATATAAGAGGATAATTTTCGCTGATCTTCAGAATATATTTCAGAAACAGATTACGGATCCCTATATAACTATAAGGAATCGTGCAGTCCGCCATAAAAGCGTCTTCTCCTTCTTCCGATGAAAAGGCTGGAAATAAGTACTCCACTGTTTTTGTATAATCCTCTGTCTGTATTTTCCGATCCTTTACAGTTTTCATCATCTGAAGCATCAGCACATTCCATGGCTGAAAACGTATCCTCTGTTCATTCTCCAGACAGACCGCCTTAAATATCAGACAGTCATCTTTTGCTATCTGACTGAGAAACTGCTCAAGCAGATAAGTTTTTCCTACTCCGCTTTCACCTGTGAGCAGAAGATTTTCAGGACTTCCTCCGCGAAATCTCCGGTACGCCTCCAAAAGTCTCTTTCTTTCTTTTTCATGTCCTACGTCCGTTTTGTCCCTGGCTTTTTCCTTGTCCTTTTCCAAGAAATCTTCATACAGACTGACCAGTTCTTTTCCAGGCAGTACTTTAAGTTCCTTGTATAAAAGAGATTTTAACTGATGATAGATCCGGATCCCTTTATGATAAAGGCCATTGTCTCCGTATATTTTCATCATATGATAGTAAACTCTTTCTTCAAGCGCATCCTGAGCTATGTATTTTTCAAAAAGCTCCTCTGCCTGGCGGACTGTCAGATCCTCCTGCCTTTCCAGTTTCTCCTCAAGGATACACAGATAAAGATTCTGCACTTTATTTCTGCTGAAAACCAGCCACTCATCATAGGCATAAGCATTTTTTACAAAAAATCCGGACAGAAACTCCCCCTGATACAGATCGATATTGTGATTTTCCATAAAATCATCATAATCACTGTAAAACTTTATCCGGGGATTTAAACATAAACTTTGTCTGTCCGGTGATATGATCACATCTATATGAAATACTTTTTTTATCGTATACAGAGCATGCCGCAGATTCTTTTTCGCGGTGGAATCGTCACAGTTATCCCATACAAGCGCAGCCGCATGTTCTCTTGTTGTGCGCTTTTCAATGATCATATAGTACAGCAGAGCTTCCGCTTTTTTATAAGGCATGGTCACTGATTCTCCACAAAAATAAATCTCCGGAGTTTTGAAAAGGTATACCTTTAAATCTGCACTATCTCTTAGAATGTCCTTTTCCAACTTTTTTCTCCTTTATCTTTTCCGTCTCTCCGTTTTTTGAAAACTCTCTTTTTCTGAAAAGGCTTCTTAACAGTACCATCCATGCCCAGGAAATTGATAATGCCGGGACAGCGGCAAGCACAGCTCCCTTTACAGGAGAAACCTCCGTAAAGATCACCGGTCCGAAAAACATCATAAACAGCACTACCATCATCAGCAGTAAAGTAACCTTTTCCCGAAAAGTATTCGGCGGCGTAAGAAATATTTTCTGAAGATCCATTTCCAGTCTTTCCGGTTCTTTTTTCATATTCCTACATCTCCTTTTTAATTTTTATGATACTTCATTACACTAAAATAGTCAAATCAAACAATAGACGGTGCGCTTCGCGGACCGCCTATTGTTATGAACAAAAAGGAACTGCCGGGCAGTTCCTTTTTGGCAAAGATCAAGAACCCTGTGGAGTTTCTTTTATTTCCTGGAATTCTCCCTCCATAACTTCATCATCAAGATCTTCTACAATTTTATCTACGAAGAATACTTTAAATGCCGCCGCAAGCTGAAGGATAAAAATCGGGAGTACACAGAATCCTCCTACTCCGGAAAGATATTTTACTCCTTCTACGCCCTGCTGGCCGCCTCCGAAAATAACCATGACAACCGCAATGATTCCGATAGCCAGACCCCAGAGTACTTTCTGCCAGTTTGCAGGCTCTTCATCATATTTAGATCCTTCTGTACAGATCTGGGAAATCGTTGTCGCCATAGTATCCGCGGTAGTAGAAAATGCCGCCATCATCGTGATCATTACCACCGGAATGATGATAAAACTTAGCGGTACATTACTGAGCAGTTCCCACAATCCGGATACGGCAATTCCATTGGTAATAGCTCCCACAATATCTACGCTTCCCAGATCCTGCCAGTTCAGCGCGGTTCCGCTCCAAACGGAAAACCATAAAACGCCAAATACAGAAGGCATGATCCAGTTAATGATCATAAACTGACGGATGGTACGTCCATAAGATATCATTGCGAAGAAAATTGCCATCAGAGGCGCATAGGCAATCCAGCATGCCCAGTCAAACATTGTCCACCAGGTAACCAGCGCTTCCCCGCCTACGATATAAGGATCCAATCCCCAGGTCCAGAAGTGATCCAGCCAGTATCCAAGTCCTACGTTCATCATATTCAGGATATACACGGTAGGTCCTGCGATAAATAAGAAAATCAGCAGTATATAGAAGATCTTGGAAGTACCGTCTGCCAGCCACTTGATACCTTTGTCCAGACCCGCCACAGAAGCGAGTACAAAAGATGCTGTGATGATCAGGAACAGCACGATCCAGACCACTGGTCCCTGCTTGATCCCGTAGGCAGATTCAAGACCTGTGCCTACAAAGGCAAGTCCCATGCCAAGATTACTGGAAAGGCCGAGAGCAAGGGCTACTATAGAAACCACATCGATCAGACTTCTCCAGAATCCCTTCTTTACACCCTGTCCGAAAAGAGGTGTGAGGGACGCCGCAACTGATAATTCTTCCTTTTTGTTAAAGTAGATATAAGCCATGGCACAGCCTACAATAGAATACATGGCGTAGGGTACAAAGGTCCAGTTATAAAATACACGTCCCATACCAAACTGGGCAGCCTCAGCAGTCAATGGAGTAATCCCCAACTGATCCAGCTCTCCATAAATATTTCCGTAGTAGATCATAACCTCGTTTGCCCCGTATACAATACATCCTGTAGCTATACCGCCGGTCAGGGTCATGGCAAACCATGAAGCAAAAGAATATTTTGCTTTCGCCTTCTTTCCTCCGAATCGTATGTTTCCTAATTTAGAGAAAGTAAGAATCGCCACCATAACCAGGCAGAAAATAGCAACCAACTGATACAGCCAGCCGAAATTCTTCAGCGACCAGGTAAAAATTGCCGAGCAGCTGGCTGTCAGCCATTCATTCCTGAAAATACCAAGAAGCGCTCCGCCTCCGATAACTATGAAGGCAGGAATAAAAACGCTCCAACGTATTTTTTTGTGTGCTTTGTTTTCTCCACTCATAACATACACCCTCCTTAGTAAAATAATTTTTTATCAAAAATGCCGTCTGCATTTAAGATCTTTGTCTAAACCTCATAGCCTTTCAAAAAGTCATAGGTTTTCTGAATATCTTCAGACATATTCCTGTCATTATCCAAAAATGGAACAATTTCCCGGTAATCTTCGAAAAGTTTCTCTGTTTCTTCCCCCAAGACAGGATGTTCTCTCAGATCAACCGCCTGGGCTGCGTGCATCAGTTCTATTGCCGTCATATAATAAAGATTATCAATGATCTTTCTCATATTCGTGGCAGCCATAACAGAATTACATGCAGTATCTTCTATATGTCCCGCCATACTCAGGAAATCCAGAGAACACGGGTTCGCATACATCCTGTTTTCCGCATCCAGTGCAGAAACGGTCTTCTGTATCGTGCCGTAGGCGATCACAGAACCTTCCTGGGGAGTAAGGAATCTGCTGAGATGGGTAAAAGCAGGATCTCCGATCCTCAGGATCTGCTGGGCGATCATCTTTGACACATGGGCCAGGCCTATGCCGGCCATTTCCACAGCCAGAACCCAGGTCAGAGGTTCAAAATTAGGACTGCCGCACATTCTGTCTTCCTCAGGAAGCAGACAGGGGTTATCGTCTGTAGCATTTAATTCCACATGAAGCTGTTTTTTCAGATATTCCAGGGCATCCATCAAAGAACCTGTAATCGCGCTCTGACAGCGGAAACTCAGCGGATCCTGAAGGGCTCTTCCCTCCCAGGGACGTTCCAGATAGCTGCCTTTTAGAATCCTTCTGCATTCTCTGGCGGATTCTGCCTGCCCGGCAAAGCCCCTGGCCATATTCACACTTTCGTCCATAGGTTCCAGAACACCGTTAAGTCCCTCCAGACTCAGACAGAAAACTCTGCGGTACCTTTGGATAAAATCTTCCGCCTCGATCACTGCCATTGAAGCAAAAGCCGCCCCCTGCGCATTGGAAGAAGCGATTCCCAGTCCGTCTTTCGGGCCCAGCTTTAAAGGAGAAAGTCCGGCTCTTTTCAGCGCTTCTCCCCCGCTCATCCGCTCTCCCTGGTACCATGCTTCTCCTTCTCCGATGGCAGTCAGTCCAATTGCCGTCAAAGTGGCGATATCCGCTTCGCCTACAGAACCGCGGGACTTCATTACAGGCGTTATGCCTCTGTTAAGAAATTCTTTGTAATATTCCGCTATTTCTTTTGCCACTCCGGTATTTCCGCAGAGGAAACCATTTAGCCGGATCGCCATTGTTGCCCGAACCTCCGGTATGGTACATTCTGGATCCACGCCGATCATATGGCTTCTTAAAAGATTTTTATTATACGCGTCATAACGGTCCGCATATACGACTTTATCTTTATTCCAGCCCACGCCGGTATTTAATCCGTAAACCGCAATTCCTCGTTTGTCCAGCTCAAATATCAGATTTCTCGCAGCTTCCAGCCTTTTCATGGCTTCAGGATCAATTTCGACCTCTGTTCCTGAAAAAGCGATTTTCCTTACCTGATCGATGGTCAGGTCCTTACCTGTAAGGTAAATTTTTTCCTCTGCCATTTATCCAGCACCCTCCTATCTGTGATTTATAAATTTTATCTATTGGACTGTTTTTCCAGAAAATCCACGATTTTTTCAGGAGTAATAGGATAATCTGTAAAACAGCTTCCAAGAGCAAAGTTAATTGCATTAGCCACTGCCGGCGCAGGGGCCACCGCCACTACCTCTCCCAGGCTTTTTGCTCCGTAAGGTCCCTGGGCATGATGGTTTTCAATGAAAATAGATTTTACCTCCGGCATTTCCGGGGCGTTGATCATATGATATTTTGAAAAATTCTGAGAGCGGACGCCGCCTTTTTTATCATAAGAGATCTCTTCAAACAAAGCCTGTCCCAGACTCATCTGCGCGCCGCCTTCTACCTGCCCTTCTGATAAGGTGCGGTTCATACACTGCCCTACATCATGAACTGCCAGCAGATCTGTCACTTCTACCAGCCCGGTATACTTATCGATTTTCACTTCCGCGAAATCCGCGCAATACACTCCCGGGTTTTCTTCCGGTTCATATTCCAGTTCTGTGTGAAGATAGCGGTGAAAAGTCTTTTCATATTCTATAGAGATCTCTCCATAGCTTTTTTTCTCCGTTCCCTGGTAGATAATCTCGCCTTCCAAAGCTTCCTGCTTTTCTTTTTCCCAGCCATATAAAGCCAAACAGGCATTTTTTATTTTGTCAAGAAGCTGCTCTCCCGCTTTCTGCACGGCCCTGCCGCATACATAAGTCACACGGCTGGCCTGGGTTCCTGCGGCATCATAGGGGCTTATAAAAGTGTCCGCCTCCGGTACCTTGATCCGGTAGACATCCATATGAAGCGCTTCTGCCGCTATCTGCTGCATAGTCATAACCGTACCGCAGCCCTGATCATGGACAGCAATACGGACCTCTGCGGATCCGTCGGGATGGATCTGCATCATAACATTTGTAAAATCCGGATAGCCTCCCTTGTAGCCGTTTCCATGAGTCCCGCAGGCCATCCCGATCCCCCAGGCATATCTGTCGGTGTCTTTTTCTTTTATATGCTCCCGTCTGTTTTTCCAGTCAAAAGCTTCCATGCCTTTCAAAATACACTCTTTGATCCTTGCGTCTCCCAGATCTGTTCCTCCGGAAGGATCTTTGTCTCCTGGAAGGACCACATTTTTCAGACGGAATTCACAGGGATCCATCTGAAGCTTTTTTGCAGCCTGGTCCAGATTTATTTCTGTTACCGCATGAGCCTGGGGCGACCCGTATCCCCGGCAGGATCCGCCCGGCGTAGTATTTGTGTAATAAGTTTTTGCATGGACTGTCTGATTAGGGATCCTGTACAGACGGAAAAGTTTCTTGCTGAATGCCATGGCAATAGCGGAAGCATTGGTATAATAAGCCCCTCCGTCAAATTCACTGTCTATATACCTTCCCAGGATCTTGCCTTCCCTGGTCACCAGCGTCCTGACCGTCATACAGGAAGGATTACGCTTCCTTGTAGCAGTAATATCCGCCGGTCTGTCCATATACAGCATCACCGGCCTGCGCAGGGTCCAGGCGGCGAATGCACATGCCGGTTCCACTACAGAAAGTCCCTTTCCGCCAAAGGAGCCTCCCATAACAGCCTTTACAACCCGCACTTTTGTATAAGGAAGATCCAACAGACTGCAAATATGATACCGTACCATGAATACTGTCTGGCACGGCGTCCATACTACTAAATTTCCGGTTTCATCAATATCCGCCAGCGCGATATGGGGTTCAATAGGTCCATGGTGAATAGCCTGGGTACTGCCTGCGGTCTCAATCTCCAGCACTTCCTCTTGTTGGATATGTTCAAAATCGCCGCATTTCACTTCCTTTTCAAAAGCCACATGGTCCCCGGCCTCTCTGGCGGCCTCATAGCCGATCACAGCAGGCTCTTCCTCATAATGTACTTCTACCAGAGCAGCTCCTTCTTCCACAGCTTCCCTTGTCTCTCCAACTACCAAAGCCAGATGGTCTCCCACATAGCGGGCCTTTTCACTGAGAATATACATATCCTCAAAAACACCTGTACCAGCCGTCCAATTATGGGGATTATACTTTTTTTCCGGTACGTCTTTATGGGTAAAGATCCGGACAACCCCAGGCACCTGTTCTGCTTTTTCCGTACATATCTGAATACTGGCATGGGCCTTTTCACTAAGGACCAGTTTCCCGTACAGCATCCCCTGTATCTTTCTGTCGCAGGTATATTGTGTTTTTCCTCTGGCTTTATCAAAAGCATCTTCCCTTACAAAAGGTTTGCCCACATATTTTAAGGTTTCCATCTCAGCCCTCCTTTCCCTCTTTTTTCAGTTCTTCTAAAAGAGTATCTACAATCCCCATTGCCGCAGATTTTTTATAATGTTTTGACGGGCGGTCCGGGATATTTTCTTCAATCTGCCTGTAAATCTCGTCTTTTACAGACTGTACCTGGAAACCCTCCAGCTTTTTCCCGTCCAAAGCCTTCTCGATCAGATAGGCTCTGGAGGCCTTTACTCCTACTGCTCCCAAATATACCACGGTATCTTCCATGATCCCCTGGTTTACCCTGGTGCGGATACAGCCGTTGATCTTGGAAATCGTAACTGCCTTTCGGGATCCTACTTTCGCAAATGCAGACCTCCACTCCTTTTTAGGGATATGAAACTCCAAGATCATTTCCCTGTCAGCCAGCCGGTTTTTTTCCCGTCCTTCTACCAGATCTTCCGCCAGACAGCACTTCTTTTCACCTTTCTCATTAAGGACCACCGCTTTTGCCCCGAGAGCGAAAAGTACCGGCGCCGTATCTGCACTCTGGGATGCGTTGGCAATATTTCCGCCCAGTGTCGCCCTGTTCCGTATCTGTGTAGAGCCTACCATGGAAGCCGCCATTTGCAGGGCAGGGAAGTATTTCTTTATAATCGTACTCTTCTCGAGCTGAGTCATGGTAACACCGGATCCTATAACAACCTGATCCTCATCCTCCGTAATATGCTTTATTTCATCTATATGTGTAAGATCTATAACAGAATAGTGAAATTTCTTCTTTGCCCGCAAATGGATCAGCAGATCCGTTCCCCCGGCACAGAGATATGTATGGTCGTCTTTCTGTTCCAGCGCACAAACCAGTTGCTCCAGATTCTCAGGTATTAAAAAACTCACTTTCTTTCCCCCTTTACCGACTCTACCGCTTTAATAATTTTCTCGTAACCTGTACATCGGCACAGATTTCCTTCAATTGCTCTTCGGATCTCCTGTCTAGAAGGATTTGGATTTTCCTGAAGCAGCGCATAGCAAGACATGATCATGCCCGGAGTGCAAAAGCCGCACTGTATAGCTCCATTTTCTATAAATGCTTTCTGAAGAGTATGAAGCTCCCCGTTTTTTTCCAATCCTTCTATTGTAAGAATCTCTCTGTTCATGATCTGTCCTGCATAAACGGTGCAGCTGGTAACCGCCTGATTATCCAGCAGTACTGTGCAGGCTCCGCATTCTCCTTCACCGCAGCCTTCTTTTACTCCTGTAAGCCCCATATCCTCTCTTAAAAAATCTAAAAGGCGCTTCTGGGGATCAATTTCCCTGCTTATAAATTCACCATTAATTTTACAGGTTAACAGCATTTCCCCACCTCTCCTTCCTTTGCCAATATTTTTTAAATTATATAATATGCACGTTGAAAAATCGTTGAAAACATCTATAATTTTCATCTTTTTTCTGCAAATAATCTAAATATTATTTTTCTTTCTGCCAAACCTTCCCTGCTTCCGGCATTTTTTCAGACCGGATAGGGGAAGATTCCTTTCCCTGCCCGATCATCACGATACCTCCCTCGTCTGGTGGCATTGCCACTTGACGACCGTTGCCGCTGGGATGCCCGCCCGTGCAGGCACGGCGGCCGCCCGACCGGCGTATTGTACAAAAAATAAAGGCATCCCGGATATTATCCAGAACGCCTTTGTTGGTATAGGGCATAGTTCTGTTGCCTTTACAAGTCAATAGTTTTTCAGAAAATTCTTTTGGAAGAGTTGAAATTTCCGCCCCTGACAATCTTATAATAACTCCTGGAAGTCAGCAGATACATCAGCACATATACCAGTCCGAAGCCCAGGAAGCAGCCTCCGGTGATCCCGATCAGAAGCCACATATTATGAAGGCTGAAAAGCTGAAGCAGCTGATAGATCATAGGAAAAGCAAAGGCTGTGTGGATCCCCGCCCCGATCAGAGGCATAAAAAACACCGTAAGGATCTGGGAATGAATACTTTTCCGGATTTCCTTTTCAGTCATGCCCACCTTCTGGAGGATCTCAAATCTGTCCTGATCTTCGTAGCCTTCTGATACCTGTTTATAGTACATGATCAGCACCATTCCCAAAAGGAAGACAATACCCAGCAGGATCCCCAGGAAGAACATCCCCGCATACATGGAATAAAAATCCATCCGTTCTACGCCCACACACTCTACAGTCGTTCCCGAAAAAGCAGGATCCTGTTCTCCCAGGCTCTGGAGGCCGGAGCTGATCTCTTGGGCGATAAGACTCTGGGTCTCATCACTGCAGTCCAGGTCTGTCCCGTAATAATCCCAGAATTGAAACTGTTCTTCCGCTTTCGGATAATCCTGATACATTTCCTCCATTACACTTACATCTGATACAAAGAGATAGGTGGTAGGAATGATCTGCATAGCGTCTACGCCGTTATCTACAAACTCTACCTGGTCTTTGATCTTCCAGGTACCCAGGCCTTCCAGAGTCAGTTCCTGATAATTTTCCTCCCAGTCTGTCTTGGTATTGCACACCAGGATCTCCTGCCGGTCCAGACTCTCATCTGTTCCCATGATCCGGTTGTAATCCTCCACAGGCACCACCATGATCTGACGGACATTTTCATATTCTGCATAAGAAAACTCTCCGTTCTTTGCATAGTCCAGGATCACCTGATTTCCTTGCGCCATACCGGACATTACCAGCTGTCGGTAATGAAGGACATTTTCTTCCTGAACCCCATATTTTTCCAAGGCCCCGGCTACAATCTGCTGGACCTGATCTACAATGCCATCGTCCAAAGAAGGAGTATTCACCACCAGATTTCTGGGATACCTGCTGCGAAGGCTGTCTTCAGTTCCCAGGAACAGGCTTACGGTACCGGACACCATGACCAGGACCATGGTGGAAAGGATACAGATGGAAGCCAGGCCGGCGCCGTTTCTCTTCATACGGAACATCATGGAAGACAAAGATACAAAATGATTTGTCTTATAATAATACTTCTTGTTCTTCTTCAATATTTTACACAGAGTAACGGACCCTGCCATAAAAAGCAGGTAGGTAGCTCCGATCACCATGAACACTGCCACAAAAAACAGCCATATAATGGCAACAGGCTCCTTTGTGGTCACTGAAAGGAAGTAAGCTGCCGCCAGGAGCGCCGCTCCCAGAAGCGCTGATATCCAGTTGGCTCTCGGAGGCCGTTCTCCCAGGCTTTCGCTTTTTAACAGGTCCAGAGGCCTGGTCCGGAATATCTGCAGGATCCGATAGGCCAGAAGCAGCAGAAAGATCAGACCATAAGTCTTAAGGGTAAGGATAAAAACATGAAAATTAATAGAAAAAGAAAAATCTACTTTCCCATTCAGCAGATAGATCATAGCCAGCTGCCCCAGTTTGGAAAAGAGAATGCCTCCCAGAAGTCCTGTTCCCAGAGAAATTCCCGCCGTCATAAGATTTTCCCAGATCAGCACAAAAGCAATATTTTTCCGATCCATACCAAGAATGTGATAAAGCCCCAGCTCCTTCTTCCTTCTTTTCATAAGAAAGGAATTTGTATAGAAAAGAAAGATCACGGAAAAAACACCCATGACCGCTGTCCCCAGAGACAGGACCACCTGCATCTGGGCCCCTCCCTCCATTTCCCGGATCACCGGGTCGCTGGAGAGAAAGCCGATAAGATAAAAGACCATAACTACAAAAATACAGGCTGCCAGATAGGGAAAATAGATCTTCCCGTTCTTTCGTATCCCCTGCCAGGCCAGTCTTGGATAAAGTCTCATTTTCACAGCTTTTCACCTCCCGCCAGGGCAGTGAGCGTGTTGGATATCTTCTCATACATTTCCTGATCCGTGCTGTTTCCCCGGTAAAGCTGATGAAAGACCTCTCCGTCCCTGATAAAGAGCACTCTCCCTGCCCGGCTGGCAGCTTTAACGGAATGAGTCACCATAAGAATGGTATGTCCCTCTGCATGTATGGCGGAGAACAGATCCAAAAGTTCCTCTGTGGACCTGGAGTCCAGGGCGCCGGTGGGCTCGTCTGCCAGGATCAGCCGTGGATTGGTGATCAGAGCCCTGGCCACTGCCGCCCGCTGCTTCTGGCCCCCGGAGATCTCATAGGGATATTTTTCCAGGATATCTGTGATCCCCAGTTTTCTGGCCACGGGAAGGAGCTTTGCCTCCATTTCCCGATAATGCTTTCCCTCCAGTACCAGAGGAAGATAAATATTATCCCGGACAGAAAAGGTATCCAGAAGGTTGAAATCCTGAAAGACAAATCCCAGATTGTCTCTGCGAAAACCGGACAGTTCCTTATCTTTCAGCTTGGTGATATCCCGTCCGTCCAGAAGTACTGTGCCGTAACTTGGCCGGTCCAGGGCTGCCAGGATATTCAGCAGGGTAGTCTTTCCTGAACCGGATTCTCCCATGACTGCCGCATACTCCCCGTTTTCCACAGTAAAATTCACATTTTTCAAAGCCCGTACCTGGCTGCCGCCGAAGCGGGTGGTATAGGTTTTTTTCAGATTTATCACTTCTAAGATCGCCATATTGTTTCCTCCTTGTTTCTTACAAGGCCATTATAGCAGGACAGGGAAATGGGCCGCTATCGATTTGGCTTACATTTCCCTGTCACCGTCTTACATTTTTGTAAGACGCCTTTTCAGATCTATATAGATTGCCGTCCCTTCTCCCACAGAAGAGGAAGCCCAGATCCGGTATCCCAGATTCTCGCAGATCCGGCGGCACAGATACAGGCCAAGGCCGCTGGCTTTTTTGTCGTTTCTGCCATTATAGCCGGTATAGCCCTTTTCAAATATCCTGGGGATGTCCTCCGGAGCAATACCTATACCGTTGTCCCGGATACAGAGGATCTCCCCTTCCTGCCGCTCTATGACAACTTTTCCCTGAGACCTGGTATATTTTAAACTGTTTGAAAGGATCTGCTCAATCACAAAAAGGAGCCATTTCTCATCAGTGACTACCTTCCAGTCCACTGGCTCATATTCCAGCCGGATCTTCTTCTGGATAAAAGAAGAAGAAAACTTCCGCACTGCCTGACGGAGGATCCTGTCTATTTCACACTCTTCAAAAACATAATCTGTGGTCTCAGAATCCAGCCGGAGATAGCACA
>ERZ1090879.697-NODE-697-length-20082-cov-4.400210_pt1 | contig 20082 bp, 15 predicted proteins | sample MGYA00478472_ERZ1090879 | MGnify/ENA primary metagenome ERZ1090879 (study PRJEB33644, sample SAMEA5815723) | chicken gut metagenome | biome: Chicken; feature: Gastrointestinal Tract; material: Caecum | place: Ireland | collected 2019-01-01 | study: A study of the... | reverse complement strand
CCGCCCCTGCTGCACCTATTATATCAAAGGGGCGGCGCCCACCGGGGGCGGGCGCGGGGGGGGCCCGGGGGGGCCGCGCCTGCCAAGGTGTGCTGTTTCGAGGAGGAGGAACGCTTTGAGGAGCCGCCCGAACTTTCGCACGCTCTTTCGCTGCTTGAAAAACTGCAGCGGGAAAAACTTGCCGCGGCGGACAGGCTGGAGGCGGACGTGCTTGCGCGCAGCGTCGGCGCGCTTCGCGGGCGCGCCCTCACCGAAACGGAGCGTGGGACGCTCAACGACTGTCTGGCTTCCGTGCTCAAACTGACGGCAAAGTAAAAACTGTAAGGCATTTTCCGGGGCGGCGCGTTTTCTCCGAAAAACGCGCCGCCCTTGCAAAAATTTTTTTCTTTCAGGACTTGCACATGCCCGAATGGTATGGTACAATGATTACGATGCCGAAAACAGGGAGATTTGTGCGTGGAATTACGGGTACTTCGCTATTTTCTGACGCTTGCGCGCGAGGAGAGCATCTCCCGCGCCGCCGAGGCGCTGTATATCACGCAGCCGACGCTCTCGCGTCAGCTTGCGGAATTGGAGGAAGAACTCGGCGTCAGACTCTTTGAACGGGGCAAGCGCAAGATCGAACTCACCGAAGAGGGCGTGCTGCTGCGCCGCCGTGCCGAGGAGATGACCGAACTTGCGGACAAGACGGAGCGCGAGCTGCGCGAGCGGACGGAGCGGCTCGCGGGCGTGGTGAGCGTGGGGGCGGCGGAGACGGTCGCCGCGGAACTCCTCGTGCGTGCGGTGGACAGTTTCCGCAAGAAGTATCCGGAAGTCACCTTCGAGCTTGATGCCGGCATTGCCGACCGTATCAAAGAGCGCATCGATGCGGGGCTGCTCGATCTGGGACTGCTCATCGAGCCGGGCGATATCGCCAAATATGACTTTCTGCGGCTGGGCATCGACGACCGCTGCGGCATCCTCATGAACGCCGCCGCGCCGCTTGCCCAAAGGGAATTCGTCACGGCGGAGGATCTCGTCGGACTTCCCGTCGTCGGTCCCGCGCGCGAGGGCATCCGCCAGTTCTACCGCAACGGTCTGGGCGAGGCGTTTGACCGGCTCAATTTTATCGCTTCATTCGATCTTGTCAACAACGCCGCCTGGTTCGCGCGGCTCAACGTCGGATACGTGTTTACGATCGAGGGGACGCTCCGTCATTTCGGCTCGTCCGAACTGTGTTTCCGACCCTTCTGCCCCGAACTCAGGCAGTCCACTTTCCTTGTATGGAAAAAATATCAGCCCGTTTCGCGCGCCGTACGGGCGTTCATCGACGAAGTGGCTATGCTTGCGCGGCATGACAATGCATGAAAAACAGGTATTTGACATATGCCGCGGCGTGTCGTATGATGAAGACGCAGAAGGAAGCTGCGTCTTTTTTCATATCTTCGGACGGGAGCGGATCACAATGACACTGCGGGAAGGATGCGAAACATACGGGCTGGACGTCGCGCTGATGGACGGGCTGGCAAAAAGGGGCGTGTTCCGCGCGGACAGCTTCGGCGACGAGGACGCCTGCCGCGGCGCGGTCGCCTGTTTTCTGCACGAATCGGGGCTGTCGGCAGAATGCGTCGCCGCCTATTTCCTTGCGCAGGACGGCGGGAAGACGCAGCGCGTATTGCTGCGCCGCCTGCGCGCCGACGCGCTCGCGCGCGCGCACGGCGAACAGCGGCGCGTGGATAAGCTCGACTGTCTTTTAAGAAAACTTGACGAAACGTACGGCAATCAGCCGTGCCGATAAAAGGAGGAACGATCATGGAATATGTTACGTTGAACAACGGAGTCAGAATGCCCAAGCTCGGCTACGGGGTATACCAGGTCTCGCCCGAAGAATGCGAGCGCTGCGTATCCGATGCGCTTGCGGCGGGATACCGCTCCGTCGATACGGCGCAGGCGTATTACAATGAGGAAGGCGTAGGCGCCGCCGTCAGAAAGAGCGGCATTGCAAGGAGCGAACTCTTCCTCACCACCAAGGTCTGGATCAGCAACGCAGGCGAAACGAAGGCGGCGGCGTCGATCGACGCGTCGCTCAAAAAGCTGGGGACCGATTATATCGATCTGCTGCTCATCCATCAGCCGTTCGGGGATTACTACGGCACCTACCGCGCCATGGAAAAGGCGTATCGCGACGGCAAAGTGCGCGCCATCGGCGTATCCAACTTTTATCCCGACCGCCTCATCGATTTGTGCAGCTTTGCCGAAGTCAAACCTGCCGTCAATCAGGTGGAGACGCACGTCTTCTGCCAGCAGAAGAAGGCGCGCGAAGTGATGAAGCGGCACGGCGTGCAGGCCGAATCGTGGGGGCCGTTTGCAGAGGGGAAGAACGGGCTGTTCACCAACCCCGTCCTGCAGGAGATCGCCGCGGCGCACGGGAAATCCGTGGCGCAGGTCGCCCTGCGCTTCCTGCTGCAGAACGACGTGGTCGTCATTCCCAAATCGGTGAAAAAAGAGCGCATGGCGGAAAATCTCGACGTGTTCGGGTTCTCGCTCGACGCCGCGGAGATGGAGCGCATTTCCGCACTGGATACGGGCAGCAGCCTGTTCTTTTCACACTATGATCCCGATACGGTCGAATGGTTCATGACATTTGCAAAGGAGTAAAAAAATGAAAATGAAAACGGAGGGGATGTTCCCCATGGGCGAGGAAAACGTCGCCTACAGCAAGTATTTTTCGGGAAAGAGCTGGCTGTGTCCGCTCTCGAAGGAACAGGTGTTCATCGCCAACGTGACGTTCGAACCGGGCTGCCGCAACTTCTGGCATATCCATAACGCCGAACAGGGCGGCGGACAGATCCTGATCGTCGTCCGCGGGCGCGGCTGGTATCAGGAATGGGGCAAGCCCGCAAGGGCGCTGCGGGAGGGGGACGTGGTCAACATTCCCGCGGGCGTCAAGCACTGGCACGGCGCTGCGAGCGATTCGTGGTTTGCGCATCTCGCCGTAGAAGTGCCCGCCGTCGGCGGGAGCACGCAGTGGTGCGAGCCTGTTTCCGACGAGCAGTATGCGGAGGCGGAGCATGAAGATCGATGAACTTCTGCGCGCGTCGGACGGCGCGCTTGCCCGGATCTTTTCGCGCCTGACGGCAGACGTCGCCTCGCGCGCCGCGCTTCCCGAACGAGACCGCCGTCTTGCGGTGCTGTCCGCCTGTATGAGCTGCGGCGGCACGGACGCCTTCCGCGCGGAACTTGCGGACGCGCTCGACGCGGGCTTCCCGCCCGAAGCGGCGCGCGAGGCTGTCATGCAGGCGACGGCGTATCTCGGCATGGGACGCGCGCTTCCCTTCGTGCAGGCGGCGGCGGAGATATTTGCGGTGGACGGCGTGTCCTTCCCGCCCGAACCGGAGGACGGCGGCGACAGAGCGGCACGCGGCGAAGCGATGCAGGTCGCCATTTTCGGGGAGGGGATGCGCGGATTTCATGCCTCGGGCGACGCGCTCGCACGTCCCGTCAACCTGCTGCTCTCGGAAAACTGTTTCGGCGACTACTATGTGCGCGGCGGGCTGTCCGCACGCGAGCGCGAACTCGTCACCTTCTGCCTGCTTGCGGCGCAGGGCGGCTGCGAGGCGCAGCTTGCGGGGCACGTCGCGGGCAACTTCAACGTGGGGAACGACGCGGCATATCTGGGCAAGGCGGTGCTCTGTATCCTGCCGTGGATCGGCTATCCGCGCTCGCTGAATGCGCTTGCCTGTGTGCGCAATGCGGCGCAAAAATCCTGAAAACCGGAGGAACGTATGCAGTATATGCAACTCGGAAACAGCGGGATCGAAGTTTCCCGCCTGTGTCTCGGATGCATGAGCTTCGGCGATCCCGCCAGCAGGATGCATGCATGGACGCTCGATCCCGACCGCAGCGAAGCCGTTATCCGTCACGCGCTCGATCTGGGGATCAACTTTTTCGACACGGCGAACACCTATTCGGCGGGCACCAGCGAGGAATATCTCGGCAGAGCCATCAAAAACAATGTCGCGCGCGATAGGGTGGTGCTTGCCTCCAAGGTGTACTTCAACGAGGGGCATCTCTCGAAAGCGGCGATCGGCCGGGAGATCGACGGCACGCTCAGGCGGCTGGGCACCGACTATCTCGATCTGTACATCATTCACCGCTTCGATTACGGCACGCCCGTCGGGGAGACGATGGAGGCGCTCCACGGACTTGTCAGAGCGGGCAAGGTGCGCGCGCTGGGCGCTTCCGCCATGTACGGCTATCAGTTCTATAACATGCAGCTGTGTGCGCGGGACAACGGGTTTACGCCCTTTGTCTCCATGCAGAACCACTATAACCCGCTCTATCGCGAGGACGAGCGGGAACTCATCCCCGTTTGCAGACAGATGAACGTGGCGCTCACGCCGTACAGCCCGCTGGCGGCCGGCAGGTGCGCCCGTCCCGGCTGGTCGGCGGATACGCTGCGCAGCAGGACCGATCAGGTCGCCAAGGGAAAGTACGATTCGACGGAGGAACGGGACGCGCGCGTCGCGGCGGCGATCCGCGCGGTCGCGGAAGCGCACGGCGCTACCATGACGCAGGTCACGCTCGCGTGGCACTATGCAAAGGGCGTCGCTTCGCCCATTATCGGCGCGACCAAAGAGGCGTATCTGGACGACGCGGCGGGTGCGTTCGACGTGAAGCTCACCGCGGAGGAGATCGCGCGCATCGATGCGGACTATGTGCCGCACGCGATCGTCGGCGCGCTCTGACGGTCCGCCGCGTGGCGGCAACTTGTCCGTGTGCATACGGTGCATGTAAAATCGGCAAACACGCAAAGGGCGGCGCATGATGCGCCGTTTTTTGCATCTTGCGATTGTTGTCATTCGGCACGGCTGCGCGGGGCGCATGGCATTGCGGGCGTCACGTTCCGGCAGGTTCCCGCCAAAAGACGTAGTCCATGCAAAGCAGTTGCCGCCGCAAGGTGAAAATTGAAAAAAATTAAAAAATTCTTTCCGAAAAACCTTGACAAATAAAAATTATGTGCTATCATGTTTACGTTAACGGAAAGTGATTTTTGATAAAAAAGGGAAAGAATTGAACATGATCAGAACGTCGATCACGGGAATAGGCGATCCTTTCGTCCTCTTTCATGACGGTACATATTATCTTTACGCGACTTCTGCGCCCGACGGATTCCGGTGTTTTACTTCCGCGGATCTTGTCAACTGGACGTGCGCGGGGTACTGCTATTCGGGCAGCAAATGGGGCGAAAACTGCTTCTGGGCGCCCGAAGTGTATGAAAGAGAGGGCAAGTTCTATCTGCTGTATACGGCGCGCTGGGCGGAAAAACACAGCCTGCGCATCGGGCTTGCGGTGGCGGACAGCCCGCTCGGTCCCTTTGCCGATCTTCAGGACGGACCGCTCTTCGATTTCGGCTATGCCTGCATCGACGCGACGATGTTCTTCGACGACGACGGAAAAGTATAGCTGTACTACGTGCGCGACTGCAGCGAAAATCTTGTGGACGGCGTGCATACCAGCCAGATCTACGGCGGAGAGGTCGATCCGAAGACGTTCGCATTCAAGGGCGATCCCGTGCTTCTGACGACGCCCGACGTCCCCTGGGAGACGCAGCACGATCCTGAATGGCGTTGGAACGAGGGGCCTGCGCTCCGGAAGCAGAACGGAAGGTATTACCTCAATTATTCCGTCAACTTCTACGCATCGCTTGAATATTCGGTGGCGTGCGCGGAGAGCGCTTCGCCGCTCGGTCCCTTCAAAAAGTATGAAAACAATCCCATTCTCCGCTACCGCGAAAACGATTTTTCGGGTCCCGGGCACAATGCCTTCTTTACGGCGGCGGACGGAACGCTCTGGACGGCGTTCCATATCCATACCGACTACGAAAAGCGGGGCGGCGACAGAAGGGCGTGCTTTGCCAAGGTCGGATTCGATGAAAACGGCAAAATGAAGATCCTCGTCTGAGATCTGAAAGCAATGTGATAAAGGTCGGGAAACAATGGAACGGAATACGCGAGTGACGATCAAGGATGTTGCGAACGTGGCAAGAGTCACGCCGCAGACGGTGTCGCGCGCGCTCCGCAACACGCCCGACGTTTCCCCCGAAACGCGCGAGCGCATCTTAAAGATCGCCGCGGAACTCAATTACGTCAAAAACTATACGGCGACGTCGCTCAGAAACGGCGCGACGCGCCTGATCGCCGTCATTTACGACAATCTGATCAACCTGTACTTTTCGATCATGTCCGATTTTCTGCAGTCGAGCCTGCGCGATCGCGGCTACTCCGTGCTCACGATGGCGATGCGGCAGGAACGGCTGAATGCAGACGCCTATCTTGCGGCGGTCTCGCACAATGTGGACGGCATCGTCAGTTTCATCGAGCCGGACGACGAGATCTCCGCGCTGGTGGAAAAGTACGGCGTGCCCGTGCTGCTGTTCGGCAGACGCACCGATCTTGCGAATGTGGACGACATCCATGCGGATGACCGTCAGGGCGGCAGGATCGCCGCGTCGCGGCTCATCGAACGGGGCTGCAGGCGGTTGGTGTGTCTGACGGAGCCGCTGACGCTGACCTGTGCATACGACCGTTTTGAAGGATTCCGCGAGGAATGCACGGCGCGCGGTGTGGCGGAACCGCTCATGGAAGAGGCGCACGAGCCGACGCTGGAAGCGCGGATGCGCGCGCTGTTCGATTCCGAGACGCCGCCGGACGGCGTGTTCTGTTTCAACGACATGCTTGCGTTCGAGATGCTCTATCTGTTTGAAAAGCTCGGCGTGCATCCCGTTGCCGTGGTCGGATACGACAACGTGCAGGGGGAGATCCGCATCCCGCACAGACTGACGAGCGTCGGCATGGACAAGTACGGCATTGCCGAACGCGCGGCGCAGATGATCGTATCCCGCATCAAGTCGGGACCGGAAGCCCCGCGCGTCACGCAGACCTTTCCCGTTTTTTTATCGGAAGGGACGACGGCCTGAATGTAAATTATCCGCGCGGAGAAAGAAATTTTTTTCCGCGGGCGTCTTCGTTAACATAAACATACGGAAAAAATTCAGAATTTGCATTTTATTTTGCAAGAAAAAACGGTTTATGCGGCAAAATGCCGTGTGAATAGAATTTGAAGGGAGGAAGTTTGTATGAAGAAAGGGGTCGTTTGGAAGCTGTTGCTTGCATCGGCGCTGAGCGCTACCATGGCGGTTGCGTTTGCGGCGTGCACGGACAACGGCGACGACAATCAGGGGGGGGATGCTGAGAAGTATTCCGTCACTTATGCCCGCGGCGCGGACGACGCGACGGGGACCATCCCCGCAGTCGTAGAATACGAAGCGGGCGCGACGGTCACGCTTGCGGCTGCGGATACGTTCGCGCGCGAAGGCTACACCTTCTCTGCGTGGAGCGATGGTTCCGCCACCTATGCGGCAGGCGCATCGTTCACCATGCCGGCAAATGACGTCACGTTCACCGCACAGTGGACGCAGAGCGCACCCGAGATCCCCGAAGGGACGGAGACGATCGAGTCCGTTCCTGAAGCGCAGCTCGTCACGGAAGCAACGGCGGGCGGCAATACGGCGAAAGCGAACTGGTTTGTAACATACGGCGAATCGAGCCTTGACTTTACGGTGTATGTGGAAGACACAACGCCTTATGAGGGCTCCAACATCTACAGCAGCGACGGCGTTGAGATCGTCATTGCCAAGGTGCAGCGCATTCAGGGGTATTCCGACAAGACGATCAGCGTCAACGTAAGCGCTGCGGGCGAATACGCAGTCAGCAATCTGAAGACGGGTGGCGCGGTGACCGATTCCGGGATCACCGTCAGCGCCAACTATTTCACTTATGAAAACACGCAGGTGGACGGCTACAAGCTGGAGATCAGCGTTCCCTATGCGGCAACGGAAGTTACGGCTGCCGGGAAGGACGCGGCGGTCTGCCTGAGCCTGACCAACGCCGTGAGCAGGATCAATACCACGACGGTGCCCGATAAGACGTACGATACCGACCGCGACAACGTACACACCTATATCGCGATCACGGACGACAATACGTTTGCGGAAAATCCTTACTTGGAACTCGGCGCGGTCTGGGGCAACGGCGGCGATATGCTGAAGGCTTCCTCTGCATGGGATATTACCCATGACGACGGAACGGATGCGGCAAATATCACCATGACGCGCGACGACAAAGCGGATAACTATATTTACATGCGCAAGTCCAATGCCGGTAAGTTCTATGCCGAAGTGAAGCTCAACGTCAAGGGCTTCGGAAAGAATGACAAGTGGCCGAAATTCGGCATGACGGTGACGACGGCGGACGGCGAAGACGGGTTCTTCTATTATGTGGACGCCGTGTCGGATGCCGGCAACGGCGATGCGATCAACGCGAATTCCACCAACGTCGGCGTGGCGACGCGCAGCGCTGCCGGTGCCGGAAAATATACCGGTTATGCTGCGATCGGCAACCTCGGCAGCGGGGCGACGAGCGCGGACTACCAGGGCGATAACTATATCACGCTCGGCATCTATCGTCAGGGCGGCGTGTTCAATCTGTATGCGAACGGTACGCTCATCAGAACGTATACCTGCGACATTACCTCTGACGACGAAGTGTACGTGGGACTTGCGTCCTTCTCGCTGCTGCTCAACGCAAAGGGTTATTCCTTTGAGACGGAGAACCTCGGCGATTACGAGATCACGACGGAGGACGTCGATTACCTGTTCCTCGGCGACAGTTATATCGATACGGCGTTCTGGTACACCTATGAGAACGTGTTCGGGAATCTGACCGCGGCGAACATGGGCGTCGGCGGCACGAAGACGGCTTATTGGATGCAGCAGCTTGCCGCAGTGGAACAGTTGTATAATCCCGAAAAGATCGTCTTCCATATCGGCGTCAACGACGTGGACGACGGCAATACTTCGGGCGCAACGGTCAACGGGCGTCTCGATGAATTGATGGCGGCGTATCGCAAAGCATTCCCCGATGCGCAGATCTACTGGATCACCATTTCGGACAACATGATGTTCCGGAATAAGTGGGAAGACTATAAAACGGTCAACGACCACATGAAAGCGAAGGACGGCATTACCGTCATTGACGTTGCTTCCGCCATCACGAAGGATGCGGACGGCGATACGTCCAATTGGTACGGAAAAGACGGGCTGCACTTCGGCGTGAACGGCTATGCCGTGTTCGATAACATGATCTGTGAAGCGCTTGGCATCACGGGCAGAACGCAGACGCAGGGCGGTCTCGGCGACGTCACGGCACAGGAAGCTCCCGCGTTCTACTATACTTCCGGATGGGAGTATGATGGAACGGCACAGGCATGGCACAACACGGGGGATTCGTTCGAAAGAGTCGGCATAGAGTCACAGCTCTTTGTGAGCGAGGCGTATGCGGCGGACGTCTATGCGGAAGCCAAAGTTTCCGTCAAGGGATTGCATTCGGCAGACAAATTTGCCAAGGCAGGCATTCTGGTCGCATCTGACGATCTGGCATATTTCTTCTTTATCAATCTTTCTACGGGTGCAAATCCCGACGGCAAGTGGGACGACAACTTTGGTGCGGTTTCTTATCGCGTGGCCGGAAATGATTGGACGTGGGCGGAAAGCTCTTTCTTCCCCGGAAACGGTTATGCTCTTCTCGGCGACGAACCGTATGACTATAACACCGATCCCAATGCGTTCAAGACGCTGGGTGTGCTCAAGTATGGTTCCGACCTCTACTTCTATGCGGGCGGCAATCTGATCGGTAACAAGATCGAATCCGATTTTGCGGAAGGTGACAAGGTTACCGTTTCTGTATTCAACTTCAACGTCGACATGTACGCCAAGGGCGGCAGCGTGGTCACGGATGCGGGCGACCTTGCTGAAATGGTAGCGGCGTTTGGTCCCAACAAGACGATCGACGGCGACATGAAGGACTGGACGGAAGCGGAAAAGAGTAACCCGATGTCTATGCCCGGGAGTGAGGGCAGAAGCCTTACCGTATATGCGGCGATGGATGATCGGGGAGTGAATGTCTTTTATGACATTTATCATAAGTCGTATATCGACAGCGATGAAGTAAAGTGGTTTAATAATACCAATATTGAGTTCCGTCTTGGTACCGGAACGACGCAGCTTTGGTATAATTCCAGAAAAGAAGCCGGCGGTCTGCAGTATGTCTATATGAATACTACGGAACCGGCAGAAGAGGGCGGACTGTATCACACGGTTGCGGAGGTGTTCGTGCCCTATTCGTCTGTTGACGGCTCCTATACCAAGGACAGCCCCTATATCCCTGCGGGATTTGCATACAAGACGCAAAATGAAGTGTTTGGTGTTGTTAACTGGAAGAATGACTCTGACTGGAGTTATTTCCCGGAGGGCGATCCCGATAATCGTCAGCTGATGATTACAAAGAACGGCTTTGCCTCGGGAACCGAGCGCAAGATCGACGGCGACCTCTCCGACTGGACGGAGGAATTCCAGACAATCGGTAGTTTCCCTGTCTATCCCGATGAAGGCGACAATGGTGAAGGCGGCGTGAAAACAGGTGTTACGGCGCAGTATAAGGAGCGTCTTGGCGCGGACGGTTTGTATCTCGCCATCGAGATCAAGGCGGTCGGCATCAACATCACCAACGCCGATGCTTCCGGCTGGCATAAGAACACCAACATCGAGTTCTTTACGGGTGATAATCTTAATTCAAACATCGGACGCATCATGATCTTCGGCGGGAAGCTCTATCGTACCGGTTATATAACGGAAGCCGCCATGAAGTTCACCGCGGGCGAAGACGGCGCGGAAGATACGCTCGTCTTTGAAATCTTCATTGCCAACGAGCATATGAAGAACGTGACCAGTGATACTTCTTCCGTTGTGATCGATATGGGCGGACAGCTTTACGCAACGAGTATTACAGATACTTGGCAGCCTTATCTTAGAGGAAACGGCGGTCATACGGTAACGCGTGTCGTTGCCGGGGAATAATTCAAAACCAAGCAGTCTCCCGCCCGTAAGGACGGGCGGGAGACCAAATTTTTTTCAGATCAAGGAGTAAAAGGAGAAAAAGATGAAAGTCAAAACGTTTGGAAGAGTCGGTCTGGTTGCTCTTTCCGCAGTGCTTGCAACCTCTGTGCTTGCAGGCTGTGCGGATAAGGACGGTACGGACGTTGAGTGGGACGGAACCTATCGTCCCAGTCCCGACGGGGAGACCACCATTACGTTCTGGGGCTACGGCGATGAAAACGAAATCAGCGTGTTCCAGGAACTCGTAAAACAGTTCAATGAACTGTATAAGGGACAGATCCGCGTCAATTACGAGGTCAAGGCAAACGACGGTTATGGCGATGCAGCGGGCAGTGCTCTGCGTTCCAGCCGTGCAAAGGTGGACGTGCTGTATGTCGGCGACTCCGAATTCAAACAGTTCGCCGAAGCCGGCTATCTGGAGCCGCTCGACAGCTATCTCGAACTGAGCTCGGAAGTGAAGATCGAAGACATGTGGGAGACCTCGGTCAACCGCTTCAAGTACGACGTGGATACGACCACGCAGGACGGTCCCAACGCGCACTATTGGGGCATCCCCAAGGACATCGGTCCCACGGTCATCTATTATAATGAGACCTACTTCAACAAAGCGGACGTGACCTGCTTCTCAGTCGCGGCGGACGATCTGAATGCGTTCAACAACGAGGGCGCCAAGGATGCCCGCGGCAAGACCAAGGCAGAGTACGGTATCGCCGGCGAGGTCAAGGAAAAGGGATACTTTGTCGATGAAGCCGGCAACAAGTGGTTCAATAACCAGGTGGCAATGAGCTGGGACGAATGCGTCACGCTTGCCAACCTCGTGCAGGATACGGTGCGCAGTGAGTACAACAAGTCCAACGCCTACGGCTACTTCACCGAATGGTGGTTCAACTACGGCTGGTCGGTCGGCGGCGACTGCATCGAGTATGTTCCCACCGACGACGCTGCTTACAACGGCGGCTACTGGGATTTCACCCTGATGGACGATACGCCCAACTATATCGTCGCAGACAATCAGAAAGAGGGCGTTACCATCAACAATAATCACTATGATGCGGGCGAGATCATCGAGTGGGGCGACAAGATCGAAAACATCACCGCTGATAAGGATACGGACAAGATCGTCCGTCAGGAAGTGATCGACGCTGCCAACGCAGGAAAACTCAACGAGCTTCCTTCCCAGCGCGATGCGTTCGTCGAGTTCGTCTGCGTCGGTCAGACAAAGGGTACGCCCGTGGACGGCGACAAGGTCGGCTACGGTATCTGCCCTACGCCCACTTCCATCGGCAACGACGCCGGCAAGGTGTCCGCGTTCGCCAAGGGCGAGATCGCGATGCTCGTCGACGGCAGATGGGACGTCGTGGAATTCCGCAAGCAGATGGGCGAGACCTACAGCGAGAATCCCGATCCCAAAAAAGGGCAGTACAATTGGGACGTCGCGCCCCTGCCCATGTACAAGACCTATGACGAGAACGGCGACATCGACGTTCACGGCGTCGAAGCCGGTCACTCCGGCTCGGTCGCGCTGTGCATGAACGCCAAGTCCACCAAGAAGAACGCTTCGTGGGTGTTCATGGAGTTCATCGGCGGCAAGACGGGACAGGAAGCACAGGCGAAATCCGGCTTCGCGATCCCTTCGCAGAAAGACCTTGCCAATTCCGAAGTGTTCCTGCAGAGCGACAAGATGCCCATGAACTCCATCGTGTTCGTGCGTGCGGCAGAGTATGAGACCCCCGGCGACTGGTGGTACCTGCGCGACAGCGAATGGATCGACGGCTGGGCAGGCGTGCTCAACGGCGATGTCCGTAACGGTTCTAAGACGCTCTCCCAATTCGAAACCAGCGCCGAGTATATTCGCACGTGGGAACTCCTCAAGGGATATACCGCTAAAAAGAGCTCGTGATCATTTCGTTTCGATAAACAGATAAGGAGGGCAGGTCATGGTATCCGAACGGGAAGTTCTCTCGGAAAACGCCGCATCGGCGGATGAAACCTTATCGGACGAGATGCTTTCGGTAGATACGGTCATGGCGGACGGAACGGGCGTATTGCCCGTTTCGCCCGTCCAAAGGCCGCGAAAAAAAGTGGATAAAGAGGAGATCGCAGGAACGTTGTTTGCCTGTATCCCTCTGGTGGGATTCCTCATTTTCGGCTTTGTGCCCATGCTGCTCGCGCTGGCGATGGCGTTCCTCAACATGTACGACTGGACGTTCGACGGCGTGACGTGGGCAGGCTGGGATAACTTTGCAAGGGTGTTCGAAGATCCCGTGTTCTGGGATTCGGTGGGGAATACTTTCATTCTCGGTTCGAGCGTGCTGTTCAGCCAGCTGTTCGCACTCATCATTGCGTATTTCCTGAACATGGACATCAAGGGGAAAAAGACGTTCCGCATGATCTACTTCGTGCCTTACGTCTGTTCGACGGTCGCCGTCACCCTCATGTGGAAGTACATGTTCAATACCAACTACGGTATCATCAACCAGATGCTCGGCAGAACGGGCGACAACGCCATCCAGTGGCTGGGTGATTCTGCATACTTCAGCTGGGCGGTCATCATCATGAGCGTCTGGTCGGGAATGGGTTACGGCATCATCCTGTATATGGCGGCGCTCACCAACGTGGATAAGTCCATGGTGGAGGCGGCGACCATTGACGGTGCGGGTTCCTTCAAGTGCTTCTGGAGCATCGTGCTCCCGTCCATTTCGCCCACGAGCTTCTATCTTCTTGTCACGGGCGTCATCGGCGCGCTGCAGGCATTTGCAACGACCAACGTCCTTGCAAGCGACGGCGGACCGAATAACGACGGCGTTACAATGGTATTCTATTTGTACCGCATGATGTTCAACTATTACGATCCCGGGCGCGCTGCGGCTTCGGCATGGTTCCTTGCGATCATTATTCTTGCGATCACCGGAATCCAGTTCTTTGTTTCCAAGAGGTGGGTGAATTATGACTGATACGATGAATCAGAACGTGACCGATCCCGTGGAAGAGCTGACGCACGGGCAGGAACCGCAAAACAAGAATCAACTGACGGACGCCAAGATCCGCCGTTCCAAGGCAGGGCGCATTACGGCAAAAGTTGCAGTCTATGTCGTACTGGTATTTTATGCATTCATCATCATTGCGCCTTTCCTGATCATTTTGCTCACGTCGTTCAAGACATGGCGCGACGCTTCGTCGCTCACCTTTGAATGGATCCCTTCCGAGGGCTTTACGGCGGAAGCGTATGCCGAAGTGTTCCGATACCGGGCAAATATGGATGCAACGCTGCCCACGCTTGTCCGCGGCTTCTTCAATACGCTGATGTATGTGCTGCCGCCCACGCTGATCGGCTTGTTTACCTCGTCGCTGTCGGCATTTGCCTTCTCCAAGCTGCGCTTCCGTTCCAAAAAGTGGATGTATACCGCGCTGCTTGCAACGATGATGATCCCCGGCATGATCATGGTCGCGCCGCAGTTCATCATCTATGACCTGATCGGTTGGGTGGATACGCCCCTGCCCCTCATGATCCCCGGTATGTTCGGCGCCGCCGCCTGCGTGTTCTTCATGCGGCAGTTCTACGTCGGCATTCCGGACAGCATTCTCGAAGCGGGAAAGCTGGACGGACTAAGCTATTTCGGGCTGTTCATTCAGATCATTGTGCCGCTCTCCGTGCCCGCGCTCATCGCGCAGGGACTGCTCGGGTTCATCGGCGGGTACAACGATTACTTCAACCCCTTGATCTATCTGCAGTCTTCCGATCTTTACACGCTGCAGATCGCACTCCGTACGTTCGCAGGTGTCTACGCAAACGAGCAGAACGTCGTCATGGCAGGCACGCTTGTCGCGCTTTTGCCGACGCTCGTTATCTACTTTATCGCGCAGAATTACTTTATCGAAGGCATTGCGACGAGCGGCGTCAAACAGTAACTTGATAAGGAGACAATCTATGAAAAAACGCGTTTGCGCGCTTGCGGCGGTCATGCTCGCTTCGGTGACGATGGGGGCGCTCGCAGGCTGTACAGGAAAGGGCGGGGACGGCAATTCCGACGGTTCCGGCGGCACGTTCGATTATTACGACGAGATGCTCAGCGAAACCTGTGAGGACAAGACCAATCCCGACTACAACAGCAATCTCTTTTACGTCAATACGCTCGATTTCGAGGTGGCGGACCCTACGGTCATCTATGTGCCCGAAGGACGCGACGGAGGCGGTTACTTCTATGCTTACGGCACCAGCGACGAGATCGGCTGCCACGGCATTCAGGGCTGGCGCTCCAAAGACCTTTCCCGTTGGGAGACCGTCGGCATCGTCTTCCAGCCCGATTGGGAGAACACATGGGCGGTCTGGAATTACTGGGCGCCCGAGATCATCTATGATGAGACGGCAGGCGAAGAAAACGAGGGGCTGTATTACCTCTTCTACAATGCCGACAATCAGTATGACGGCGACAGAAAGTGCATTTCGGTTGCAGTTTCCGAGACGCCTTACGGTCCCTTTAGGTCGCCCGATCAGGAACGCAATGCGGATGGGGAAATGCTTTCCCAAAGCAGCCCCGTGTACGATCTGACGCCCGATAACGACAGGATCCCCGACGGGCTTGCGCGCAGCGATGCGATCGACGCGGCGCCTTTCATCGATCCCGTCACGGGCGACAAGTACCTGTACTTCAGCTATTACAACGATTACGGCGAAGGTTCCTTCCTCTACGGCATGAAGATGAAGGATTGGTACACGCCCGAATATGAGACCATGAAGATGATCACCGCGCCCGGCTATATGACCGTTGAGGCGTGGGAGACGAAGGATCCTTCCAAGACGCACAGCGAAGGCGGCGTCAACGAAGGCGCTTACATGGTCTACCATGACGGCAAGTACTATATGACGCTCTCAGTGTTCGGGTATATGGATCCCCGCTATCAGGTCATCCAGGCAACTTCGGACAGCCCGCTCGGCACCTTCGAAAAGATCGCGGACGACGACGGCGGAAAGGTCATCTCCACCGATACGGGTAACTGGAACCATATCGTCAGCGCAGGTCACCACTGCTTCATCACGGTGGGCGACGAGCTGTGGATCGCATACCACACGTTCAAGAACCGCAACGATATTACGGGCGGTCGTTCGCTTGCAGTGGACCGCGTGGTCTGGATGGAAAATCCCGACGGCACGGACGTCATGTATACGAACGGTCCTACCTGGTCGGCGCAGCCCCTGCCCGAGGCGATTTCCGGCTACAAGAACATCGCGCCTTCCGCAACGGTGACGGCGAATAATACCGATGACGGCAGCGACGTTGCGCTTCTGACGGACGAGATCATCAAGTATCAGGAATTCGATCTTGCCGAGGAGTATTACGCAAAGCCCGGCGAATCCGTGATCGAACTCAGCTGGGATGACTATAAGACGGTCCGCGCGATCATGGTCTATAACGCAATGTTCTATGAAGATGCGTTTGCCGCCATCAAACGGATCGAAATGGACTATCTGCGCGCAGACGGAACGGAAGCGACCGTTTCCATCGAAAATCTGCCCTTCGACTGGTCTTGGAACTCCGAGATCCCGTCCGGCTATGAGTTCATGCTCCCCGGCGGCGCGGCGATCGCGGAATTCTATGAAATGCCCGTCAAGTCCATCCGCATTACGATCGATTCCGCTTCCGCAGAGGATTATCTTGCGATCCCCGAGATCGTCGTGCTCGGCAAGGATACGGCGTGCGCGGGCGTGAGCGAATTCAAGGAATATACCTATGAGAACGCGCCCGTCGGTTCCGCGCATATCGTCAAGGACAGCCTGAACTTCGGCAGCGTCGAGGGGACGGACCTGTATACCTGGTACGGCTACGATCTGTCGCATGACGACGGCACGGAAAACGCCTATATCGAGCAGACGAGCGTCACCGACCAGTACGCGTACTTCAAGGACATCTATTCCACTTCCTTCTATGCAAAGGCGGACATCACCGTTCCCGTGGATGTTCCCTTCTATGCGAAGGAGGAGTTCCCGAAGTTCGGCTTCGTCGTCAGCTGCGACGGCGTCAATCAGAACACCATCTTCTACTATGTGGACGGCGCCAACGACTATACCAAAGATTCGGTCGGCGTCGCGCAGATGAAGTTCGACAACAGTACCTGGGACTGGGATGCGACCGAACAGCTCGCGCAGGTGCCCGGACTCAAGTATAAGGACGGCGTATATGTCACCATGGAAGTGCTGCGCATCGGCTCCGACTTCTACTTCATCTGCAACGGCAAGGTGGCGATCCACTACAGCTCGTTCCGCAGCTTCAACGACGTGCAGGAAGCGGCGGTCGGGTTCCTGTCCTTCAACACGCCGATGATCATCAAGAATTATTCGGCGACGGACGATCAGGGCGTGATCGACGAAATGTACGAGAAGTATGCGGCGTCCATCGCGGGCGAGACGTTCGGCAGCGTGGGGACGCATCAGTCCACCAGCGGCTGGGATTTCACCAACGACCGCGGCGAGAACGCCACGGCAACGCAGTCCGCAACGGGCGATCAGTACGCATTTTTTAAGGACATCAACGCTACGTCCTTCTATGTTGAGACGGAGGTCACCGTGACGCAGGATCTGGGCGATGAATTCCCCAAGATCGGACTTGCATCCGTGACCGGCAGCAATACGTTCTTCTTCTATATCGATGCCGTGAATGACTTTACGGGACAGAACGTCGGCTATGTTTCCCGCAACGAAGCCAATGACGACTGGCTGTGGGGTACGGAGAGCAATGTTACGGCGACACCTTCGAACGCGATCAAGTATTCGAACGGCGAATATGTCAAGCTGGGACTTCTGCGTGTGGGCAACACCTTCAAGATGTTCGTCAACGACGAACTTGTGCTGACGGTGTCCGACGTGCGCGGGTTTGGCGCCGATGACGTCAGCGCAGCTGCCGTTCTCACCTTCACGACGGGCGTCGAGATCCGTAATTACAGCGCGACCACCGATCAGTCGAAGATCGACGAGATGAACGCAAAGGCGTAAGCAAATTCAAAAAATTGCAGAACCGAATGTGCCGGGCGGCGTATGCCGCCCGGTCAGTTCGGAAAAAAGGAGTATTATGTTACCGGAGAGAAGAGAATATCCCCGCCCGCAGTTTGCGCGGGACGAATGGCTGAGCCTGAACGGGACCTGGGAATTTTGCTTCGACGATGCTGACGACGGGCAGAAGCGCGGGCTTGCTTCGGGCAAAACGGCGCTCGGCATGTCCATCAACGTGCCTTTTACATACGAATATGAAGCGAGCGGGATCGGCGATCAGACGCCGCATGCCGTCGTCTGGTACAAAAAACAGTTTGAGCTTCCGCGCCTTGGCGGAAAGCGCGCGCTGCTTTGCTTCAACGGAGCCGACTACGATACCGACGTGTGGGTGAACGGCGCGCATGCCGTCTTCCACAGGGGTGCGTTCGCGCCCTTCTCGGCGGACGTGACCGACCTTGTCAAGGCGGGAAAAAACGTCGTGGTGGTGCGCTGCCGCGACCGGCTCGACCCCGCCGTTCCCCGCGGCAAACAGAGCTGGACGGGGGAGCGCTTCGGCTGCTGGTATATCCCGAACACGGGCATCTGGCAGAGCGTCTGGATGGAATTTTTCGGCGCGGACTGCATCGTCCGCCGTTCGCTTGTTCCCGATCCCGAGACCTGTTCGTTCTCGGGCGACATCGTCACCATGTACGGCAAGGCGGAGGAGGCGGAGATCGCCGTGCGCTTCCGCGACCGGGAGGTCAAGCGCGTCCGCTTCTCGCTCAGCGGAAAGTTTACGCCCTATACGGTGCGCATGCTGGAAGGGGACTTTGTGGACGAATCGCACTATTGGACGCCCGAAAATCCCAACCTGTTCTATGTGGATTATACGCTGTATGCGGGCGGCAAGGTCGTTGACCGGGCGCACACGCGCTTCGGGATGCGCAAGATCTCCACGGACGTGGACGGACGCGTCAGGCTCAACGACCGTCCCTACTATCAGCGGCTCATTCTCGACCAGGGCTATTGGCGGGAGAGCGGGCTGACGCCTCCCTCCGCCGAAGCGCTCAAAAAGGATATCGAGCTTGCCAAGGCGATGGGGTACAACGGCGCGAGAAAGCATCAGAAGTTTGAAGATCCCTACTTCTATTACTATGCGGAGGAGCTCGGCTTCCTCACCTGGTGCGAGATGCCTTCGGCGTACTGTTACTGTGCAGAGGAGGTCGCGGCGATCACGGCGCAATGGCAGGAGATCGTTGCGGAAGCGCAGAACTTCACGAGCGTGGTGTGCTACGTGCCGCTCAACGAGAGCTGGGGCGTGCGCAAGATCCTCACCGACGCCAGGCAGCAGGAGTTTGCGCGCTCTCTCTACCGCCTGACCAAGGCGATCGATCCTTCCCGTCCCGTCTCCACCAACGACGGTTGGGAGAATTCGGACGAGACGGATATCATCTCCATTCACGATTACGCGAAGTTCGGCGACGCGTTTGCGGGGAAATATGTCCCCGAAAACTACGACACGATCTATCCGAACGGCGGCAGAAGGCTCATGCAGAGGGGCTGCGCCGTGCGCGGACAGAGCGTCATGTTCACCGAATTCGGCGGCATCGCCATGAAGAAGGATGCGGGCGGCGGTAATTGGGGCTACAACGATGCGGCAAAGGACGATGCAGAGTTCCTGGCGCGCTATCGCAGTCTGATGCAGGGCATCGCCGCGTGCGATTTCGACGGGTTCTGCTATACGCAGCTCACCGACGTCCAGCAGGAAGTCAACGGGCTGCTCGACGAGGACCACAAGCCGAAGTTCGATCTGGAAGCGATCCGCGCGCTCACCGAGATCAGGTAAACAGGCAGAGACGCCCCGCAGCAAAGAACGCTGCGGGGCGTATTTTCGTCACGGTTTTCCGCGTACTTTTTTGCGGTAGGCGAGGGGCGTCAGCTTTCCGAATTTTGCGAAGAGGACGATCAGTCCCTTTGCGTCGCTGTAGCCGACTCTGCGCGCGACTTCGTCCACCGTCATGTCGGTATCCGCAAGAAACCTGCATGCGAACGCATATTTCTGACGGAGGATATAGGCTGTCTCTTATACACATCTCCGAGCCCACGAGACTCGACGTCATGTCGT
>ERZ1090879.690-NODE-690-length-20185-cov-84.700149_pt1 | contig 20185 bp, 28 predicted proteins | sample MGYA00478472_ERZ1090879 | MGnify/ENA primary metagenome ERZ1090879 (study PRJEB33644, sample SAMEA5815723) | chicken gut metagenome | biome: Chicken; feature: Gastrointestinal Tract; material: Caecum | place: Ireland | collected 2019-01-01 | study: A study of the... | reverse complement strand
ATGAAATCCATGCGCTTAAACAACCCAAGCAATACAACCTGTTCAAGGAAGCGCAGAAGGCCTACACCAACAAACTGCTCATCGGTATCTCCACTGCCGGAGACAATGAGCAGGCATTCCTGGGGCAGCGCCTGAAATACTGCCGAAAAGTTCTGGACGGAACTGTAAAGGATGAGCAATACTTCATTTTCATGTGCTGTGCCCCGGAGGGGGTAAAGGACGGGAGCGTAGACTTCACTGACCCGAAGATCCACGAGATGGCAAATCCGAATTATGGAGTAACCATCCGGCCAGCCGAGATTCTGAATGATGCCCTCCAGGCACGGAACGACCCGCAGCAGCGGAAGGACTTCTTTGCCAAGTCTCTCAATGTCTACACCAACGCCATGAAGGCCTACTTCGATATTGATGAGTTCCGCAGAAGCGATGGGAAATACGATTGGACAATTGACCAGCTTGCGAAAATGCCCATTGACTGGTACGGCGGGGCCGACCTTTCGAAGCTCCATGACCTGACGGCGGCGGCGCTGTTTGGCAACTACAAAGGCACGGACATCATCATCACCCATGCCTTTTTCCCGGTGGTGGCGGCGCACGTCAAAGCCGACCAGGACAACATACCTTTGTTCGGCTGGGCGGACGACGGGTGGCTGACACTGTGCAACTCCCCTACTGTCAACCATGCCGACGTTGTGAACTGGTTTGTTGAAATGCGGAACAGGGGATTTCGCATTAGGCAGATCGGCCATGACCGGAAATTCTGCCGAGAATACTTTATCGGGATGAAGTCCGCAGGATTCAAGGTCATGGACCAACCCCAATTTTACTACAAAAAATCCGAGGGTTTCCGCCATATCGAGGCAGCGGCGAAGGATGGGCGGCTGTACTACCTGCATAGCGAAGCCTTTGAATACTGCGTGGAAAACGTGTCTGCCGTAGAAAAAACGGACGACATGATCCAATACGACAAAGTCCAGCCGGAACACCGCATTGACCTGTTTGATGCTTCTGTGTTTGCTTGCATCCGTTATCTGGAAAACATGGAGCGGCAGAAAAAAGGAAAGGAGTGGTGGGGAGATAAAAAGCAAGACATATGAGGAATTCGTGGAGAAATTCAAGCCAAAGAAAACCACGGACGATTGTATGACGCCGCCAAAAGTCTATGAGGCGGTTAAAGGATGGGCTTGTGAAGAGTATGGGATAGACCCCACAAAAATAGTCCGGCCTTTTTGGCCTGGTTCTGACTATAAGTGTGAGCACTACCCGGACGGTTGCGTGGTTTTGGATAATCCTCCATTTTCTATCCTGGCGCAAATCTGCGAGTTTTATCTTGACAGAGGGATTGGGTTCTTTCTATTTGCGCCGTCTCTCACAGCGTTGAGTGGAAAAAGATGCTGCATGCAGATCAATCACATCATATGTGATGCGGACATTACCTATGAAAACGGTGCTGTTGTGAGGACTGCGTTTTTGACCAACCTGGGGGACGGAGAGACTGTCCTTCAAACGGCCCCGGAACTTGGGCGGCGAATATCGGAGGCGGTTGCAGAATTAAGACGCGAGACCGTCCGAACCGCCCCAAAGTACAGTTACCCGGATTACATTGTCACGGCTGCGATGCTTCAGCGATATAGCAAGTACGGGATTGACTTCAGGGTTAAGAAATCTGACTGCGTCAGAGTATCAGCCCTTGATAGCCAAAGGGAAGTCGGAAAAGCCATTTTTGGTTCTGGCCTGCTTTTGTCTGAACGTGCTGCGGCTGAACGTGCTGCGGCGACTGTTTGGAGCCTGTCCGAGCGAGAAAAGGAGATCGTCCGGTCACTTAGCGAGGTGAAACAAAATTGAACAAAAGAAAGCGGAGCAGCCCCCAGGCGAGGGCAGAGCCTCAGAAGCGGAGCGCGGCTTGGCTGTGCTCCCCGGATGCGTTTGAAACGCTGACCTGTCAGGGCTACACCAGTTTGGCCCATAACCCGGAAATCGCGGCAGGGGTCGATACCATCGCCCGGCTGATTGGGTCCATGACCATTCAACTGATGGAGAATCAGCCGGACGGGGACGTGAGAGTGAAAAATGAACTCTCGCGGAAAATCGACATTGAACCGAACAGCTACACCACCCGGGAGCAGTTCATCCACTGGATCGTCCGGACCCTCTACTTGGAAGGCAACGGGAACGCGGTGGTCTGGCCGAACACCAGGGCTGGGATCATACGGGACCTGAACCCCATTCCCCCGGCGTTTGCGTCGTTCATCCCTGACGGCTGGGGGTACAATGTAGTCATCGACGGGAAGGAGTATTCCCCGGACAAGGTTTTGCATTTCGTCCTGAACCCGAGCAGTTACTATCCCTGGATGGGGGCCGGGTATCGGGTATCCCTGGCAGACGTGGCAAACAACCTGAAGCAGGCCGCCACGACGCAGAAGGGATTCATGTCATCCAAGTGGAAGCCGTCCATCATCGTCAAGGTGGACGCTCTGTCGAACGAGTTTTCCGGGCCGGAGGGCCGCAAGAAACTGCTGGATGACTACATCACTAACAACGAAGCCGGGGAACCGTGGCTCATTCCTGCGGATCAGTTTTCTGTGGAGCAGGTCCGGCCCCTAACCCTTTCAGATTTGGCACTGGATGCTATGGTCACACTGGACAAGCGGACTGTGGCGTCTGTTTTGGGAATCCCGCCCTTCGTGCTGGGCGTTGGTGACTTCAACCGGGATCAATGGAACAACTTTGTTAACACGACCATCATGCCGCTGGCTAGGTCTATCGAGCAGGAGATGACCAAGAAACTCCTGCTGAATCCCAACTGGTTTTTCCGGTTCAATTCTTGGAGCCTGTATAGCTACTCTATCACGGAACTTGTGAGCGCCGGGGCGGAGATGGTGGACAGGATGGCTCTGCGACGCAACGAGTGGCGCGGGTGGCTTAATCTTCCGCCAGACGCAGAAATGAATGATCTGCTTGCCCTAGAAAACTACTTACCAATTGACCGCCTGGGCGACCAGGGGAAACTGGTACAGAATGGAGGTGATGGTAATGGAGCATAGATACATCCCAATGGAAAAGATGGAGACAAGAGAGGATGGTGAAGACCTGTACATTGAAGGTTATTTCGCTGTGTTCAACTCTATCTATGAACTGTGGCCGGGGGCCACGGAGAGTATCGCACCGGGAGCGTTTGACGAATCCGTGAGCGATGACGTGCGGGCCCTTTACAACCACAACACCGACATCGTGCTGGGCCGCACCTCCGCCGGAACTATGGAGATCAAGCAGGACTCCCATGGGCTGTGGGGGCGGGTACGGTTGAACCGAGACGATACGGACGCTATGAACGCCTACGCCAGAATCGCGCGGGGCGACATTACCGGCTGTTCGTTCGGATTTGAGATCGCCTCCCAGGAGTCGGACTATCGAGACGACGGCACGGTACACTGGACTATCACAAAAGTCTCACCCCTGTATGAGATTTCCCCTTGCACGTTCCCCGCTTACCAGGAGACTGTAGTTTCCGCCCGGAAGCACGACCTGGAGGAAATCAAGCGCAAGCGTACTGAAGCCTGGAAGCACCAGGCGCTGGAGCGACTGCATGGTGCTCAGTGAGGCGGCGAAGAAAGCCGCAGAAGCCATCCTATCCAAAGGAGAGAGGGTGGAGTTAGTACCCATCAAGGACGGCGTGAGGGTCTACGAGATTAAGCGCCGGGAAATAAAACGTCCCGCCTCTAAGCGTTGAGGCGGAGGAGCCGAGCGTGGCTGACTGCGAAAGCGGTTGGTCACGCTTTTTATTTTACCGAAAGGAGATTTCAAATGGAACCGAACAAATTGATCGGAAAACACGCTGAGGACACGGTCACAGGGTTTTCTGGTGAAATCACAGGGTACTGGATTTCAAAGACAGGCTCTGATCGTGTGCTGCTGGAAGGAATCGACACAACGGGGCGGCCTATCGATTTTTGGGCCGACCTGGAACGAATTGAATTGATTTAACGGAGGTGCAAGAAATGCTGAAAGTGCTGATGCTCCGGCGGTCCATTGATGCCAAGAGGGCCGAGCTGGCCGAGCTGGAGCGCAAGGACGCCGACTTCCAGACCCGGGAGGCCGAGCTGGAGGCCGCCATCGCAGAGGTCGAGCCCGGCAACACCGAGCAGGAGGAAGCCGTCAACGCCGAGATCGAGAAGTTTGAGGCGGACAAGACCGCCCACGAGGAAGCCAAGCAGCAGCTCTCCGCCGACATCGAGGGCATTGAGGCGGAGATCGCCGAGATCGAGAGAAATGCCCCCAATCCCCCCGCCCCCGAAAAGAAAACCAAAAAGACTGAAAGAGGTGACATGCACATGGATATCAACATTCGCTCTCTGCCCATGACCCGCCGGGCCTTTGATGCCCTGGCCGCCGAGCAGAGAAACACCATCATTGCCCAGGACGATGTCAAGACCTTCCTGGGGCAGCTCCGCTCCATGCGGGGCCAGAGCCGTGCCGTGACTGGTGCCGAGCTGACCATCCCTGTCGTGTTCTTGGAGCTGATCTCTGAGAACATGTTCCGTTACTCCAAGCTGCTGAACCGTGTACGTATCCGCTACGTAAACGGCCAGGCCCGGCAGACCATCGCGGGCACCGTGCCCGAGGCCGTGTGGACTGAGATGTGCGGGGCCATCAATGAGCTGAACTTTGTGTTCAACCAGGTAACTCTGGACGGCTACAAGGTGGCCGGGTATGTGCCCGTCTGCAACTCCCTGCTGGACGACAACGACATCAACCTTGCCGGCTGGATTGTGGAGATGCTGTCCGAGAGCATCGGCTACGCGATGGACAAGGCGATCCTGTACGGCAAGGGAAGCGCCTCCCGGATGCCTCTTGGTATCGTGACCCGGCTGGCCCAGGAGAACGCCCCCAGCGACTACCCCGCCAACGCCCCTGCCTGGGAGGACCTGCATGAGACTAACATTCTCAAGATCGGCGGCGACAGCGTGACCGGTGCTGCGTTCTGGAGCGCCCTGATGACTGCCACCGGCGCGACCTACACCCGCTACAACCGGGGCACCATGTTCTGGGCCATGAACAGCAAGACCTACGCCACCCTCAAGTCCAAGCTTATCACCTTCACCGCCACCGGCGACATCGTGGCAAACCTGTTCGGGTCCCTGCCCATCGTGACCGGCGACATCGACGTGCTGGAGTTCATTCCTGACGGCGATATCATCGGCGGCTACGGCGACCTTTACCTGCTGGCAATGCGGAGCGGCCTCATGATCGAGAGTTCCTACGAGGTCCAGTTCCTCCAGGACAACACCGTATTCCGGGCCAAGCAGCGGGCAGACGGTATGCCCATCATCCCCGGCGCGTTTGTGGCCATCAACATCAACAATCAGGCTGTGACCACCGCTATGGATTTCGCTGCTGACACTGCCAACGACGCCCAGCTGGCCGACCTGACCCTGACCGGGGCCACCATCACCTTTGACCCCGAGACCTACACCTACTCTGCCACCGCCACCAGCAACAGCCTCAAGGTGGAGGCCACCCCGGCCCAGCCCACCGCGCTTATCAGCATTGTGGCTAACGGCAAGCAGGTGCGCAACGGAGGCACTGCCACCCTGACTGCGTCTGTTGCCAATCCCATCTCCGTGACGGTCAAGCAGGGCAACGCTACCCGCGTTTATAACCTGACCATCACCGGCGCGGCATCCTAAGCCCATGACAAACGCGGAAATCTTGACCCTGCTGCAAGTGGACTTGGGCGAGATGTACCCCAGCCAGCAGCGGCAGGCGTACCTCAACCAGGCCATCAGCGCGGCCCAGGCCTTTATCAGTCGTGAGGGCATCAACCTGACCGACAGCGTAGAGGATGGGCAGTTGGTTGAGATGTACGCGGCTTATCTAATCCGCAAGCGTGCGGATGACCCCGGTATGCCACGGATGCTCCGGTGGACGCTGAACAACCGGCTTTTCAGCCAGAAAGCGAGTGAGGCCAATGCTTGATTCTGGCGAGCTGACCGTCTGGCGGGGGGTTAACACCTCCCCGCCCGGCGGGATGCCAGTGCTCACCTATCAGCAGGTGTGGGGCAGCTACTACGAAAACCGAACCATCGGCGTGACCCGCTACTACACCGCCCAGCAATACGGAGACCGGGCAGACGTGATGGTGAGGGTACACCGTACTTACCTCATCAGACCCGCAGAGGACAGGATCATCCTGAACCCCTACGACCACGAGGACGGGAACGCCTACCGGGTGACGCAGAAGCAGGACGTGCTGGACGACAACGGCCTCCCGGCCACCGACTTGACACTGGAAAGGGATGATGGAATTGACGCTGCAACCATTACAGGAGGCGCTGGCGGCGCTGGGTAGCGCCTACCACTACATCGCCCAGCCCAACGCCGTCCCGCCCTATCTGGTGTGGACGGAGGACGGGAGCAACGACCTGTTTGCCGACAACGTCCACGCTGAAAAAATCTGCCAGGGGACTATCGATCTATACACCAACCAGGAGAACGACCCCCTGATGGAGAGTGTGCCTGAGGCGCTAGAGGGGATCGGCGCGGCCTACTACCTAAACTCTGTGCAGTACGAGGATGACACGGGCCTGATCCACTACGAATGGGTGTGGGAATATGGCTAAAATCACCTTTCCGGGGCTGAACGACTATGAGCTGATGATCTCCCGGCTGACAAAAGACGTGGACAGCGTGGCGGGCAAAGCCATCTACGCCGGGGCGGGGATCGTGGCCGACGCGATCAAGGAGAATATCAAGGCCCTGCCTATCGTCCGGGGCTACGGCACCACGGAGAACCCTTTACCCGGCGGCGTGACGGCACCGCAGAAGGCCGGATTGATCGACGGGATGGGCATATCCCCCATGCAGGACGACGGGGGGTATCTCAACGTGAAGATCGGCTTTGACGGCTACAACGCCACCAAGACCGATAAATACCCACAGGGCCAGCCCAACCAGCTTGTGGCCCGGGGCGTGGAATCCGGCACGAGCTGGAAGCAGAAGAAACCGTTTATCCGGCCAGCGATTAACGCCTCGAAAAGCAGGGCGGAGGCGGAAATGGCCCGGATTTTGGACCAAGAAATCGAAAAAATTACGAAAGGATGATGATATATGGCCGGAATCGGCATGTACGGCGTGTACTACGGCAAAGCGACCCTCACCAACGGCGTAGTGACGGGGTACGGCGGTGTCAAGACGATGGGCAAGGCGATCTCTGCCTCTTTTGAGCCCAACACGCCGGATGACAACCCTCTTTTTGCCAATAACGCCGTGGCGGAGAACGACAGCTCCGGGGCCTCTGGCGGCACTCTGACCCTGACCCTGGACCGGCTGACCCAGGAGGCCGCCGCAGACCTGTACGGCCTGACTGTGGAGGACGTGGAAGTCACCGTCGGTGACACACCCGGTACGAAGGTGGAGGGCACCGCCCTGAAATACACCGGCAATGAGCAGAGCGCCCCGGTGGGCGTGGCGTTCATCCGACAGAACCAGGTGGATGGCGTAAGAAATCACGAGGTCATTCTCTACCGCCGGTCGACCTTCTCCATGCCCGCGGACAGCGCACAGACGATGGGTGAATCCATCGAGTGGCAGACCCCGGAGATCGAAGCCTCCGTCATGGGCCTGGAGGGAGACGGCACCAACGCATGGTTTGAGCAGGTGATTTTCCCCACCCAGGAGGCGGCTATCGCCTACATCACCAACTACTTTGCCGCGCCGGCGGAGGGTTAATCCATGAAGGTAAGCTACGTGGAATTTCTGGGACAGAAGCATCCTCTCTGTTTCTCCCTGGCGGCAAGCGAAAAGATTCTGGAGGAATTTAAGTCTCTCGAAAACATGAGCGACGCGATCACCGGGGATGACCTTGTGAAAAAGGTCCACGCATTAGACCGCGTCCTCCAAATCCTCATGAAAGCCGGAAGAATCTACCTCTCCGCCTGCGGGGAGGACCTGCCCCCGGAACTTCCGTGCCGTCCCGCCGACCTCATCGACGTGCGGGACCCCAAGGCCACGCAAGCGATCTTCGACGTAATGCGGTCTGACACCGAGCGGACGGTGGAGGCGGAAGGAAAAAACGGCGAAGCCACGTCGGGCCAGTGAGTCCGGCGTGGGTGTACTACAACGGCGCGAAAGCCGGATTGACCCGCTTTGAGGTCAGAAACCTCCCGATGGGGAAAGTATTCGACCAAATCGCCTGCTGGCAGATCGCGGAGTGCGGCGCGAAGGAGAAAACCGGCGGAGACCTGTTTGAGCAGATGTCGCGGCTAAAGAGGAGGTGAGCACATGCCGGTCAATATCGGACCTAAGATCGGGATCGACGGAGAAAAGGAATTTCGGCAGAATCTAAACTCCATCTCCCAGCAGCTCAAGACCCTGGGCACGGAGATGAAGGCCGTAACCTCCGCTTTTGACGCCAACGACAAGAGCCAGGAGAATCTTGCCAACCAGTCCCAGGTACTGACGGAGCAGCTCTCCCTCCAGGAAAAGCGGATCGAGGAAATCCAAAAGGCCCTGGACCATGCCCGGGCCAACTACGACGAAAACAGCAACGAGGTCCAGCGGTGGCAGCAGGCCATGAACAACGCCGTCACTGAGCTGAACAAAACCCGCTCGCAGCTCTCTAAGGTGCAGAGCGAAATGGACGGGGCGGCGGATTCCACGCAGGATATGACTGAGGCGTTGGACGATGTGGACGGCGCGGCGGAAAAAGCATCCGGCGGGTTAAGCTCCATGACCGTGGCGATGGGCAACCTTATCTCTTCCGGCATCCAGGCGGCGGCCTCCGCTGTGGCCGACCTGGTGTCCAGCCTGTGGAATCTGGATGAATCCACCGAGGAATACCGGAGAGCGCAGGGGCGGCTGAATACCGCCTTTGAGGCGGCGGGGTACGGCGCGGACACGGCACAGCAGGCATACAAGGCTTTTTACGGAATTTTGGGCGACACCGACACCGCCACGGAGGCCTCCCAGCTTTTGGCGCAGCTGGCCGAGAGCGAGGAGGACGTGGCCACCTGGACGGAGATCGCCGCAGGCGTGAGCGGCACCTTCGGCGACAGTTTGCCCATTGAGGGACTGATCGAAGCCGCCAATGAGACGGCGAAGGTGGGCGAGGTCACCGGCACTCTGGCGGACGCGCTGAACTGGGTGGGCATCTCTGAGGATGAGTTTAACGCCAAACTGGCGGCGGCGGGATCGGAGAGTGAGCGGAACCGGCTCATCATGGAGACCCTGTCCAACCAGTACGACCAGGCGGCCCAGGCGTTCTATCAGAACAATGAGGCTCTGGTGGAGAGCCGCAATACACAGGCGGAAATGAGCGAGACACTTTCCAGCGTTGGGGAAGCGGTTGCGAATATGAAAAACCAGCTTTCGCAAGAGCTGCTTCCCGTCCTGCAAGAAATCATAAGCGGAATCGACTGGAATCAACTGGGAGAGACCATTGCTGGTTTTGTTTCAACGCTGGTTGATAACGGCCCGACAATCATTTCTGTCATTTCCGGAATCGCTGCTGGTTTTGCTGCATGGAAAGTGGTTACTACAATCCAAGGAATGGTCACAGCCATACAGGCATTTGCTGCGGCAAACCAGGGGGCCAGCATCGCACAGCTTGCCTTAAATGCTGCTATGAAGGCAAACCCCATCGCCATTATCATTACAGCTATTGCAGGACTTGTCACAGTCATTGGAACGCTGTGGGCAACTAACGAGGACTTCCGGAACGCTGTTATTGAAATTTGGGAGAACATCAAACAGGCGTTCGTGGACGCATGGGAGAATATCAAGGCGGCATGGGACGCGGCAAAGCCCTATTTCGAAGCAATTTGGGAGGGCATTAAAAGCGTGTTCTCCGTTGTGGCAGATGTGCTGACAGGATTCTTTAAAGCGGCATGGAGCGGGATAACTGCTGTATGGGACGTGGTCATCGGATACTTCGAGAACATTTGGAACACCATTAAAGGCATTTTTGCCGTGGTGGAAGCTGTTCTCAGAGGCGACTTCCAAGCTGCATGGGAAGCTATTAAGAATGTTTTCGCCGGTTGGAAGGACTTTTTTACCGGCCTGTGGGATGACATCACCAATGTTTTCTCCAATGTTTGGGAAGTGTTTTCCAACATCGGTAAAAACATCGTCGATGGAATCAAAAACGGAATTTCAAACGCCTGGAATGGGCTGAAAAACTGGTTTAGCGGATTGCTCGACAATCTTTTCAGCAGCGTCGAAGATAACGAAGAAATCCACAGCCCATCAAAAAAGTACGAAAAAATTGGCCGTTATGACGCAATGGGTATCGGTGTTGGGTTTTCCAACGAAATGAGAAACGTACAGCGGCAGATTGACCGGTCTATGTCCGGTCTCGTGGCCCCGACCATGACCTACGGCGTGACGGCGGCTTCCGCTTCCTCCCCCAGCGGGGATACCATCGGGGCAGCTGTGGGCGCGGCGGTGCGTGCCGCCCTGGACGGCGCGGCGGTATACCTCAATGGCCGGAAGGTGGGGAATTTGATTACTCAGCAGCAGAACCAGACAGCGATCGCCCGGGGGCAGTCCCCGGTCTACATTTAAGGGGGTGAGCATGTGCAGGTCAAAGTGGTCATCAACGGCGTATCTCACGCCGAATGGCTGGCGGAGGGCGGGTATGTGCTCACCCCTCTCCTGCGTCAGGCGCGGAGCGTCGTCACAATCGACGGCACAGATTGGCGGACGCAGATCAAGAAGCACCAGCTTGATTTGAGCTATGTGGAGCTGCGGGACAACACTCTCGCCACGCTGAAAGCCTCCCTGCTGACGAATCCGGCCACGGTGACGTTTACCGACGATGAAGGGAACGACTTGACCCGGATTATGTACATCACCGGCCCCACCGTCACCGCCAAAACTGTTAAGGGCGGAAACACCTACTACTCCGGCGTGTCCTTGACACTGGAGGAAAAGTAATGCAGACGACAAGCGCACTGTATCAGGCCCTCATCCTGGACCCCACCGCACGGAAGCAGGTCCAGATCGTCATTGCGGGCGTGACCTACAGGGAGGACCAAATCGTCAGTCTCTCCACCACGTCGGGCCTTTTCATCGAGGACACAATGGGCATCGGCGGGGCGGTAGCGAAAGAGATTGACCTTGTTCTGCGCCGGCCGGGGAATATCCCGAGAATGGCGCAGATGATCCCCTCCTACCGGCTGGTCAAGGGGACACAGGCCAGCGAGTGGATACAAAAGGGCATTTACTACATAGATACCCGGAGCGTAGACGAAGTGACCGGGGTCATGACCATCCACGGCTATGACGACATGCTCAAGGCCGAACAGGTGTGGGAACCGGCGCAGTCGCTGGAGTTCCCCATGCCCATGGACGACGCGGTCAGCGTTATCGCCGGCCTTATGGGCGTGACCCTAGACCCCAGGACACAGATCAGCCACACCTACACCATCGATTACCCCGCCAACGACTACACCCTGCGGGATGTCCTCCGATATATCGCCGTAGCCAACGCCGGGAACTGGATCATCACCGATGACGGTAAGTTGAGGTTGGTTTCCTTTGGGGAAATCCCAGCGGAGACGAATTATTTGGTGGAGGAGGACGGCGACGCGATCACGTTTGGAGGTGACAGGATACTTGTCTGATAAGGTTTTTTTGGGCACACGGATGGCCCAGCTTGACACCTCCCCATCCCTCGCGCCTGTGTCAAAAGTCATCTTGGCTGTGGACAGCGAGAACGCCTATATCGCGGGGGACGACACGGGGCGGACGATAGAGGTCACTTGCCCCTACGGCACCCAGGAAATGGCGAACAATATCCTGGCCGCTCTGTCTGCCTACACCTACACCCCGGCGATGGCCCAGGACGCGATCCTTGACCCAGCGGCGGAGATCGGGGACGGATTGACGATGGGCGGGGTGTACACCGTCCTGGCCCAGTCCACCCTGACCTTTGACGGCCTCATGACCAGCGACGCGGGAGCGCCGGGCCAGGCGGAACAGGAGAGCGAATACAAGTATCAATCTCCCGTTATCGCTGACATTAACTGGCAGCTCGCCGAGACCCGCTCCCTGATTTCTAAGACCAGTGAAGAAATCCTCCTGAAAGTGGAGAATGAGCTAGAGGGGCTGTCCAGCAGCTTTAGCGTGCAGTTGCAGCAGATTCAGTCTCAAGTGACTGGGCTGAATGGGCAAGTGAGCAGCATCACACAGAAAGTGGACAACATCACTCTGAGCGTGTCCAACGGTTCCACATCGTCCTCTATCTCCCTGAGCGTGGGCGGGGTGGTCGTCTCCTCGCAGAATATCCAGATGAACGGATTGGTTACGTTTACCGGATTGGCAAACGGCACGACGACCATCGACGGGGCCTGCATCAAGACGGGGACCATTGAGGCAAGCAGAATCGACACTGACAGCTTATATGTCAATGCCGCCAACATTACCGGGTCCTTGACCATTGGTCAACTTCCCAACAATGTGGCGACCACAGGTGATATACCGGACAGGGTTAGCGAGTTGCTGAACGATGAGGGATACCAGACAGAGCGTGGCGTGGTAGAGATCATCGACGGCACCGTCACAGCGGACTATGTCAATGCGCTGAGAATCACTGCCAGGACTTTGCAAGGGCGCGAGGTTGAGCTTTTGGATTCCGGCGGAAGCAAAGTCGGCGCTATGGACATCGTAAACACAAACACAGGAGACGGTCTGACTATTGGCACGAACAGAGGCGGCATCCGCATCGAGACGGGGCAGTCTGGTAACATCTACATCAGCTCCGGCTATGGGCCGTTTTTGATGCTTGGATACGGCGATACTGGTTCTACTGCAATGTGTCAGCTCGGCGGCGGGCCGCTGGTGCTTCCTGGGGCCAGTTATGGTAACAGAGCCCCGTCTGGTTCGGGTGAATACGGTGAGGTCTACTTCCAGTTGGAGTGAGCTATGCCAAGTTTTTCGATTCAAAATTATGGAGAGGATTACGTCAATATCCGGGTAAGGCCGTCGTCGCCCTATACGGCTTATCGTGTGTTTGTTCGACTAGCCTCCAGCTCATCGGCGGTAGTGTACGACGAGTGGTACAGCGGAATATCCTCCGCCTTTGACGTGTATGTGGACGGCCTGGACCCTGGGACGGAGTATGCGGTAAACGTGCAATACAACACCTCCCCCACCGCCACTGGAGCCACGTGGCTTGGAATCGAGTATTTTACCACAGACGGCGGCGGTGGAGGCGGCGGAGGGCCGTACTACGTGACCCTCCGATTCTCCGCAAACGGCGGCAGCGGCGCACCAAGTACCATTGAGGGGGAGACAGAAAACGACGACCAGTACGTGGAGCTGAGAATCCCGTGGGATGAACCCACATGGGACGGCTATACCTTCCTGGGCTGGGCGTTGGACGATTCTAGCGCCACAAGACCGGAGTATTACCCAGGGGACTATATCACACTGTGGGGATCTGAGGAAGGCGAAACATACCGCTTATACGCTGTCTGGGAGGAGGAAGAAACCTCCGGCGGCGCATGGGTGTGGGACGGCGCATGGTACACCGCAACTCCGTGGGTATATGACGGGGCGTGGACTACATCGTCCGCATGGGTATGGAACGGATCGTGGAGACAAGGAGTGTAAATGGACATCAAGAAAGAACTGAATGAGGCGCTTACCATGCTGGGGGCAATTATGGTCTCCGGCGACGCTGTGGACTTTATGGCGGCGGCGAAATCCAAAATCCGGCAGGTGGTCAAGTCCTTGGACGAAAGGCCGCCCGCGCCCCCGAAAATCCCCCCGACAAAGAGGTGATTAGATGGCTGACAAAACGATAGGTTCCCTGCCGCAGGCGCAGTCGGTAGACGATAGCTCCCTGTTTGTCTGCGAGCAGCAGGGTGTAGCAATGAAGACCACCGGAGCACAATGGAAGGGCTTTGCGGTCCAGGCGGTCAGTCAGTATGTGGAACCAGCCCAGCAAGCGGCACAACAGGCGCAGCAGGCGGCTACCAATGCGGCCAAGTCTGAAACCAACGCCGCCAAGAGCGCCACGGAAGCCGCTGAGAGCGCCCAGAGCGCCCAGGAGTATTCCGGCAAGCCCCCTATCATCCAAAACGACACATGGTGGACGTGGGACGCTGAGAAGAAGGAATATGTGGACACCGGCGAGGCGGCACGGGGCGACGTGATGTTCGCCACGTTTGCCATTGACCCAGAGACAGGGCTTTTGACCATGACTACACCGGACGGCTACACCGGGCCGACCTTTGCGATTGTAAACGGATTTCTGGAGGTGAGTATCAGCAATGCCTAATACAGTTTTGGGCAAGGTTTCTGTGGTGCCCAAAGGTGACTACAGCGCATCCACAACCTATTATGCCCTGGACATCGTGGGATATAACGGCGGGTCCTATCTCGCCATGCAACAGGTCACCGGGGTAACGCCCAGCAATGACCAAACAAATTGGATGCAGCTCTCCGGCCCTGGCCTGCCGGGCGTGGATGGCGTGACCTTCACCCCGTCTGTCAGCGAGGCGGGTGTGATTAGCTGGACGAATGACGGCGAGGAGGAGAATCCCGACCCCGTGGACATCATGGGACCTCCCGGTGCGGCGGCAGGGTTTGGCACCGTGACCGCCACGGCGGACAACACCAGCAGTGAGACCCCGTCTGTGGATGTGCAGTCCAGCGGCCCAGACACGGCGAAGAATTTTACCTTTGCCTTTTCCGGCCTAAAAGGTAAAACCGGCGAGACCCCGGACATTGAGATCGGCACCGTGACCACCCTAGAACCCGGCCAGGATGCGACAGCGGATATCACCGGCACCACCCCGAATCTCACCCTCTCCCTGGGCATCCCGAAGGGCCAGCCGGGCACCTCTGTTTCCCGCATCCAGCGCACCAGCGGCACCGGCGCGGCGGGCACCACCGATACATACACCATGTACGACAGCAACGACGACGCTATCGGCACGTTCACGGTGTACAACGGGGCCAACGGCGCGGGCGCGGGCGATATGATGGCTGACGGCTCTGTCCCCATGACCGGGCCGCTGAACATGGGCGGGAACAAGATCACCAACCTGGGCGCACCTGGGGCGGACACGGACGCTGTGCGGAAGTCCGACCTGGACGCTGTGGCGGCTGAGGTGGACGGCATCCTGGACGGCACCACACCGGCCTACATTCCGCCCGCCACGACTGTGAAAATCGGCGGCGTGATTATCGGCGAGGGGTTAAGCGTGGAAGCGGACGGCACGGTGAGCGCGGACGACCAGTTTCCCACAGGAGGAACCCAAGGCCAAGTCTTGACCCAGGGGACTACCGGCCCTGAGTGGCAGGACGCTCCCTCCGGCCTCCCTGACGGAGGCACAGACGGCCAAGTTCTCACCAAGACCTCCGATGGCGTGGCGTGGGAGGATGCGCCGGACGGATTGCCTTCCGGCGGCGAAGAAGGCCAAGTCCTGACAAAAACGGCGTCTGGCGCACAGTGGGATGATGTGCCGTCTGATATCCCAGCCGGAGGAACCCAGGGACAGGTACTTACCAAAGGAGACGGTGAAACTGTAACGTGGTCTGACCCTGCGAGTGGTCTCCCCTCCGGCGGCACCCCCGGCCAGCTTCTCTCCAAGACGGAGAGCGGGGCGGAATGGGTGGATAAGCCGGTGATGTATGTCACCGTTTCTGGAACTACTTCCGACAAATCCAGCACGGAAATCATACAGGCATCCATCAATGGTTACGCCGTATTTGCCGTGGTTTCACGTCGTGGAGTGCTCTATGCGCTTCCGCTTGCAACTCAGAATCTTTCTGGGCAGGCCGTAAGTTTCATGATATTCATTGGCGATCGAATCATCAGTTGCTATATCAAAGGGACGACAGCTACTGTAAGCGAGATTGTGCTGGACGCAAGCCGGGTAACGTTCGCGCCTGGAGAAACCGGCCTCACCGCCGACAACGTACAGGACGCCATCGAGGAAGTCCAGGGCAACATCCCCACGGACTACGTCCCCACCTCCCGCACGGTCAACGGCCAGGCCCTCAGCCAGAACATCACCCTTGACGCTGAGGATGTGGGGGCCATGCCTCCGCCCACCCGCCTGACCGACACCCTCTCCGCCTCTAGATGGAGCAACAACAAACAGACCATCACCGTCAACGGGGTCATCACCGACACCAGCGCCCAGGACATCGACATCTCCTGCGCGGACAAGGCCAGCGCCGACGCATGGGCGGCGGGGGGCGTGTGGTGCTCCAATCCCACCCTGGCCAACCGCCTGACGTTTACCTGCACAACGCCGCCGACGGCCAACATCAACCTAAATATCCGGCTGTGGGAGGTGGGGTAGGTGATCTTTATTGACCCGAAGCTGTGGGCGGTATCTTCTGGGAAGCCATTGGGAGACTTCTCAGAAGGCGACATCACCCAGCTCAATGAGGGTGGTGTTCCAGTAGACTTCTATGTTGCCAAACACGACTATGAAAGTGCGCTGAACGGAGCCGGTAGGACGCTGGTTGTGCGCAAATATGTCTATGACAAGCGGCAATGGAACACGTCCGAAGTGAACGCCTATGCTACAAGTGACATCGACAATTGGCTTAACAGTTCTTATAAATCCTATCTCGATCCGAGGGTTCAGTCCGCAATTGCGCAAACAACGTTTTATTACACACCAGGGAATGGGGATTATACAGTTTCTCAGGTTTCTAGAGGGATATTCATTCTGTCCATGACAGAACTTGGATACGATGGCAAAGGATATGGGAACGTAGAGGGGCAAAACATTCCGGTTTGCAGCCTGTTTAAAAACGAAGCGCAGTGGAGCAGAAGCCCGTACATCATGAGCCGGCCTACAAGCGCCTGTTGCGTTTTGGTTTTTGGTTCAACAGGATATTTTTCTGGTAAGAGTTGCATTTCTTCTGAACCGTTCCGCCCCGTTTTCACTCTCCCCTCCGACTTCCGAATTTAGAAAGGAGACCTCATGAACACTTTTGTCAAAATCAACTCCATCAATTATCCCGCCGAAATCTACGGCCACGTCCGGGACACGGCCTGGGACAACCGGGAGAGCAAGGTCATCGTCCTGTCCCTGACCATCCAGGAGGCCCTTGCCCTGTTTACCGACAACGTCCAGTGGTCCATCGTCTACGGCACCCAGACCATCCCACAGGATGACTTTATTATTGCCGGTCCCATCACCGACAACCGCAATGGCACGGTCTCCGTCCGCATGGGCAAGCCCACGGCAACCGAGGTATCCAACGTCATCACCGGCGGCGCGGTTGACCTGCCCACCGCCTACGCCATGCGGGCCGTCATCGAGGAGAGCGTCGCCTCCCTGGACGACGAAACCGCCGCCACCGCCCCCAGCCTGTTCAAGGTCTGGGCGCCCGGTGAGGCGGTGGTCCCCGGGGACCGCCGGTACTATCCCCCCACGGGGCTGCTCTACAAGGTCCGGGAGGGCCAGGGCCACACCACCCAGGAGAGTTGGACTCCAGACCTGACCCCGGCCCTGTGGGCCGTGGTGGGGGATCCCAGTGAGGCCGGGACCCTGGAGGATCCCATCACCGCCGCAAGGGGGATGGAGTATGAGTATGGCAAGTACTACTTCGACCCGGAGGACGGCAAGACCTATCTCTGTGAGCGCATTGGCGAGGCTGAGGGCGGCAAGATCGTCTTGCAGTATCTACCCCACGAGCTGATTGGGAATTACTTTAGCGAGGCTTAAGCTGAAAGGAGGGGCCATGGACGAGAAGTGCATTATTGACCCTGAAAGAGATTGTATCGGGAAAGCGGCGGCACTAAAGCTGGAGGCCCGGATCGAAGCCCTGGAGGAGTGGCAAAAGGATTCCAAAAAGTTCCATCACGACTTCTACGATTGGCAGAGGACGCAGATCGCCCGAGACGCCACTCTGGACGAAAAGCTCAACAATATGGATGCCAACATCAAGAAGGTCCTGGAGAAGCAGGAGGCTTGCGAGTTAAAACCAGGTAAACGCTGGGATGCAATTGTGGACAAGACCATCTGGGCGGTGCTGGCGGCGGTAATCGCGTTTGTGCTGGCTAGGGTGGGGCTATGACTGCATTAATAGCAATCATGTCCGCCCTGGTCCTGTTGGCCCTTGTGCTGATGGTATGCGTACTTATCCTATTTCACCGCACCAGAGGGGACGTAGATAGAAAATTTCTATCAGTAACATCTTTTCTGGCGATGACCTCTCAGGTGGCGGCGCTGGTGTGGGTCTCCTGCTCCTACGCCTTCGCCGGGTACGCTACCATCGCACTGGGCCAGCCGTTCCCCGTGACGGACCTGTCCAGCCAGGCCATTGCCGTCCTGCTGGGCAACGGGGTCATCAAGGCGGTAACAAACATCTTCGAGCATAATGACGGGAAAAGCTTTGGTACATCGGATAAAGAGGTGAATCGCAATGAATGAAAATATCTTCAAGCGCCTGGCGGCTCTGTTGAGCGTCAAATCTATCGTCACTGTGGTGCTGACAGCGGTGTTCGCCTACCTGTCTATCACCGGCACTATTTCCGGCACGGACTTTTTGACCATCTTCCTGATGGTGATCTCCTTCTACTTCGGCACTCAGTCTCAGAAGCTCCAGGATTCGATTGGAGGCGGCAATGGCGACGGTCAGTGAGCTGCTGGAGCTGGCCCGGCGGCAGATCGGGGTCAAAGAGTGCCCGCCTAACAGCAACAACGTCCGGTACAACACCTGGTACTATGGCCGGGAGGTCAGCGGGGCGGCCTACCCCTGGTGCATGGTCTTTGTGCAGTGGGTGTTCGACCAGGCTGGCGTCAAGCTTCCGGTCCGTACAGCCTCCTGCGGAGCCCTCATGCGGTCCGCTCAGTCTGCCGGGTGTTGGGTAACAAAAGGCTACCAGCCTGGGGACGTGGTGATCTACGACTTCCCCGGCGGCGCGAAAACCGACCACTGCGGCATCGTGGAGAGCGTGGACGGCTCCTATATTTCCGCTATTGAGGGCAACACCAGCTCCGCCAGCGACGCAGACGGCGGGGCGGTGGAGCGTCGGGCGAGGAAGTTCGCTCAGATAGTGGGCGCTGTTCGGCCATCTTATGACAAGGAGGTGGAGGAAGTGCGCTACAACACAGTATCAGAGTGCCCCAGCTGGGCCCGGGAGACGGTCCAGAAACTGGTAGACAAGGAATACCTCAACGGCACCGGCGAGGGCCTGGACCTGAGCGCCGACATGGTGCGGCTGCTGGTGATCCTGGATAGGGCCGGAGCGTTTAAATGATAAGAGCTGCCCCGTTTTTGGGGCAGTTTTTTTGCAAAAAATTTGATCTTCTCTATTGACATTTTAACTGTTCCTCTATAGTCGTGCTGTTCACCTCCTAACTTCAATACCTATTGGATTTTATCCGCGTCTCTCTGTCAGAAAATTTACGAATTTGCGGAAAATTTTTCTGTTTAGGTATTGACAATTTCCGAAACTGCGTGTAATATATAGTCAAGATTCACGCGATTGCGTTAGAAAGTGGGGTGATACCTATGAGAAACCTTTCGGCAGAGATGGCTAGGTATGGCGTCAGTAACAACGACATTCAAGCCTTGCTTTCTTGTACCGACAAGACGGTTAGAAACAAGCTGAACGGCGTGACAGAATTTTCCTTTGGAGAGGCAATGAAGATCAGAGACACATTTTTCCCCGGCATCCGTCTGGAATATCTATTTTCCCAGGAACCGGGGGACGACAAGGGGGCATAAAGAAAGCCAGAAGAAATAAAAATCCCCCGCCGACGCTGACACCGCCGACGGGGGGGCAAAGCAGATGGAAAATGCTCTACACCATCATTATAACACGGTGTAGGGGGAAAGGCAAGAAGAAAGAATGACAGGAAAATTTATGATTACGCTCCGATATTTGAGAGAAATCGGAGCTTGCGCAGAGGGAAGATCAGCGTTTGAGAAAGCGTTTCCAGGCGGCGGAGAGTATCAGACAGTGCTAGATAAGTGCACCGAAGAGGGCCGGATGGATTTTGCGAGCTGGCTCTTGCAGAAAGTCGGACCGACTGATGATGTAAGGACATATGAAGATCAAATCGATGATGAAAATATGTCCATTTGCTTTGCGGGAACGCTTATTTTAAAAAAAGGCGCAAAAGTAAAATGCATCGAGGCTGGCGAGGGCATCGAGGCTGGCTGGGGCATCAAGGCTGGCGAGGGCATCGAGGCTGGCTGGGGCATC
>ERZ1090879.689-NODE-689-length-20186-cov-18.867518_pt1 | contig 20186 bp, 10 predicted proteins | sample MGYA00478472_ERZ1090879 | MGnify/ENA primary metagenome ERZ1090879 (study PRJEB33644, sample SAMEA5815723) | chicken gut metagenome | biome: Chicken; feature: Gastrointestinal Tract; material: Caecum | place: Ireland | collected 2019-01-01 | study: A study of the... | reverse complement strand
CCATAAAAATATGCACCTCCAAAAGTCTGTCCAACTTTTGGGGTGCATAGCAATCAGTAGTCTTGCGGCTTGTGCGGCGCTTCTTTGCACACCTCTTTCTGCTTGCGGATCGGGAGGGGGGAATTCGGTCGATCTTGATCCCAATAAGGAAACCATCCTGATTTCCGTTTACGGCGGCGGATTCGGTTCGAATTGGGCGGTAGATATGCTAAACGAATATAACAAAACGCTTACAGGAAAGTATCAATTCGGCAAGATACAGGACAATACGGACGATATTGCTACAATCAACCAAAAATTAAATTCAGGTATTTCGCAGGCGGATATATATTTCACGGACGATTGTGCGCTTACCGATCTTGTACGCGGGAATAAATTGCTTGACCTTTCTCCCGTATGGAATGCTACGCCTGACGCATCCTCTCCGCAAAGAGCGTTAAGTGAAAAATTTGTGTTTGCGGAACAGCTTTCGCAGATTGCAAGCGACGGGCAAGGTGCACGATACGCTATGCCGTACACAATGGGAGTTTCGGGAATTGTTTACGACCGCGACTTGTTTGTCAGCTCGGGTTGGTTGATAAGCGATACATCGACGGCGAACGGTTTGTCCGAAGGCGCGGATAAAACGGAAGGCACGTATGACGACGGATTGCCCGCAACGCTCGCAGAATGGGAGACGCTGCTCCAAAAGATCAAATCGGCGAACATGATGCCGTACGTGCTTATGGGAACGATTGGCGGGGCAGGAACAGAACACGTCATGGAGAGCGTTTGGGCTCAATATGAGGGGATGGAAAGTTATATGACCTCATTTGATTACGAGGGGAAAATGTATTTTCCGTCTACGGGGACGACCGAAACGATTACGCCGCAGACGGGATATAAAGTGTATAGTTCGAGCGAGGGGAGAGATAAAGGAATCGACGTAATTGCAGAATATATTTTGCGCGACGGATTCGTTCTTGAAAAAAGTAAGGATTTATCTCATACGGAAGCGGAACAGGAATTCCTATTCAGTCATAATACGGGCAACGTTCGCGTCGCAATGACGGCGCAGGGCTGTTGGTGGGAAAACGAAGCTCGACCCGCATTCGATTCGGATGCCAAACGTAACGGCGCGCGTTGGGGATACGGCAAGCGTAATTTCGGACTGATGCCGATTCCGCAAATAGAAAATCAGCACGAAAGCAGCAACGGCAAATCGTTCTATGCGGTAAACACCTACGGTACGGTGTTCGCCGTTAAATCCGCCGATACGGAAAAGAATCAGGCGATTTTGGACTTTCTGACCTATTTTGCAAGCAATAAAGGTTTAAATTCCTTTACAAAGTCCGTCGGAACAATGCCCGGCTACCGTTTTGAAATTGAAGACGACGTGTACGAGGGGTTGACCTACTTTGGAAAGGATTATTATCAGGTTCTAAATTCTTCCTCGGTGGAAGTGGTTGCGCCTACGCTTTTTAAATATGCATCCCGCATCAATTACGCACCCATGAATCCGCCCGCACGGGACGACGTGAAGAGCGGAACGCGCACGTATACGTCCGCATATCAGGCATTTAAAAACGGCATTTCATTCGATTCCGTTAAGAGTACGCTGAAATCAACTTGGAATGAAACGAACTGGAGCGCATTATATCGTGAGGTATTCGGTTCATGACGGAGCAAATTTTGGAAGAGGAAACAATCGATAGAAGAAAAAACGGAAACATGAAAAAAGAACCGAGAAAAAGAAAAAAACGGCGTCCGCTTGCGGAAACGGTTTTTCTGATCGTATGTCTTGCGTATCCGTTGATTCAGCTTGCCGTTTTTTATTTTTACGTGAATCTGGAATCGTTTACGCTTGCGTTTCGTAAGGTGGACGCGGATTTGAATTTCCAATGGGTGGGATTTGATAATTTTAAGCAAGTGTTTTCAGATTTCTTTTCTAAGGATTCGGTACTCGGGCTTGCGTTTTGGAATTCGATCAAGCTTTGGGGTCTTACTTTTGTGATTAGCACGCCGCTCACCATGCTTTTTGCTTTTGTCATTTATAAGCAATACCGCGGTTCAAAAATCTTCCGAGGGCTTGTAATGTTGCCTTCTATCATTTCGGGTATGCTGCTTGGTCTTATTTTCAAAAAATTCGTCGTCAGTTTGCCGGGGGATAATTTCCCTGCGTTTTTAAGCGATTCCGGCTGGATTTTTCCGACGATCGTCTTTTATTGCGTATGGACGGGTTTTGCGGGCGGCATGATCGTTTATCCGAACATGATGAACGGGATCGATCCCTCTATTCGTGAAAGCGCGATTTTGGAAGGTTGTTCTGCATTGGAAGAGCTTTGGTATATCGTTTTGCCGATGATTCTCCCCACGTTTACTACTTATACCGTCACGAGTATTGCGGGACTCTTTACGACGGCGGGACCTGTATTTTTGCTTTGGGCGTACGACGCTCCAAACGAAGCGTTCAATATGGGATATTTTATTTTTGCACAATCTACCAGACAGGGCGCGGCGACATGGTATGGTTACATCTCGGCTTTGGGGTTGATTCTTTCAGCAATCTCCATTCCCCTCACGTTTGGAGTGAAGGCAATTCTCGAAAAGGCGGATCCGATGAATGAGAAATAAAAACGTATCGGGTGCGTGCCGCCCGAAGAAATATATTGTTTCAAACGTTGTATTTATTATAATCGGCATCATCATGGCGGTGTATATCGTCAGTTTGGTGATTCCGATACTTTGGGCGATTATGGCGTCGTTCAAAGATACTTATGATTTTTCACAAAATCCTTTTTCGTTCCCGGATACGATTGAATGGGGTAATTATTCCTATGCTTTTTCGCAGTTACAAGTAGAAGTTTGGATTTATTCCACGCAGAAATTAGTATCGTATAATTACTTTAATATGTTCCTATACAGTATGATCTACTCTGTCGGAACTACGGTAATGGGATTATTTATGAACTACATTACCGCCTATCCCGTAGCGAAATACAAATTCTTCGGAAGGAAATTTTTGTATAATTTTGCAATCATAATGATGATTATACCCGTTGTCGGAAATTTATCCGCTTCCTTGTATGTGAGAAGAGTTCTTCACATTTACGATAATTTGTGGCTGCACATTATAACGGCTTCGGGTGGTTTCGGATTTAATTTTGTGCTTCTTTACGGTGCGATTAAACGATTGAGTTGGAGTTATGCGGAATCGGCGTTTCTTGACGGTGCAGGGCATTTTACCGTAATGTTCAGAATCTATTTGCCTTTGATAATGCCTTTAATGCTCGGATTGTTTATGCTCGGCTTTATCGGTAGCTGGAACGATTACAGCACGATTTTGACTTATTTGCCGAGCACGCCCAATCTTGCTTACGGAGTATTTACATTCGATCAATTTGCGGTTGCGAAACGACATACGACGCCTCAAATCCTTGCGGCGTTCATACTCCTTGCGATTCCTACCGTTATTTTATGGTCGATTACCCAAAGGTTTGTTATGAGTTCCATGGTTGTCGGAGGATTAAAAGAATGAAACCGAGAATAAAAAATTTAACGATAGCGGCATTTGTGGGAATTGGCGTATGTTGCCTTGCTGCGGCAATCGGCATATCAAATCGCGAAAAGCGGATTGCAGACGCATATTGGCTTCCCGAAATTACCTCCGTACGGGAGACCTACGGGAAAGGATATACGTTGAGATTGACTCCCGAAAAAAGTACGGTCGAAGGAATTCCCGTTATTGCTTCCGTGCTTTTGAAAAAAGACGGCGCGGAGCTAGCCGCGGCGGAAGGGGAGAGCACGACGGAATATGTCTTGACGCAAACGGGGGAATATCAGCTCGTCTATTATGCGTATGTAAACGACGTCTATTATAACCGTATCTATCGGTTTTCCGTAGAGGAGATTCCTTATTTCGATTTTTCGTCAATCGAAACGGAATATGCGCTCGGCGACGAGATTCTGCTTTCAGTCAATGCAATCAACGGGGAAAATACCGCACCGGCAACGGTTGCTTTTTATGGCCCCGACGGAGCGATTTCTGCTTCGGATTGCTATACCTTCTCCATGCTCGGGGAATATCGCGTGGAGGCAAGCGCCGTGATTGGCGGCGAAAGCTATTCGGATGAAGTGAGGCTTTCCGTTACGCGTTCCGAATACGCCGATCTGTTTTCGGTAAAGACAGGTGCAGCGAAGATAGAAAACAACGTAAACGCACCCGATTATCGATACGAGGGAAGCGGCGTTGCAATCACCGCCCCTTCGGGAACGGTCGTTCGATATGCTAACGCCGTAGATTTGAACGGGTTTGACGAGAGTAAAACTTTGTTCCGGTTCACTTCATTTTTGGGCGACGGTTTTACAGACATCAATCATATCTATTTGAGGCTAATCGATAAATATGACGAAAGCAACGTGCTTACAGCGGATTTTTATTCTTGGCTGTATTCGAGTTTTGCATATTTGAAAGTCGCATACGACGACGTTTCGGCTGCCCGAATGAGTGAAGAAGGGATGATTGGGAATTTTGACTCCGTATTCGGTACGGCGTTTCTCGATTGCACGCTTTTAGATCAGTACGATAAAGGCGCTTACGGCAACCGTATGGGGTGGTGCGAAATTCGGTACAACGGCGAAACCAAGACGGTGTACGCCGTTACCAAAAAGGATGCGGTTCCCTTTGTTGCGCTTGAATTGAATAATCCCGACCAAGTTGGTATTGGGAAGGAATTTAAAGGTTTTACGACAGGCGAAGTGTATGCGGAAATTATGATTGTAGGCGGTTCAAATAACAAAATTGTGATTTCCGATTTGTTTGGGCAAAGTTTCGCAGGAGGAGAAATTACGGATTCGGACGCTCCTTCCATCGTATTGGAGTACAGGGAGAATCGGCTTCCGGACGCTCATGTGGGAAAACCTTATAAAATCCCGCGGGTTTTGAATATTGCGGACGTTGTCGACGGAAGTATTTCCGAAAACAGGTTATCCTTGCAATTGAGTAAAATCGAACATGGGAAGATTGTCGATTACACTGCTTTCATTCAAAACGGCGTCTTTACGCCGTTGGAAGCGGGAGAATATCGGGCAGAATATTTTTGCTCGGATACTTCGGGAAACAGAACGTTGAAGCTGTGCTATTTTACTGCAATTGAATTTAACGGTTATTATGATTTAATTTGTGAGTTGCCCGAACAAGCAACCGTCGGCACGAGCATTGTTTTGCCCGAAGTACAAGTAGAAGGGTTGACTGAAATTACGCAAAAATCGTTGGAATATTATTTCAACGGTGTTAGGTTGAATGCGATGCCCGGCGAAATGTATCGGCTTGAAAGCGCCGGAACGCTAACCGTATTTTATTCCTTTACCGACTACGTGGGCAACGAAGTTACGGGAATTAAAATGCTTACAGCTATGGTAAGCGATAAACCGATTTTACGCGTGAGCGCCGTACCTTATTCCGCAATTAAGGGGAGCACGCTTCTTTTACCCGATTTTGCGGCATACGACTATCGCTACGGAAAAACGGATGAAAGATTTACGCCTGCACGTTCGATTTCGGTGAACGGTCGCGTATTAAACGCCGACCGCGCCTATGTGGTGACGGAAGACGCGGGAGAGAAACTTGTCGTTGAGTTTGCCGCGGGCGATGCCAAAGAAACGCGCGAGATCGAGGTAATCGACCCTACTTACGTTTCCGATTATTTTTTGACGGACGCGCAAAAAAGCGACGGAACGGAGGGCGTTACATTCCGATTCTCGACAAATACGCAGATAAAAACAGCAAATCCCATGTTTGTTGCTCTTTCGGGCGGATTCGGACTGAAATTCCGAATCGGGAAAGCCTCATTCCAAAAGATTGAATACCGTATCACGGATTTTTATGATGCAGATAAAAGTATCTGTTTCGATCTCGATGCAAATTCTTCTTGTGTACGAATCAACGGAAGAGGTAAGGCGTACCCCGTGCGCACGGATGGGGAAATCAATCTCGTTTACAACAATCTAACAAAGCAGCTTGCGGGGTTTGGTATGATCGAATCTTATGAAAACGGGAATACGTTTGAAGGTTTTTCCGATATGGCAGTGATTTCGATCTCCGTTTCGGGAGTTGCGGATGTAAGCTCGTTGACCCTCATTAGCATTTCTTCCGATTATTCGCTTGCGTCAAAAGTTGATGAAAACGGAGATCCGATCGAATTTACCGATGTCGGCGTGCCCGTGTTGGTAACGCAGACGAAAGATTTGATCTATGGACATACTCTAACTGTACCTGCTGCAAGCGCGTGGAAGTTATTTGCGGGGGCGACTGCGGTTTCCGTAACGGTTTACGATCCTGCGGGAGACGCCTTAATTTCAAATCAAAACGCCGCTCAAAGTTACAGCGTGGAGATTTCCGCATTCGGTCGGTACATGATCGAATACGCCACGGGATACGGATCGGGAGCAGTCACTTGGACGACGATTCCCGTTGATTACCGCGACGATACGGAAATTACGTTCCGCCTTTCGGAAAAGTTGCCCGAAAACCTAACGGCAGGACAATTAGTAGTATTGCCCGATGTTACCGTGCTAACGGGACAAAACACGCAATTTTATTTTACGGTGATTGCGCCGAGCGGAGCGATCGGAATCTACGATAGCGGCGATACGGTTGCTTGTTCCGAAGTAGGAAAATATATCATAACGCTTGTGATTTCCAACGAATATCGGACTGCAACGGCGCATTTCACGGTTTCCGCCGAGGAGATGAAGAAATGAAACTAAAACGGTTATCGTTGATGATGGGTGTTTTGTTGGCTGCGAGTATCGTACTTTCTGCTTGCGGTGGAAATGGCGGAAACACCAAAGAACCTGAAACGCAACCGCAGGAGATTGGTTATCTCATTGAAAACGGTAGGACTGAATATAAAGTTTTATTGTCCGCTTCGGCGGGAACGGTTGAAGAGACTGCCGCGGGAGAATTCGTAAAATACGTTAGGGAAACGACGGGAGTCAACCTCGAAACGGTGCGCGACGATACGGTGTCTCCGCTTGTGTCGGAACGATACGTCAGTATCGGAGAAAACCGTCTTGAAGAGAAAGTGAAAATCGCACATGACGATTTGAACGGCGAGGGTTATGTCTTAAAAACGGTGCAGAACAGCTTGTTTATTGTAGGAGAAAGCGAGGTCGGCACGTTGTTCGGCGTATATGATTGGCTGGAACGGGCGCTCGGAGTTAAGTTTTTGACGGCGGAGTACGAATATATTCCCTCTCTCTCGCAAGTAGTCTTGTGTGAAACGGACGTGACGGAAGTCCCCGCGATTGCATCCCGTTCCGTCTATTACGAGGCAAGCGCGTTCGATATTTATTTGCCCGCGAAGCAACGTTATTCCAATTATTTTGCGGTGGATGCCGGAGCGGTTGGGGGAAATTATCGCGACCGTTGGTGCTGGGATATGCATTCGCTCGGATATATCGTTCCGCCTGCGGAATATTACGACGAGCATCCCGACTGGTTTTCGCAGAAAGAAAACGGAGTTCCCTGCCTTTCCAACGGTTTGAACGACGACGGCACGCTTGATAATACCGATTCTTATATCCGCGCGGCGATTGCGGCAGTTCAAACGTATATCACGGAAAATCCCCAAGTGGAATACGTAATTTTAGGTCAGCCCGATAATCCCAATGTGTGCAACTGCAAAAAATGTACGGAGCAACTTGGAAAGTTGGAGGAGAGCCGTAGCGCGCAATTCATGCTTTGGGTGAACGCCGTAGCGCGCGAAGTGCAGAATTGGTTATCGGAAGAGGGAATCGAGCGCGAAATTAAATTCGCGCGCACCGCCTATCAGTGGACAGAAGCCGCACCCGTAAAACGGGATGCGGACGGAAATTTCATTCCGATCAATGAGGCTGTCGTTCCTCGGGAAGACGTTTACATTATCTTTATTCCCGCAACGGGTTGCTTTATCCATACCGTTTACGACGAGAACTGTTCGGTAAACAGTATGGGAGTCGGCGCTTATTACAAACAGTGGCAGACAATATGCAATCGCTTCGCAATTTTCGATTATAACATCAATTATTTTGATTACCTTAGCTGGTATCCCAATCTTGCCGCGATGCAGAGGAATTTGAGGTATTACCGTGATACGGGCGTGAACGGATATATTATGGAGGGCGCGCTCGGAGCAAAAAATATCTATCAGCAGGACATGGAGACGTGGGTTCTTTCCAAGCTCATGTGGAATCCGGATTTGGAGCTCAACTCATTGATTTCGGAATTTAACCGGTACTATTACGGAGAAGAGGCGGGAAAGATTGCGGATGATTTCGTCGCTTATCTGCAATCGCACTTCTATTACCAATCAGTCATACAGGATAAAAGCGGAAACGGTCTGCATACAAACATTTATGCAGATTATTGCCCTTGGCTCGTTTCCGCTGAAACGATGAACGAAGTCTTTTTGGATACGGCTTATTCATACGTGCGACAGATGAAAGCTGTTTGGGAAGCGGACGGTTTGCTTTCGCAAAAGGAACGCGCAGATTATTTGGATCATCTCGAAAAGCTTGAAGTACAAATCGACTATATGAAATATCGGAATTATGATGCCGTTTTCCCTGCGGATGAAGAAGTAAAATTTGCGTTTATGACGGAGTTTTTCGATAAACTGAAACGTAACGGTATTGACCGATTGCAAGAGGGCGGTGTCACTGCCGAAGAATTACGCAAAACGCTGGGATATTGAGAGGAGACGAACGATGAAAACAATCTTAAAAATTTCGCTTTTCTGCTCTTTGGTCATTCTTGGCGCGTGCGCCTTTTCGACGGTCGATTCGCCAAAGGCGATGGCGTTTGCCGAGGAAGAGCTTTATGCGGCGGCGGAATATGATCGTGCGCCGCACGTAAAACTTGAAGAAATCGTTTCACTCAATGCCGCGGGGCTTCCTCTCGTATATGAGGGAGGGGATCGCACGTTTAAAGGATTTGAATTTTGGGAAAATAACCGAATCCTCGAAATGAATTTTTGTTTGGAAGATTCTGAAACTTGTACGGAAGACTACGATATTTTCTTTGCGGGCAGCAGCGCATGGAACAGTTACAATCTGAAATTGAATTATGCGCGGAATACAGTCGCATTGGAAAGCGCAGGCGGAAATGTGAAAAAAAGCAAGCCGTTTTCCTTGGAATACGGCGCGGAATACAATGTTTCTCTTTGTTTGATAGATTTGTATGATAACTCCGAGCACATAGGTGATCCCGTGGGGGATCGTGTCGCGGTAAGCATTACAAACGGATTGGAACGCGCAGAATTCTTTTATGATTTTGTGGGGAACGAACGAAACGGATTTGTGCAGAACGCGGGAACGGGGCGCACACACTACGTTATTGGATTTCAGAGTGAATCGAATACTGTGGCGGCGGCGTTTTTGCCATGTGACTTTCAGCGGGATTATCGTTTGATTTTGCATAACGGAGAAAGAATCGTCGTCGAGGAGATCGCCTACGGTGCGGAATACGACTTTACGGGCTACGCTCCGCAAAAGCCGATGTACGACTTCGTTGGATATCGGGCGGAAATCGACGGAAAAGAAGTGACGCTGCCCGCAAAGGGAATTTGGAAGCAGGATATCGAAAAGAGCACGGCGGGAATTTATACGGCGGATTTATATCCCGAGTATCGGGCGATCGAATACGGCGTTACCTACGCGGTTGCTCATGCAACGCTTCCTGCCGAGACGCCGACGAAGATCACCGCAGAAAAGCCGTTTGAGCTTCCGATTCCCGAAACGGATTCGGGCTACGTATTCTTCGGCTGGTATCTCGATAGCGGATATACGAATTCCGTTGATCATGTCGTTTGTACGGGGGAAGCGGTTTCCCTTTACGGCAAGACCGCGGAGGGCTTTACACTTACGCTTTTGATGCCAGACGGAACGGTGCGGAGTGTGCCGAACGAAACGGGCGCAAGCTATTCTTTCCCGATTGACCGCATAAAGGGTTACGGCGAAATCAGCGGTTGGGAAAAACAGAGCGGCGAAACATGGGAAGCAGTGAGCGGGAACAGCATAATTGTAAGCGAAGATGCTACCTTCCGTGCCATTGCGGAAAAAGAAAATTATACGCTTACGTACAACCTCAGCGGCGGCACGAATCATCAGGAAAATCCGAACGCCTACACCGTAACCGACGAGGTGGTATTCAAGACGCCCTCGCGCGAGGGGTATCTCTTTGTCGGATTTCAAGATGCAACGGGCGCGAGCGTGAGCGGGCTTCCGCTCGGAACAACGGGGAATCAATTGCTCACCGCCCTGTGGTGGAAGGAAAGTTTGCCTTCGGAAAAAGGATATATTTTAACTTCTTCTCCGCAGGCACTGCCCGTATTCGTCGTCCCCGAAACGGCTTTCTGCACGGTTTCGCTCGTATTCGGGCAGGAGGCGATCGAGGTCGAAAACGGTAGGGCGGTATTCCCGCAGGCGGGCGAGTATCAGGCGAATTACCGCGTGACGCTTTTGGGCGGCGGCGTTGTCGAGCGCTCGGTGAAGCTTGTAGTAACTCAACCGAAGATCGAGCTCGTCGGCGAATATCAAGCAAAATATACCGCGGGCGAAAAGCTGAATTTGATCGACGCCTACACCGCCGATGTTTCCTCGGAAGTTTCCGTTACCGTCTATAAAAACGGCGAGAAGACGGATTACGGCGAATATTCCTTAACGCTCGAAGAGGGGGAATATAAAGTCGTGTATGCGTTGCAGGGTGCGGAAAGCATTGAACGCACGTTCACCGTTGAAAAGGGCGCGCCGCAAAATAAGGGGAACGGTCTCGCTCCGTGGGCAATCGCTTTGATAGTGGTCGGGTGCGCAGTCGTTGTTGCTGCCGTGGCAGGAATTACGCTCATTGTTATCAAAAAGAAAAAAACAAAGAACGGAGAAAAGGATGAAAACGGTAAGGACAAAGTATAAGCATATCGGCATGGACAAGGCGCATATGGTGGGGCTTGGCAGATATCTTGAATCTTGAAGAGGACATTTTGCCTATCAATCCGTGTTTTGAGGTATTCATCAATAAACTCCCATACCCAACTCGTTTCGATAGCGGATTATAAGCGAACGAAAGCGCCGAAATTTAATATTACAAAAATAATTTAATGTTGCAATCCGTATTACGGATTAAATTCAACCAACATTATTATTCGGAGGGAAAACATGAGAACAAAAACAAAACGCGGTTTGATTTGCGGACTGTGTGCCGTTATGCTTGCTTGCGGCGGAATCGCGACGAGTGTGCTCGCTCGTTTCAACGGTTCGGACAAATTGGCGAATGCTGCGGGAGAGGCTCGCGCGGTGGAATGGCTCACACCGGCGGGTTTTGAGACGAGAGAAACACAAGACGGATTGGAATTTTCCAAGACGCATGAAGGGGTGCTCGTCATACCGCAGGATATCACTTCAAACAATATCGAATTTGATATTGTCTTTCACGAAATCTCCACATACGGATTTCCGATTTTCATGGGTGGTCTCGGTGGAGACGATATGTATGATCGCGTCGGGGTAAGATTACAACAAGGCAATGTAAATTCAATGGATTATTGGGACGGACAGGTCGGCATGGCAACTTATGCTAACAGTCAAAAATTGTTTCCGACAGACGATGACGAAGGTAAGAAAAATCCCGTATCGAATACGTTTCATATCGTATTCGGAGTGGAAAAAGTAAACGACACAACCAACAAAATTTATTTTTCCATGACAGAAAAAACCACGGGAACCGTTTGGGTAAACGAGACAAAGGATACTGAAATCACTAAAACCAACCGCAAGGAAAAGCCTGAAATCCGTATCGGCGACAACATGGGAGCGAATAATACGCACAATAAGTTTACCATAACCGTGAAAAATCCTGCTTTAAAATCGGTTGCTGCGATCGAACACGACGAGGATATCAGCTATTATTGGAGTCAATCGAACAATGAAGCCCGTACGTTGACCGAGCCGAGCGGGAACGGGAATTTAACGGGATTGTTGCAACCCATGAACAACCGTGTGTCTTTTGCATTTTCTACGGGATTGTGGGATGTGCAAGGGAACGACGGAGAAAACTATAATTTCTTTTACTACGGGAACGATTATGATGCTTACGGTTTCCAACTCGATTATCAGAACAATAACGTGCGCATTTTCGACCACGACGGCTTTTGGCGTGGAGTAGGACCTTGCTATGACGGCGAAACTTTATTCCGAACAGTATATTGCGCGCAGGAATATCCTTATACCTTCGATCGCACCAAAACATATCTTATCGGCTACGCTGTGCGCGACGTGCTGAACGAGAGCGAGGAGGTAGCGGGAAAGGTTATGAGCTTCTCCATTGCCGAACAAGGGAACGAATCTAATAAGCTAACAGTGAACGCATACACGCCTTTAATCGTAGAGAACGGGAATCTGGATAAGATGACGTTTAACATTCAAGGCTATAATAGCGGCGCTTGTGCGGCGACGATTTCTTCCGTCGAGAAGTGGTGGAACGTTACCACAGTTGTCGGGGATGAGAGGAACACCGTAAAGACGAAGGGCACGGGATTTGCACTTACTGCCGCGACGGGCGATAACTTTATCGGCTGGTCGGCAGATGGTAAATTATACGATTCCGGCGCATTCACTCTAACAAAAGATACGACTTTTACGGCAGTTTATTTAAGCGTTGCGCTTCCCAACAGCGCAAATCTTCGACTTGGTAAAACGGCGCTCCGCTTTACGGCAAACGCGCAGTCAGAGCAGATGACGGAACTTGCCGATCACGTTTCCTTTGTCCTTACCGTTACGGCAAATGATACAAGCGTGAAAACGGATACTTTTACCGTGGCACAGCTGACGGAAGGGAAATTTTTTACAACGGTAGACGTTGCAAACACGGCGTACGAAACGGTGTATAAGACGACGGCAAAGGCGGTTGTTACTTTTGAAGATGGAACGACGAAGGAAATCGATTCCGTAAGTTTTGCGCAGACTTCTGCAAAACATATTGCCAAACAAGCGCTTGCCGATACGGCAAAGAATTGGAACAGAGCAGAACGCGCCGCGTTGGAAGCAATTGCGGGAACGGATGATTGACGTATGTTTGATACGGCTTTATTCGGTAAGGAGGGAACATGGCTAAAAAATTATTAACGGCAATCGCCGCGCTGTTTTTGCTCTTCTGTTTTGCGGCGTGCGGAGGCAATCCCGAAACGCACACAGTCACGTTCCGTCAGTCGGGCTATGAAGACGTGGTGAAATCGGTGGAGCACGGGGAGGAATTAACAGACGTTCCTCTGCCGCGTCCCAAAGAAGGCTACGAAGTGGTCTGGGACAGAACGAACTTTGCGAGCATTACGGAGGACCTCGTCGTTACGGCGGTCGAAACGCCCGTTCCGGCGGATTGTACCGTTACATTTCGGCAAACGGGATACGACGATATTGTAAAAACGGTAAAACGGGGAGAGGGTCTTGCGCCTGCAGATATCCCCGCCGTGCGGCAAAAAGACGGCTATACCTGCGTATGGCAAACGGTCGATTTTTCCGTCGTGACGGAAGATATCGTAATCTTTGCGGTGGAGACCCCGAACGTATACGTTATTTTCTTCGAGTTGCAGACGGACGAAATTTTGGAAGCGGGAGGGGTTGAAATCACGCAGCTTTCCGTGCAATACGGCAAACCTTATCAGCTTCCCACGCCCGAGAAAATCGGTTATGCGTTCGCGGGCTGGAACGTAAAAGACAGCGAAACTAAATTTGCAGACGGCGTGTATCTTACGCCCGGAAACGTAACGCTTACGCCAAACTGGACGCCGGACGAGAATGGCGGTTGGACGGGCGAATATCCCGGAATCGAGTTCGTTACGGTTACATTCCGCCAGTCGGGATTTGACGATATCATAAGAACGGTCACGAAGGGAGAGACGCTTACGGACATTCCGCAGCCGCAGCCCAGGGAAGGCTTTACCGTTGCCTGGGATCGGACGGATTTCTCGAATGTTACGGCAAATATCGTTGTAAATGCAGTGGAAACGCTTGTCGAGAGCGAATACCGTTCCGTTACGTTCCGTCAAAACGGATATGACGATATTGTGAAAACGGTAAAACTCGGCGAAACGCTTACCGATATCCCGAACGTACGTGAAAAGACAGGGTACGACGTTGCGTGGGATCACACCGATTTTACGGCTATTCGTGAAAATCTTGTCGTAACAGCGGTCGAAACGCCTAAAACGTTCACGCTTACGTATGAAATCGATCATTTGGAAGGCTGGTTGATTGAAGAGGATAGCTGGACGCAATCTGTTACGTACGACGCGGCATTTACCCTAAAATTGCCCGTGCATCTGGAAAAGAAATTTTTGAAATGGGTGACAAAGGGTACGGACGAAACATTCGTTGCGGGCGTTTGGAATTTTACGGAGGACGTAACGCTTACGGCAGTCTGGATAGAAAGCGAGAGCTGGACCGGCGAATATCCCGGCGAGCAATACGTGTTGGTGGTGTTCCGCGAAGCGGGCTATCCCGATATCGTAAAGGTGTTGGACGTCGGCGAAACGCTTACCGATATCCCGAGCGTGCACGAAGAAACGGGATACAACGTTGTTTGGGATCGGACGGATTTTGAAAATGTTACTGAAAATCTCGTCGTTACTGCGATAAAAACGCCTAAGTCATATACAATTACTTACGAAATTGACGACAAAACCGGTTGGTTGATCGATGGGGACAGTTGGGAGCAGACGGTACGCTACGGAGAAGAATTTGTGTTGATGGAGCCCGTGCATCTCGAAAAGAAATTTTTGAAGTGGATCATAGAAGGTACGCAGGAAGAATTCGTTTCGGGCACGTGGAATTGCCTCGAAGGGGTAACGCTTGTGGCGGTCTGGGAAGAAAGCGAAAGTTGGACGGGCGAATATCCCGGAGAAAATTAAAAGAATGTATAGACAAAATACGGCCGCTTACCGTTTGCGGTAAGCGGTCGTGTTTTGCAAAGAGAGAATCAATATGGAAATTACATACAAATCGCTAGTCTTTACAGTTGAAGGCGGAAAAGTCTATTTGACCGGTTTTCGGGGAAAGGATTCCTCGGCAAACGAGCAGTTTCCGTTTGCGGAAGTGCAGATCGGCGGAAAACTCAAAATCGGCAATTCAAGCAGTAAAATGATCGATAGCTCGGAGGGCGACAATCTTTCTTACGTTTCGCACGAGCAAAAAGAGAATTTGCTTACGATCGTCCAACGCAGCGAAACGGTGGAGATGCGCACGACTTTTGAGTGCGTAGCGGACGGCGATGCCGTCGGAATCGTAACCGAAGTCAAAAATTTGTCGCATAAGCAAATCGCGCTCGAAGGTGTTTCGTCTTTTGTGCTGAACGGGTTTGCCGTCAAAGAAAACACGGCGCGCACGTTTTTTTATAAATTTTTGCAGAGCCACCATTCGGAATGCCAACCGAGACGTATTTCCCTTGCGGAATGGGGATTTTCGTCCATGGACTGCACAAACCAGAAACGTTTGTCGTTCGCCAATATCGGGAGTTGGTCGAGTAAGGAGGAGCTTCCGCAGGGAATATTGGAACGGGACGGAACCTTTATCATGTTTCAAATCGAGAGCAATAACCATTGGTATTACGAGATTTCCACCCGACACGAACAGTACTATCTCTATTTAAGCGGCGGCGACTATTTACGCGGGAACGTCCGCCCCGTATTGGAATGCGGGGAGAACTTTCGTGCGCCCGCAGTTGCGATTGCTTTTTCCGATTCTTTGAGCGGGGTGCTTGGCGAAATGACAAAGTACCGCCGCAAGATTGCGGGGCAATGTGCTGTCGATCGGGAGTTACCCGTGATTTTCAACGAATATATGCACCTTTCTTGGGACAGCCCATCGGAAGATGCGACGCGCAAGATCGCGCCCTTCGTTGCAAAGGCTGGCGCGGATTATTACGTGATCGATTGCGGCTGGCATAACGAAGAGGACGGAAATATTATTTATCCCTTCGTCGGGCAGTGGAAAGAGAGTAAAGCGAGATTTCCGCACGGCGTGAAAAAAACCGCCGAGTTTGTTCATTCCCTCGGCATGAAGATGGGGCTTTGGATCGAGCCGGAGATCATCGGCGTGAAGTGCGCGGAAATGTGTGATTTTTACGACGACGATTGTTTTATGCGGCGCGGTGGCGATCGGATCGGGGTCATGGGAAGGTACTTCCTCGACTTTCGCAACGGGAAGGTGCGGGAATATCTCACGGAAACCATTCGCCGCATGGTGGAAGAGTACGGTGCGGAATATATCAAAATGGATTATAACGAGGACATCGGAATTGCGGACGGGCTTTTAGAAGAACGTATGGCATATCTCGATTGGGTCGACCAAGTCCGTCGTCTGTTCCCGAACGTGCTGTTTGAAACCTGTTCGTCGGGCGGTATGCGCATGGATTACGAAACTCTTCGGCATTTTTCCATTGTCTCGACTTCCGATCAAACGGATTATATCAGATATCCCTACATTGCGGGAAACATTCTCTCCGCCGTTTTGCCCGAGCAGGCGGCGGTTTGGAGCTATCCAGTCGTCGGGGAAGAGATCGGCAGAGAACAGGTAATCGTAAATATGGTTAATGCTATGCTCGGCAGAATTCACCTTGCAAGCGACATTAGAAGATTATCCGAAGAAAATTTTGCTCTTGTTCGGGAAGGCGTATCTTATTATAAAAGTCTGATTTTCGTCAAAAAATCCGCATTACCTTATTTTCCGCTCGGGTTTACGAAATTCGGAGAAAAGGTCGTCGCGTGCGGCTTGCGAACAAAAAACAAGATATACCTTGCCGTTTGGAATTTGAATCACCGTGATGAAATTCGTATTCCGATCGGGGAGAAAATTCGCGCCGTAACCGTCGGCTATCCGAAGCGCGAACGTACGGATTTTTCTGCGAAGGACGGGGAACTTGTTATCATGCCGCACGATGGAATTTTTGCAAGATTTTTTGAGATAGAGGTATCTTTGTGATTGTTTATCAACAAGAAGTAAAAGCATTTTATTTATCGGGCAAAAATTATAGCTATTTGATGCGGGTAGACAGGAGCGGTCGATTGCAAAATTTGCACTATGGCGCAAAGATACCTTCGGACGATATTGCATATTTTATCGGACAGATCGGCGATCCCGTTTTCCGCGAGCTTGTCGATTTGAATTATTACGCAAACGAGCGTATTTTTTCGGAATGCGGCGGATACGGGCGAGGAGATTATCGATCACCCTCCGTCGTGATTGAACGGGAGGACGGCGGACTCATGAGCGAGTTTTATTACGTTCGCCATACGGTAGATGATTCCGTTCCCGAATCAGAAGGACTTCCGCACGTTCGTTGCGGCGGGCAGACGCTTACGATATTCTTGCGCGATTTATGTTCGAATGCCGAAATACAGCTCAATTATACCGTTTACGACGATTCCGACGTTCTTGTACGTAACGTAAGAATTGTAAATGAGGGAAAGCAGCCTTTTTATCTCAAAAAGGCATTTTCGTTTTGCGTGGATTTGCCCGACCGTAATTACAAGCTCCTGCGCTTACATGGCGCATGGACGCGGGAACGCACGCCCGAAATTACAAATTTGGGACACGGCATTACGCGTCTGCAAAGTACGTGCGGGGCATCTTCGTTCGGGATCCACCCATTTTTCGGATTGCTCGAACAGGATTGTAGCGAGACGAAGGGGATTTGTTACGGCGTTCAACTTGTATACAGCGGTAATTTTGCGCTCACGGCGGAGCGCAATGCCTTCGGGACGGTAAGATTGGGCGGCGGAATCAACGATGAACAATTTTGTTGGGAAGTCAGGAGCGGAGAAAGTTTTGTAACGCCTCAGGCGCTGCTGTGTTATTCGGAACGGGGGCTTGGCGAACTGTCGCGGGAATATGCCGATCTTATCCGCGAGAAGATTATGAACCCTGCGTTTGTGTTTGCGCCGCGACCGATCGTAATCAATAACTGGGAAGCTACGTATTTTGATTTCGATCGGGATAAACTCTTTTCGATTATCGACGAGGCGGCAAATCTCGGCGTCGATATGTTCGTGCTTGACGACGGGTGGTTTGGAAATCGCAACAGCGATTCGTCGGGGCTCGGAGATTGGTACGTTAACGAAAAGAAACTTGTCGGCGGGCTTACGGCGGTGATTGACCGATGTAAAATGAACGGCTTAAAATTCGGGCTTTGGTTTGAACCGGAAATGGTTTCGCCCGATAGCGATCTTTACCGCACTCATCCCGATTGGGTAATTCATAAGGACGGGATCAATCCGATCCGCGGCAGACGGCAGCTTGTACTTGATTTTACAAGGCAGGAAGTTGTCGATTATATCTTCCGTGTGATTGCCGATATTTTACGTAGCAACGATATTTCGTATGTAAAGTGGGATATGAACCGCTTTATCACAGAATGTTATTCTGCAAGTCTTCCCTCATACAGACAGGGCGAGTTTATGCACCGCTATATCTTGGGCGTTTACGAGCTCGCTAATCGACTCACTACAGAGTTTCCGAAAGTGTTTTTTGAAGGTTGTGCGGGCGGCGGCGGAAGATTCGATGCCGGTATGCTCTATTATTTTCCGCAAATTTGGACGAGCGACGACACCGACGGGTACGAGCGCGCAAAAATTCAATGGGGCACGTCGCTATGCTATCCCGTGAGCGGAATGAGTTGTCACGTATCCGCTTGTCCAAATCATCAAACAGGACGGACGACGCCGATTTCTACACGCGGCGCGATTGCGTCTCTCGGCGCAAGCGGCTATGAGTTGAACGTTTCCGCGCTCTCCGATGAAGAGAAAAACGCTTGCAAGGAACAAATCACGGCGTATCGCAAAATATCTGATTTGGTGTTGCGGGGGGATTTATTTCGGTTGAGCAACCCTTTTTCAGAGAATTATTTTTGTGAAATGATTGTAAGCAAGGACAAGCGATTTGCTTATGTTGTCGGCGAGCAACTACGGGCAATGCCGCTTTCAAATACGCAATTCGTGAAATTGGTCGGGCTTGCCGAAGAAAAGTTATATCGTATTGAAGAATTAAATGTTACGGTGAGCGGCAAGACGCTTACTTCGGTTGGTGTGCCACTCCCAAAACTTGGAGATTATGAGAGCTTTATTTGGCATATCAAAGATATTTATGATGCATCACGGAGTTAATAAACAAGAATGAAAATGATTATCGCAAAAGAATACGAGGATTTGAGCATTAAAGCGTTTGAGGTGATAAGAGGGGTTGTGAAAAGCAATCCCTACGCCGTGTTAGGGCTTGCCACGGGGACTACGCCGCTTGGTCTGTACGCGCATATGATTGCCGATCATGAAAAGCACGGCACAAGTTACGCCCATGTCCGCACGGTCAACCTCGATGAGTACAAGGGCTTGCCCAAAACGCATGAGCAGAGCTATGCCTATTTCATGCGAAAGAACCTGTTCGACGGCTTGGATATAGATCCCGAGAACACGAACATCGAAAACGGCATGGCGGAGGACGAGGCAAGGGAGTGTGCCCGCTACGATGAGCTTTTGGAACAGCTTCCGCGCAACATTCAGCTGTTGGGTTTGGGCAGCAACGGGCATATCGCCTTCAACGAACCGGGCACGTCCTTCGGGAGCGGCACGCACGTTGTCACGCTTGCAGAGAGCACGGTGAAGGACAACGCCCGCTTGTTTGACGACATCTCCGAAGTGCCGAGAAAAGCGTTCACGATGGGGATACGTCAGATCATGCAGGCGAAGAAAATCCTCATTTTGGCGAGCGGAGCAAACAAGGCGGACGCCGTGCGGAAGATGGCAAAAGGGGAAGTGACGGAAGAAGTCCCCGCATCCGTGTTGCAACTCCATCCAGACTGTATTCTCATCGCCGATCAAGAGGCGGCGGCAAAGCTATGAGCTATTATATCGGCATCGATTTAGGCGGCACATTTATAAAGTTCGGCGCGGTCGATGGGAGCGGAAGCATCCTCAAAAAGGATAAGATCCCAACGCCCTTGGGCTGCGATTACGGGGCGACCGTGTCCGCGATCGCAAAGGCGGTCAAAGGCATGATCGCGGACATGGGTATGCCGAAATCCGTCGGCATCGGCTGCCCGGGCGTCATCGACGGCGAACACGGTATGGTCGTTACGGGCGGGAACCTCGGCTGGGAGAATAAACCGCTCGCGCAGGACTTGGGTAAAC
>ERZ1090879.685-NODE-685-length-20274-cov-6.657253_pt1 | contig 20274 bp, 18 predicted proteins | sample MGYA00478472_ERZ1090879 | MGnify/ENA primary metagenome ERZ1090879 (study PRJEB33644, sample SAMEA5815723) | chicken gut metagenome | biome: Chicken; feature: Gastrointestinal Tract; material: Caecum | place: Ireland | collected 2019-01-01 | study: A study of the... | reverse complement strand
CTGGCGCTGGGCTTCGTAAGCCCGGCGCAGGGTGTCCGGTTCCAGCAGATCATCCGAATCCACGAAGGCTAGGAATTGCCCCGCGGCTGCGTCGATGCCGGTATTGCGTGCCGCCGAAAGGCCGCCGTTTTCCCGGTGGATCACCCGCACCCGGGGGTCCTTTTGGGCCCAGGCATCGCACAGGGCCGGGCAGCCGTCGGGGCTGCCGTCGTCCACCAGCAAAATTTCCAGGTCGGAGAAGGTCTGGGCCGCCACACTGGCCACACAGGCGTCCAGATAGGGTTCCACTTTATACACCGGAATGATGACACTGATGGCAGGCATGGCAGGCTCCTTTCCTGACAAAATCAGCTGTGCCGGGCAGCCAGCAGGGCCCGGTAGGCATGGAATACCGGCAGCCCCATGCGCAGAGCCGCGGCACGCAGTTTGAGCGAGCGCGCGCCTTTTTGGGCTGCCAGCTCGTTATATGCACGGCAGAGTTCCCCTTTGACGGCGGCAAATTCCGCCCGGTGGCCGGGCTTGCGCAGGTCGTAGGCTGCCTTGTTGCGGTAGAGGAATTCCGCCGCATCGGTCAGCGCCCCTTCGGCCCGGTCATACCAGCCCCGGGACAGGAAATAATCCGCCCGGTGAATGTCCCCGCGGGTCATGGCCAGGCGCACCTCGTGGCGGGCCGTGGCCGTGATGCTGCCCTCGTGCTGCAGCACATAGTACCCAGTGTAAGCCAGGCACTGCACCTTGCCGCAACGGGCAATGAGGTCGGGCAGCACATAGTAGTCTTCGTGCAGCATCCCCTGGGGATAGCGCACCCCGTCAAACAGTTTGGCGGCATACAGCCGGTGGGCCGTACCGGTGAACTGATTGATCCAGGGGGTTCCGAAGGCATCCCAGAACTGCTCTTCCTGCAGGATGGTATCCACCGGAAAGCGCTGCTGGCCCGGCAGCGGCAGCCGGGTACCGTCCGGCTTCACACGGCAGCAATTACAGATCACCAGGTCAGCGCCGCTGCCCCGGGCCGCCGTATACAGGGTGGCAAGCAGATCGGGGGCTACGGTATCGTCACTGTCCACCATGGTGATCCAGTCGGCGCGGGCGGCATCCAGCCCGGCATTGCGCGCCCCGGAAGGGCCCGGCCCCGTCTTTTTCGGGTGCAGGGCCCGGATGCGCAGGTCTTTGGCTGCCCAGGCATCACAGAGGGCCGGGCAATTGTCGGGACTTTCGTCATCCACCAGCAGCAGTTCAAAATCTTCCAGCGTCTGGGCCAGGATGCTCTCCACACAGGCATCCAGCGTTTCTTCAGCCTTATAGACCGGCACCAGTACACTGATTTTCGGAGTTTGTTCCAGCATAACGATTCCTTTACTGCCCATCCGCCGGCACGTCGTCCACACCGGGAAGGTGCATCATGCTGCCCACATAGAGGTTGGCGCTTTCGGGATGCCAGCGGGAGATGCCGCTTTCGGTGGTAAGCGTCAATTCGCCGAACTTGATGGTGCCGTCGGGCAGCGAATACAGGTCCACCCGCACCATCGTAAATCCGGCGCTGAGGGTCCGTGCAATCTCCACCATCTTTTCGAGGTTTTTCGGGCGCGGAATATCCTGGGGCTGTTCCAGCGGCATATCATAGTTGAAGGGCTGCAGGTTCCAATCAGTATCGTAGAAGATCATCCGCTCCTGCCCATCGGTGTATCGGTCCGTAATATACAGAATAAGACGGGGCTCCCCGTGAAAGCAGAAGAACTTGTAATCGTAGAGGTCGCCGCCGTTGTTCTCGATATACTGCTCAATGATGATGCGGGGCCGAATCTTCTCGTACTGGCGATCCAGTCCGCCCATCAGATAACAATAGTTCAGCTTGAGCCAGCACTCCACCTTTTCTTTGGCGGCAGCCTTATCAAACTTGCTCTTGTCCAGCACCGGGATGTTCCAGCCCGCGCCGTGGTTGGTCTTGAGCATAAATTTATCGGGCAGTTTGTCAAAGTCGATATCGTCAAAATGATCGTAGACGCCCAGCAGCGGGATCAGATACTCCTCGCCGATCTTCTCTTTGACCCAGTCACGCACAAGATATTTGTCCACCAGCATATACTTTTCATCCAGGTGGTCGTGCAGCTTGAGCCATTGGGTTTTCTCGCTGAATGTTTTGGGATGTTCCAGGTCCAGCGGCGTATGGCTGTAGTTGGTTTCCAAAAACCACTTTTTCAGCGCTTCCGGATAGTCCTTTTCTTTCAGACAGGCCCAGTAGGCGTAGTTCTTGTTGGCGATCTTGTGGTATTTGGCATAGAGAATGATGTACCGCACACTGGTGACCGGTCCATTGTGCAAAAGATATTTCAACCCCCGCACAGCATGGCGCGGCAGCCAGGTGATGGCACGGCCGATCTTGTAAGACGAGGAACCATAGACCGCTTCCAGTTCCCGGCGCAGCAACTGGGCCTGCTGTTCGGCCGTCAGTTCATGCATATCTTCCATAGGATGTTCCTTCCCTCTTCAGGCATTCTGTTCCTGCTTTTGGCGTGCTTCCTCCAGCAGGGCACGCACCTTGGGTTTCCAGATAAAATGGCGGCAGACCCGGGTCATAAAAAACCAGAAGGCGTTTTCTATCTCGCACCATAGACGGATCAGCACATTTTCATTGCTATAGTTGACGATGCGCCGCAAACGCCCCGCATGGTAGGTGCGGATGTTTTCCATATAAGTCTGGGCTTCTTTCGCCAGCTGGGGGTTTTTGCGGGCAGCAAACAGCTGCTGGTATTCATATACAAAACGCACCAGACCGCTGGCAAAAAATCCCTTGCAGACCGCCGATTGCTGGTACAGCATCAGTGCGTTGAGGATATAGTTCTGGTAGACGCTGCGGCGATGGTAGGTGCTGCCCTCCATCTGGCGGTAATTGAACATACAATCGGGCAGGTAGTAGATGCCGCCGTAGGGCAAAAACTGGAAAGTGAGCATATTGTCGATGATCTGCACACCGCTGGCATACGGGTCGATGCCCTGCAGACCCACGTTGCGCAGCATCAGGGCATTGGTGTGAATATACAGGAAACTCCAGTATTCCTTGGCCGTCAGGCTGCAGGCCCGCAGCGGCTTCTCGATGGGTTCGGTCTTGCCGGTGCTTTCCCAATAATAACAGCCGTTGTGCCCGCAGCCCACATATTTGTGCTCTGTGTCGGCGTCGAGAATGTCCGCCTGCTTCTGTAATTTGTGCTCGTCGGTGTAAAAATCGTCACCGTCCAGGTAGCAGACGTATTCCCCCTTGGCCTCATAGAACAGCCGCCCGCGGATGGCGTTCATCCGCCGGATGCGCTCGTTGGCCTCGTATTTGGCGCCGGGGATGCGATCCATCACGAACACCCGCACCGAATCGGGGTATTTCTGCTCCCAGATGCGCAGCTTTTCGATGGTGCCGTCGTCCGAACCGTCATCGGCACAGAGGACTTCCACGGGAAAATCCGTCTTTTGGGCCAGGACGCTTTCCAGCGTCTGGTCCACGTAGGGGGCCAGATTATAAAATGAGATGAGTACACTGACTTTGGGTTGCTGCATGCAAAGAACTCCTTACCGGGCAGAAATTTCGTACCAGAGCAAGCCGTTTTCATCCGGTTCCCGGCTGCGGGGCAGATATCCCTGCTTCTCATAAAAGCGGCGGGCACGCAGATTCTGAACATCCACACACCAATAGATTTTTTTCAGTCCCAACTCTGCAAAGCCAAGATGCAGGATTGCCTGCATGGCTTCCCCGGCTTGACCACTGCCTCTGGTTGCGGGATGCATTGCAATGGCAAACTCTGCGCTGCGGGTGATATCATCCACCGCTTTCAAGCTGACAGTACCGAGGTACAGGTCCTTTTCATCCACAACGGCGCGGTGCAGGCCGGGACGATCCTTGGACGCTGCCTGAATAAAACGAAGGCAATCTGCCTCGGTCATCGCTGCAAAGTTCGCATGCATATGGGCAACCGTATCGGGATCGTGCATCCATTCCAGCATACGTACGGCATCCTGCGTGCGCAGACGGCGCAGCTGAATCATGACATTTCCCCCTTGCCTACCGCTGCCAGGAACGCATCATAGTCCCGGATGTAATCGTCGGCATCGTAGTAGGAATCCGCCGCCACACACAGCACCGAATCATCCTGCTGCCAGATCATTTCCCGCCACATATAATGTTCCACGATCAGCCCCTTGGCCGGGTCATTGAGCAGTACCTCGGTCTTTTCGGTGCCGTCGTCCAAACGGATGAGGATGCTGCCGTAAGGGCACCAAAGCACCTGGCGCAGCGCCTTGTGGGCATGGCCGCCCCGCTGCACTCCCTTGGGCGCACCGTGGATATAGTAAATGCGCTTGATGGCAAAGGGGACATCCCGCTCCGCCTCAAAGACCGAAAGCGTACCCATGCCCTCAGCCGTGACGCTTTTCATGCTGATGGTTTGAAGAATCATCGTTTGCTGCCTTTCTTTAAGAGATCCTGACGACCGCCGTGCCGTCGATCATGGCGCAGTATCCGTCATAGGGATAGACCGGCATTTCCTCCACGCGGGCATCCTCCGCCCAGGCGTTGAGCTGTGCCTGGTCCGCCACTACGTTGGCCGTGCTGCCCATCACATGCTGGAACCACCATTTGATGGTGCCATCGTAGGTCACCGCGGAATTGACCTGATGCAGGTCGCCTTCCTCATAGCGGCTGAACGCCGGGTCATGGTAGGCAAACAGGGAATCGGTGAAATCGCCCACAAAAGCCACCGGCGTGGTGCCTTCCTCATAGCCGGGCAGCTTTTGCACTTCGGCCATCACGGTGGTCATCTGGCGGGCCGTCTGGTCGTAGACGAATTTGGTGTAAACATAGGCACCGTTGGCGCAGATGACCATACGGCCGATAAGGAACACACACAGCGCTGCCCCGCACCAGCGCCAGAGCGCCCGGGGCGGATTGGGCAGTTCCTGCCCCGAAAGCAGCATCAGCGGCAGGGCATACACCAGGAACAGCGCATGCTGCATCAGAATGTACACGTTGCCGGACGCCAGCAGATACACCACATTCAGCCCCAGCGGCAGCAGCACCACCGCCAGCAGCGTCTGCACCACGGCGCGGCGCTTTTGTCCGCGCAGCCGCACAAACAGTCCCCACAGGGTGAGCAGCAGCATCAGGGCCGTTGCCACCCGCATACCGCGGTCATTCCAGCCGGAATAGCCCAGCAGGGTCTGGAAGAAATTCTTGTACGTTGCCGGTATGCCGGCCAGAATAGCCGCCGGCCCCAGGCGGAGCAGCTGTACCAGACCGTTGCCGGTATCGGCCAGCTGGTAACCGGTCAGCGCCAGCGAAACTTTGACCGAGATCAGGTAGAGGACAGCGCCTGCCGCCAGGCTGGCCAGGGCACGAACGCCATGGAGCAGCCAGGTCCGCCAGGGGGTATCTTCCAGCGCCTGCCGCACCAGGACCAGCAAAAACAGTCCCAGGGCGAACTGAATATAGGCCTGATAGAAAGCCAGGCACCCGCAGAACAGCACCGCTGCCACACAAAAGCCGGGAACCGGCTTTGCCTTTTCCAGGCAGAATACGCCCAGACAGGCCAGAACCATGCCCATCAGATGGGCGTCGGTCCACAGATTATAGGTTGCCAGCAGCGCCGTCACCGTGGCACAGCAGGCCAGCAGGGCGGTCATCAGCACCGCCGCACTGCGCCGCAGCCGCAGCAAAGAAGCAATGCAATACCCCGAAACCGCAATATACACCGTGCTGAAAAGGCCGATCAGCCACGGGGCCGCGATCTTGCCGCGAATCAGCGGAAAGTACAGATTCTGCGCCCAGCGGCCCAGGGTGTACATCGTCCACTGGGCATCAAACACCACCACGGTGCTGTCGTGGTTGGGGAACAGGTTCATGAACGCAAAGGCATGGGCCAGCAGCATACCGGCCAGTGCCGCCAGCGACACCGCCGCCAGCAGCGACCGGTCGATGCGTTTGCACCAGCCGCGCAGCTTTTCTTCCGTTGTATCCAAAATCTGATTCATGAGCGGGGCTTCTCCTTACCGATAAATTACGGCTGCACAGCCGTATCGTAGATGCGGCGCAGCAAGGCGGCATCACCGTTGTTCGGCGGCTGCCAGGCGCGCTGCGCCTTTTTGAACGGTGCATTCTGGGGCACGATCAGCCGCCCCACCAGTCCGCGCACCAGCCGGCTCTTGTGCCGGTCATTGAAAAAATAGGCATAGGCCAGCCGCACCGTGCGGTCTTTGGGGTATTGGCGGTGCAGCAGTTCCACCATGGCACGCCATTCCGCCGCCATGCGCTGGCGGGCGGTTTCGTTGGTGGAAACACCGCCGCCGTATTCGTACCAGCTGGTCAGGCGGTCATACCGCTGGATGCGCACCCCCTGCACGGCAAACAGCCGCAGGGAAAAATCTTCGGCCAGCCGGACCTGCCCGGCCATCGTCTGCAGCGCTTCGGTCAGCAGATCCCGCTCGTAGACCATGCCGCAGCCACTGATGCCATCGTCGTAGAGCAGCAGGTTACGCTTGATGGTCGCCGCATCGTAACGGGTCGGGTCATAGGGGGTACGGTCAAAGGGCGTTTCGCCGGGCACCGGAGCGGGGTCCGGCTGCGCCGTGTAGTACGCCTGCCGGGCAAAGGCCACCCGGGGGGCATCGGCCTGCAGCCGTTCCAGCCACCAGCGCACGGTCCCGGCGTCGTAGAGATAATCCCCCGGCGAGATGGTCAGCACCCAGCGGGTGGTAACTTTTTGCAAGGCGTGAAGTATATTGCACACTGTGCCGCCATTTTGCGGCATAGCCACAGCCTGCACTCCGGTAATGCCGTGGGCTGCCAGATAGGCTGTACTCTCGGCAAAATAATTCTGCGGCGAACCATCGTCCGCCAGCACCACGGCAAAGTCCCGGGTGTCCTGCAAAACCAGAGAGGCCAGCGTGCGCCGCAGCGCCGCGGCATCGGGCCGGTATTGTGCCACCAGAACGGTCAAGATTTTTTCCATAACGGCCCTCCTCCCCTTGTGCAGTTATTCCATGCGGCCCATCCGGCCGCGCCAGAAATCCAGTGCGCCGCGGAAGGCGCCGTAGCTGCGCCCCTTTTTGCGGCCCAGCAGTTTTGTGAGGGCATACCGCGCCGCCCCGGCGATGAGCACCGGCAGCGTTCTGGCGCGGATATACCCCCTGCTTTTGCCTTTGCAGGTCAGATACAGCGTGTTGCGGGTAATGTAATACACCGACAGCATCCCGCCGGCGCTGCCGCCTGCCTTGTGCCAAATCTTGGCATCAGGCAAAAACCACAGCGGTACCCCGGCGTCAGTCAGGCGGATGCAGTAGTCCACATCCTCACAGTACATGAACAGCGTTTCATCCAGAAAGCCCACCTGTTCGATGACCTGCCGCGGCAGCAGCACGCAGCAGAAGGTGATGAAGCTGACCTGCTTTTTCTCGGCAAAGGCCGGGCCATCCTTCTCGTGGCCGCCCAGATGCCGGACCTTGCCGGTGGCGCGGTCCAGTTCCCCGCCCGCAAACCAGATCTCATCCGGCGGGTCAAGGAACAGCATCTTGGGGCAGCTGACCGCCCCGGCCGGTGTTTCCCGCAGCAGGTTTTCGAGGAAATCCGGTGCGGCCACCGTGTCGTTGTTGAGCAGCAGCACCCAGTCGCAGCCGTCGGCCAGCGCCCGGCGCATACCTACGTTATTGGCGGCGGCAAAACCGACGTTGGCCTCCTGGGGCAGAAAGACGGTGTTTTCCGTCAGGTGCTTTTGCAGCTGCTGCACCGAATCGTTGGTGGAGGCATCGTCCAGCAGGATGATCTCGAAGTCCCGGTAGGTCTGCTTCTGCAGGCTTTCCAGGCACTGGACGGTGTCCTGCCAGCCGTTATAGTTGGAGATGACGATCCCGACGTTTGGCATGGTTACTCCTTAAACGAATTGACTGCGTCGATGACGGCCTGCACCTGTTCTTCGGTCATGCCGTAGTACATGGGCAGGCTGAGTTCGGTGGCAGAGATCTCCTCGGCAATGGGCAGTGCCCCGGGGCCAAGTCCCAGTTCCCGGTAGGCCCCCTGCAGGTGGATCGGCGTGGGATAGTGCTTGTTGGTGCCGATGCCCAGCCCGTTCAGGTGGGCTTCCAGGGCATCCCGTGCCTGGCAGCGCACCGCAAAAATATGGTACACGTGCTCGCAGCCTTCGGCCACCGTGGGCAGCGTCACCGCCGGGTTGGTAATACCGGCGCAGTAGCGCGCCGCAATGCGGCGGCGCTCGGCGTTCATCCGTTCCAGGTGGGGCAGTTTGGCCGCCAGGAAGGCCGCCTGCAGCTCGTCCAGGCGGGAGTTCTGCCCTTTATAAATATGATGGTATTTGTAGTCGCTGCCGTAGTTGCCCAGCGCCCGCACCTTTTTGGCGAGGTCGGGGTCGTTGGTGGTGACGCAGCCCGCATCCCCCAGCGCGCCCAGGTTTTTGCCAGGATAGAAGCTGAACCCGGCGGCATCCCCCAGGCTGCCCGACCGGCGGCCCTGCCAGGTGGCGCCATGGGCCTGGGCGGCATCCTCGATGACCTTGAGCCCGTGGGCTTTGGCAATGGTGTTGATGGCGTCCATCTCAGCACACTGACCGTAGAGATGCACGGCCATGATGGCCTTGGTGCGGGGCGTGATGGCAGCTTCGATGCGGTTGGGGTCGATATTATAGGTAGCCAGATAGGGTTCCACCAGCACCGGGGTTGCCCCCGCGTAGCTGACGGCCAGCACCGTGGCAATGAAGGTATTGGACGGCACGATGACCTCGTCCCCGGGGCCGATGCCCAGCGCTTTGAGGATCAGCACCAGCGAATCCAGCCCGTTGCCGCAGCCGATGCAGTATTCCACACCGCAGTAGGCGGCAAAGGCCTTTTCAAAGGCTTCGTCCTCCCGGCCCTCGATGTACCAGCTGTTTTGCAGCACACGGTCAAAGGCACCGCGCAGGTCGGCGTCCAGTTCCTTTTCCATGGGGCGGAAAGAAACAAAGGGCACGGAAATCGGCGGATTGGGCATACACAGCACGCCTCACTTTGCAAAAAATTGGCAGACGGGCACACGCCGCCTACTATATCGTCTTATTATACAACGATTCAGCCTCTTTCGCAACCGTAAAAAACAGGGCGTTCCCCCTGGCGGGAACGCCCTGTCCGGCTCATTTCCGGCTTTGCCGTGCCGTCTTGCGGGTGGTGCATCTGGGCCCGCAGCCGCACTCGTCAATGCAGACATGGTCGGCACAGCAGGCACGGCCTTCCAGATACTTGCAGCCCTTGTCATCGCAGCGGACTTCGGTTTCCGCTGTGGCGGGGGCATTGTCGGTAGCCACGTTGCCCACGCCCTCGCTGCAACGGTAACTGCTGCACACCGCATCCCGCTCCCCCGCGTGGTGCACCTTGATATTGCCCAGGCAGCAGGCACCGGCTTTATTGTGGCAGCAGTCGTACTGCGCACAGTCGAGATAAACCATCTTGAAACACCTCCGGGCCTAGTGTGCCCGCAGATGGGACGGATATGCGCCCGGCGGATCAATTCCGGCGGCGCGTTTCGTCAAAGGACGGATCAGCGGCAAACCAAGGGTAGATTTCTTCCCGTTCCGGCTCCGTCATGGTCAGCCAGGCCAGATACAGAGAAACAGCGCCGGGCCCGCTCAAAAATCGAAGCCTCATTCCTGTTTTTTCATAGTGACAGGTCATCCCCGGCAGGTCGCCTTCTGTGCCGATGCTCAGCTTGTTGTTGTTCCATGTAAAGCTCATTAAATCCAGCGCCTCGCCTGTTTCTGCCCCACAGATTACCGACTGTGCCGGATCAACCGCGATGCGGCACTGCACCTCCACCGGGGCGGTTGTGCCGGGCAACAGGCAGTCCAACCGCCAGCGCCCGTCCACCCGAAACCGCTGACTCTGCAAGGGCAGCGGCGTACAACGGTACGGCAGCGGCCGCCCGTCTGCGAGAATTTCCACCGGCCCCAGCGGCGTGGACAAGGTTTCCTGCACCGCCGCCTCGGGTTGCCGCGGCCGCACCGTGACAGCAGGCATACCCAACGCGATCACCTCGATGGAATCGTTGGACGTGAGAAATACCAGATAAAGTAGCGGCTCCTTATGCCCGGCAGCGGCAGCTTCCGCCTGGAACCGCCGCAGATCGGCGCTGTTTTCCACCTGATACAACAGCCGGTTTTCCCGCTCTTGCCCCGCCGGTTCTTCCGTCCTGCCGGATGTTGGCGGAGAAAATCTGCCGCTGCGTACTGAAAGAGGCAAAAAGCCAAACTCCACGGTGATGATTTTGCGCAGTCCTTCAAACACCATCGTCAGCCCGCGCCGGTCCCGGCGCATGGTAACCAGTTCGTATACGTCGGACGGGATACGTTCTGGCATACAACAGACCCATTTTTCCACCAAAGCCATCCCCTTTCCACGAAATTTCTATACTCAGTATAAGGTCCCCGTCCTACTTTTGTAAAGCTGCCTAAAACAAAGAAAAACAGCGCTGCGCAAAGCGCAACGCTGTTTTGGTTGGGCCGGCCGGATTTGAACCGACGGATGGAGGAGTCAAAGTCCTCTGCCTTACCGCTTGGCGACGGCCCAGAAAAAGAAAAGACCGTGCGGGACGGGCCTACACGGTCTTTGGTGGGGTGCCTAGAGAGATTCGAACTCTCGGCCTCCAGAGCCACAATCTGGCGCGCTAACCAACTGCGCCATAGGCACCACGAAATGCGCCCGAAGGGACTCGAACCCCTGGCCCACTGCTTAGAAGGCAGTTGCTCTATCCACCTGAGCTACGGGCGCACATGGTTCGTGCCCATAGGGGCATGCTGCGAGGGCTATTATAACAAACAAAGCGGTGCTCGTCAAGGGGGTTCGGCAGGATTTTTGCGATTTTTTTAAAATTTTGGCGGCAGCGGCTCCACAAAGTAGAGTTCGTACCACACAATGAAGCAGTAAAAGCTCCAGATTTTGGTCATGGCGTTGACCTTGCCGGTGCGGTGGGCTTCCAGCAGGTCGCACAGCGCCCGGGTATCGAAAAAACGCTCGGCCACCGGGCCGACAAATTTTTCCCGCACCATGGTATAGTAGGTGTCCTGCCGCAGCCAGTCGGCCAGCGGCACCGGGAACCCCCGCTTTTTGCGCCCCGCCAGTTCCGGCGGCAGGCTGCGGGCCGCGGCGGCACGCAGCGCCACCTTGGTTTTGCGGCGGGTGCAGCGGTCGGCCCGGGGCAGTTCCATGGCCACGGCCAGCACCGCCCGGTCGAGGAACGGCACCCGCAGTTCCAGGCTATGGGCCATGCTCATGCGGTCGGCCTTGCGCAGAATGTCCCGGGGCAGCCAGGTGTGCAGGTCCACCCACTGCAGGGCGGTGGCTTCATCCAGGCCGCGCACCTTGTCAAAATAGGGTTTGAACCGCTGGGCCGGCGTCTGGGAGGAATACTTCCGTTTGAGATAGCGGTCCCGTTCCGCCGGGTCGGCAAAGACATAGTTGGCCCGGGCGCAGCGCTGCCAGCGGCTCTGGGCGCCGCGCCGCAAAAAGCCGCAGCCCGGCGCCAGCCGGGCCAGGGCCCGCCGCACGCCTTTGGGCAGGTGCTGCCAGGCGGCCATGTGTACGCCCTGGCAGTAAAGGGGATAGCCGCCGAACAGTTCGTCGGCCCCCTCCCCCGAGAGCACGACTTTCACCCGCTGGCGGGCGCTTTTGCAGAGAAAATACAGCGGCACTTCCGCCGGGTTGGGCATGGGTTCGTCGAGGTACCACTGGATGGCCCGGTTGGCGGCAAAAAACTCCCCGGCGCTGACGGTAGTTTCGGTACAGGGCACGCCCAGGGCTTCGGCGGCCTGTCGGGCCGCGGGCAGTTCGGAGTAGGCTTCCTCGGCATAGCCCACCGAAAAGCATTGCAGACTTTTTTGCTGCCGGGCTGCCTTGCAGGCCGTGAGGCTGGAATCCACCCCGCCCGACAGAAAACATCCCACCTCCACATCGGCGATCTTGTGGGCGGCCACGCTGTCGGTGAAGGCTTTGTCGATGCGCCCGGCCCACTCGTCCAGGCTGCGCCCCTCCCGGATGCGGTAGCGGATCTTGCCGTAGCGCTCCCGGGTGAGCCGCCCCTCCTGCCAGGTGAAGCTGTGCCCCGGCAGCAGCTCATAGACACCGGTGAACAACGTTTCGTCCCCGGGCAGGTACTCGGTGCTCAGGTAGTCGGGCAGGCGGTCCTCGTTGAACCGCTTGACAAACCCCGGATGGGCCAGAAAGGCCTTGATCTCGCTGGCGAAAAGCAGCAGTTCTCCCCGGCGGTAATAGTACAGCGGCTTGATGCCGAAAAGGTCCCGGGCGCCGAAGAGGGTCCCGGTATTGCGGTCCCACAACACGAAGGCAAACATCCCCCGCAGTTTGCCGGGCAGCGCCTTGCCCCACTGCTCCCAGCCGTGGAGCAGCACCTCGGTATCGGAACGGGTGGCAAAGGTATGCCCCGCCGCCGAAAGCTGCCGTGCCAGTTCCTGATAGTTGTAGATCTCGCCGTTGAACACCACCACCAGGCTGCCGTCCTCGTTGAACATGGGCTGGCCGCCGCCGTCCAGGTCGATGATGGACAGCCGCCGGTGGCCCAGCGCCGCCCGGTCGTCGGCATAGATGCCCTCGCCGTCGGGACCGCGGTGCCGGATCAGGGCCGCCATGGCCTGCACGGTACGGCGGGCTTCGGCGGGGTCATGGTGTGCTTCGGTAAAGCCGACAATGCCGCACATGGCAGGCCTCCTTTCCCCTATCAAAAGCAGGGCTTTACCCGCCCTGCCGATACATTTTGCGCCAGTACGCCCCCTGCCGCAGCCAGAACCACACCCGCCGGGCAGGGCCTTCCCCCGGGGCCAGCAGCTGGCACCGCCCGCGCCCCCGGCGCCGCAGCGAAGCCGCCCGCCGCAGAAGGTGCCGATCCGGGCAATAGCGCCGCACCACGCCCCAGGGTGCCGTATACCACACCGACGGGCGCAGTACCGGCGGCGTAATGGCTGTGCGCTCCACCAGATCCTCCACCAGCGGCCGGGCCAGGTTCGCCCCCGCCGCCGTACAAAAATAGGACGCCCGCCCCTGGCGGGGATTCATCTCAAACAGAACGGGTTCGCCCTGCGGGTCGTATTTCAAATCAAAATTGGCGTACCCCCGCCAGCCGCTTTGGCGCAAAAGTTCCGCCAGCGCTGTGAGCAGGGCGGCATCCTGCCGGGGTGGTTCCGTAAGGATGGCCCCGTAGTTGCCCACGCCCTCGGGGGTGCGTTCCTGCAAGAGCACCTGCCCTTGAACGATCCAGGGCACGCTGCCGTCCCGGGCACAGTAGGCGTTGACGACCCCCAGGGCCGGGTCGGGGCCGGGGATGTACTCCTGCAGCAGCAGCGCCCCCCGGTAACCACCCTGGGCGACGGTAGCCACCACGTTTTCCAGTTCCGCCCTGCTGTGGGTCAGGTAGACCTTGCGCTTGCCGGGGAAGCGGCAGTTCCAGTAGGCCGGGGAATCCGCCGGCTTGACGATGACCGGCCACCCGAAGGGCAGTTCCGGCAGCGCTCCGCCGAAGGGCAGCGTAACGCTTTTGGGGGTGCGCAGCCCGTGGGCCGCACAGACTTCCGCAAAACCCTCCTTGGTGCCCAGGGACTGCACCACCGCCGGGGCCGGGCAGGCAAACCGGTAGTAAGGCGCCAGTGCTTCCCGGCAGCGGGCCAGCTGCATGGTGTAGCCATCGGCGCAGGAGATGAGCAGGCAGGTTTTGTCCGGGTGGGCCTTGGCCAGCGCCGTGAGCACGGCGGTGAACACCCCATCCTCTTCCAGGCGGGGATGTTCCACCGCTACCTTCACCAGGCGGCTGTGGGCCAGGGCGGGCAGTGTCCGCTTGCAGACCGCCACGCTGTGCATCCCGTACGCTTCATAAAAGCTGCGCGCCATGCCGTACACATTGGCATCGCCGCCCAGCAGAACAGGCAAGACCCCGGCCACAGCCACCACCCCCTGTCTTAGTGTATGACAAAAGGGCTTGGCTATGCGCCGGGGTCTTTGGTTTTTTTCAGATTCTACGTTTTTTCTGATAGGGGGCGGGTATTGGTCCAGACGTTGCCGCCGGCATCGGTCAGGCGGACCACAAAGTCCACCGTACCGCCCTTGTAGGGCCAGCCGTCCTGGCTTTCTTCGCTCCAGAAGTTTCCGTCCCACACCGCCGTGTAGCGGTCGCCGCTTTCACTCCAGCCCCTGCATTCCAGCACAGCGGTGGCTGCCGGTTCCCCGGCCGCACCGTCCAGCCGCAGGTCCACTTCCACCGACTGTACCTCCATCCAGGCAGGACAGTCGATCTCCAGCTCCACCGGGTAACTGGTCAGGGTGAGCATCGTCTGTCCCTGGGCTGTCTGGGTGGTGCGGTACCCATAGGCGAGGCTGGTACCGGAACCGCTCCATAGAAACATCGGGCGGAAAGTTTCCTCGCTGCAGTCCACGGTGCCCAAAGTTTCGTTGGTGGCGGTGCCGGCCGCGGTTTTCCACTGCACCGAAAGGTCCACGGTTTCTCCCACACAGAAAACCAGGCCGCTTTCCACGCGGTAGACGCCGTCGGCCCCCTGGGTCATCTCCACCAGTTCGGTGGTGCCGTCGTACCAGCCGCCCCGGTGGACCACCACCAGCTGGCCGGTCATACCGTCGGTAGCGGTGCGGGGGGTGACCTCCACGCAGACCGGCACCCAGGAGCCGTCCAGATCATGGACCACCCTGCCGGTGGGCTGCCAGTTCCAGTCCAGCACGGTGGCTTCCCCCTGGCGCACCGCCGCCTGCAGTTCCTCGATCTGGGCCGACAGTTCACTCTGGGTAGCGGAAAAATTATCCTGCATCATGGCATAGCTCTGCCGCAAAGCCTGCACCTGGCGGTCGTACTGGTACGCCAGGCCCGCCAGTACACACACAAGCACCGCGGCTACGCCCAGCGCCGCACCGCCCCAGAGCCGGGTCCGGCGTTGTTTTTCTATGTCCCGGGCATCCAGCAGCGCCCGCAGATTGTCCAGCGTCAGGGTGGGTTCCGGGGTGCCGTCGGGCTGCGCCGTTCCCAGCAGGGCATCCACGCTGACGTCCAGCACAGCGGCCAGCGCCCGCAGGTTATCCAGGCTCGGCAGGGCGGTGTCCTTCTCCCACTTGCCCAGGGCCTGACGGCTGACGCCCACCTGCTCCGCCAGCGCTTCCTGGCTGAGTCCCTTATTCTTGCGCGCCGCCTGGATGTTTTCACCCAACGTCATCCTCAGCGCCCCCTTTCTTTGCCTTCATTGTAGCATACGCCCTGCCAAAACACCAGCAAGCCCCCTTGCCAAACCGGCAACCCGTGGTTGCCGGAACATTTTTGCGCATACTATAAAGCAGTTCAGGGGAAATGAGGGACACCGAATGTGTGGAATTGCGGGATTTATCAACGCCCGGGGAGAAGCGTCAGGAACCGTGCTGCAGGGGATGCTTTCGCGCATTGCCCACCGCGGACCGGACGGCCAGGGCGTTTTTGTGGAGGGGCGGGCTGCTCTGGGGCACCGGCGGCTGGCGATCATTGATCTGGATGGCGGCCCCCAGCCCATGTTCAACGAGGATGGGCGGCTGGCGGTGGTTTTCAACGGGGAAATCTACAACTATCAGGCACTGACCGAGGAGCTGACCGCCGCCGGGCACACCTTTGCCACAAAATCCGATACCGAGGTTTTGCTCCACGGCTGGGAGGAATGGGGCCGGGACCTTTTGCCCCGGCTGCGGGGGATGTTTGCCTTTGCCCTGTGGGACCGGCAGACCGAAACGCTGTTCTGCGCCCGGGACCCCTTTGGCATCAAACCGCTGTATTATTACGAAGCCCCCGACGGCACGCTGCTGTTTGCCAGCGAGATCAAAGCCTTCCTGGACCACCCGGTCTTTGAGAAACGGCTCAACGAAAGCCAGCTGGAACTGTATCTGAGTTTTCAGTATTCACCGGGGGAGGAAACCTTTTTCCGGGGCGTGAAAAAGCTGCTGCCCGCCCACTGCCTGACGCTGGATGCCGGCGGTCTGCGGGTGGAGCGCTGGTGGCAGGCGGAATTCACACCGGAGCTTTCCCCCACCGACTGGGCGCAAGCCATCGACGAAACCATGCAGGACAGCGTCGCCGCCCATAAAATCGCCGACGTGGAGGTGGCGGGGTTTCTTTCGGGTGGGGTGGATTCCGCCTATATCGCCTCGCTGGCCCGCCCGGCCCGGTGTTACACCATCGGTTATGCCGAGGCCGGTTACGACGAGGCCGAGGAAGCCGCCCAGCTGGCCCGGGTGCTGGGCATCCGCAGCCGGGTGCGGCGCATTACCCCGGAGGAATTCTGGGACGCCATTCCCGCCGTGCAGTACCACATGGACGAACCGCTGGCCGACGCGGCGGCGGTGGCGCTGTATTTTTTGAACGGCGAAGCGGCCAAGGATGTGAAAGTCTGCCTTTCGGGCGAGGGGGCCGACGAATTTTTTGCCGGGTACAACATCTACAAGGAGCCTTTCACGGCCTGCTGGTACGACCGGCTGCCCGCCGGGCTGCGGCGGATACTGGGTGCTGTGGCCCAGCGGCTGCCCGCAGTGCCGGGGGTGAATTTTCTGGTACGGCGGGCACGGCCGTTGGATGAGCGGTACTACGGCAACACGGCCCTCTTTACCGAGCGGCAGAAGCGCAGGCTGCTGCGCCACGACTACCGCACCGCCCTGCCCTTTGACCTGGCCCGCCCCTACTGGCAGGCCAGCACCGGACTGGACCCCGTGACCCGGATGCAGTGGTGCGACCTGCACCTGTGGCTGGCCGGGGACATTCTGCTCAAAGCCGACAAGATGAGCATGGCCCACAGCCTGGAACTGCGGGTGCCCTTTCTGGACCGGGAGGTGTTTGCCCTGGCCCGGCGCCTGCCGCCTGATGCCAAGGCGGACGCCCGCCAGACCAAGAAGGCGCTGCGGGCGGCGGCGGCCCGGCATCTGCCCCTGCCCAGCGCCCAGCGGAAGAAACGGGGTTTCCCGGTGCCGGTGCGGGACTGGCTGCGGGACCCCGTGTACGCCGCCCGGGTGCGGGCAATGTTCGACAGCCCCGCGGCGGCGCGCTTCTTTCAGGTACGGCAGCTGCATATACTGTTAGACCGGCACTTGCGGCGCCGGCAGGATAACTGGCGGCAGATCTTTTGCATCTACTGCTTTCTGGTTTGGTATGAGCAGTTTTTTGGGAGTGATGCGGCATGAATTTATGTGAGCTTTTGCAAGCCACCGACGGCGTACTGCTGCAGGGCGACGCCCGCACCGAGGTGCGCAGCCTGTGTTATGATTCCCGCGCCGTGACGCCGGGGGCATTGTTTGTCTGCCTGCCCGGCCTGCACACCGACGGCCACGACTTTGCCCAGCAGGCCGCCGCAGCGGGCGCGGCGGGCATCGTCTGCGAGCGGCCCGTTGCCGGTCTGCCCGAAGATTTGCCCGTGGTGCAGGTGACCCACAGCCGCCGTGCTCTGGCCCAGCTGGCCATCCGGTTCTATGGCGAGCCTGCCAAACGGCTGACGATGATCGGCATTACCGGCACCAAGGGCAAGACCACCACCGCCCACCTGATCGCGGCAGTGCTGACGGCGGCGGGGCGCAGGGTAGGGCTCATCGGCACCAACGGGGTTTGCTGGCCGGGATTCCGGCAGGCGCTGGACCACACAACACCCGAGAGCAGCGACCTGCAGCGGCTTTTGCGTCAGATGGCGGACGCCGGGTGTGACGCCTGCGTGATGGAGGTTTCCAGCCTGGGCCTGAAAATGGACCGGGTCACCGGCATCCGGTATGACATCGGGATATTCACCAATCTTTCCCCCGACCACATCGGCCCCGGCGAGCACGCCAGCTTTGCCGAATACCGCGCCTGGAAAAGCGTGCTGTTCCGGCGCTGCCGGGTGGGCATCGTCAACGGCGACGACCTGCAGACCGAAGCCATCCTGACCCAGCACACCTGCCGGGTGGTACGCTACGGCATCGACCGGGCCGCCGACTGGCGCGCCGCCCCCGATTTTGCCCTGCTGCGGCAGCCGGGGATGCTGGGGGTATCATTCACCGCCACCGGTCCCGATGGCATCCCCCGGGCCTTCCAGGTGGCCATGCCGGGGCGGTTCAGCGTCTGCAACGCCCTGGCGGCCATCGCGGCGGCGGATGTGCTGCACCTGCCCGGAACCGCCGTGCAGACCGGGCTGCGCACCGCCGTGGTGGAAGGCCGGGTGGAGCCGGTACCGCTGGACGCCCCCTTCACCGTGGTGCTGGACTACGCCCACAACGAAGCCGCCGCCGAAAATCTGCTCACCGCCCTGCGGGCCTACCAACCTGCGCGGCTCATCGTGGTGTTCGGCTGCGGCGGCGGACGCAGCCGGGTACGGCGGTTCGGCATGGGGGAAGCCTGCGCCCGGCTGGCGGATCTCTGCATCGTCACCGAGGACAACAGCCGCGGGGAGCCGCTGGCGGATATTCTGGCGGACATCCGCACGGGGCTGCGCCGGGGCAATCCCGACACCCCCTTTGTGGAGATTCCCGACCGGCGGCAGGCGCTGTACTATGCGTTGGACCACGCCGGCCCCGGGGACATTGTGGCGGTCATCGGCAAAGGCCACGAAACCACCCTGCAGCGGGGGGATGAAACGCTCCCCTTCTGTGAGCGGGAGATTTTGCAGGCGTACATGAAGCAAAAACAGCCATAAAAAACCGGAGGCATCCCGCTTGTGGGGTGCCTCCGGTTGGTTTATCGGTTTTGCAGAAGGGCCAATTCTTCGGCGGTGAGTTCCCGCCACTGGCCGGGCGCCAGGGCCGGGTCCAGGGCCACGCCGCCGATGGCATAGCGGTGCAGGGCGTTGACCCCTGCGCCGTAAACGCCGAACATCCGTTTGATCTGGTGGTAGACCCCCTGGTGCAGGGTGACTTTTACCACGCAGGGGTCCTCCCCCGCCGGTTCGGCTTCCGCCGGGGCCATGGTTTCACCGTCGGCCAGCGTCACGCCCGCGGCAAAGCCCGCCCGCATGGTGTCGGTCAGCGGGGTGTCCAGCGTAACGAGATACTCCTTGTCCACATGGTGCGCCGGGGAGAGCAGGTCGTGGGCCAAAGCGCCGTCATCGGTGAGCAGCACAAAACCGGTGCTGGTTTTGTCCAGCCGCCCCGCCGGGAACAGTGCCCTCCGGGGGAAATCCGCTGCCACCAGGTCCACCACCGTGGCATCCCGCTTGTCCCGGCTGGCGCTGACAACGCCCTCCGGTTTGTTCAGCATGATATAGACATATTTCTGGTAGGTACCGGCCAGCGGGGTACCATCCACCGCCACGGCGGCGTCCTCGGCCACCTGGGTATCGGCCTTGCGGCAGACCGCCCCGTTCACCGCCACCCGGCCCTTGGTGATGGCCTTGCGGCTCTCGCTGCGGGTCATGCCGGTGCGTTCCGACAGGTACTTGTCCAGCCGCATCATTGGGCGTGCTCCTGGGTGATGGCCGCCGTTTTGCCCCGGGAGGCCTTGATGAGGTCCGCGGGGGCGCACTCGATCTGGGTGCCGATGCGCCCGCCCGAAACCAGCATGGTGGGCTGGGCCAGGCAGCTTTCGTCAAAGACCGTGACGTACTGCTTTTTCATGCCCACCGGGCTGCAGCCGCCCCGGATGTACCCCGTGACCTTGTTGATGTCCGCCACATGGATCATGGCCACGCTCTTGACACCGGCGGCCTTGGCGGCTTTTTTCAGGTCCAGTTCCGCCAGTACCGGCACCACAAACACATAGTAGTTGCGGTCCGCCCCCTGGGTGACCAGCGTCTTGAACACCCGGGCCGGGTCCTGGCCGGTGAGCTGCGCCACCGTGGCGCCATCCACTGCCTGGCCCTCCTCGTGGGGGTATTCGTGGGCCGTATAGCTGATTTTGGCCCGCTCCAGCATACGCATCGCGTTGGTTTTTGCTTCTTTTCCCATAAAGAATCCCTCTTTTGCAAACTCTGTTCGGCCCTTATTATAAGCCGACGCCCTTTTTTCTGCAAGAGGGCTTGACTTTAATGCTTTAAAGTGTTAAAATCCCGGTATCAACAAAAAAACAGACAACAGGAGAAGCCACCATGATCATCGTATTAAAACAGAACGCCCCCGCCGACCAGGTTGCCAGTTTCTGCGCCGAACTGCGCGGCATGGGTTTTGAGATCAACGATTCCACCGGCCATGACACCCACATCCTGGGCCTCATCGGCGATACCAAAGCCCTGGCCGAAAGCTGGGTGCTGGCCAACCCCGTGGTGGACACCTGCCGCCGGG
>ERZ1090879.680-NODE-680-length-20353-cov-10.983841_pt1 | contig 20353 bp, 33 predicted proteins | sample MGYA00478472_ERZ1090879 | MGnify/ENA primary metagenome ERZ1090879 (study PRJEB33644, sample SAMEA5815723) | chicken gut metagenome | biome: Chicken; feature: Gastrointestinal Tract; material: Caecum | place: Ireland | collected 2019-01-01 | study: A study of the... | reverse complement strand
GGCATTTTGCCTGCGCGCGCCCACTTTCAGCGTAAAATAACAAAAATTGAGTAAAAAATTATCGGTTGACTTTTTCTGTGCATACGCTTTACTTTGAGGCGCGTCGGTGATATAATGCGCAACGAAAAAAGTTTTTTTTGCGGCGCGGCAGAGGTCGCGGTACGGTATGTCTTTGGTCTGCGGGTTGGCGTTGATGCGCGGCCCGTGTGCTTTTCTTTGATGTGCTTGTCCGCCTGCCCGCTCACGGAGCGATATGAACACCGACTTAACCCAGGGCAAGCCATTCAAGGTGCTTTTAAAATACATATTGCCGCTGTTCGGTAGCGCCGTATTCCAGCAGCTCTACACGCTGGCCGATACGATTATCGCGGGCAGGTTTGCCGGTCAGACAGCCCTCACCGCAATAGGCGCGTCCAACTCCATCGTCAACATCCTTATGGCGATAGCGCTCGGCGCAAACGCCGGCTGCGCCGTGCTTGTATCCAGGCTGTTCGGTGCAAAGAACAACTCGGGCGTAAAAACGGCGGTATTTACGGCGCTCATAGCCTTCGCTGTTCTGTCTGTGGTGCTGCTCGGCGTGGGCGTTGGCAGTTGCGAACCCCTGCTCGCCGCCCTCAAAACGCCAGAAGCCGCCCTCGGTGAAAGCGTAACCTACCTCAATATCTACTATTTCGGCCTGCCCTTCCTTATTCTTTATAACCTCGGCACAGGTATCTTCTCTGCCCTGGGCGACAGCCGCACGCCGTTCATATTTCTCGTAGGCTCTTCTGTAGGCAATATTGTGCTCGATATACTCATGGTCGGCCCGTGGGGCGTTGCGGGCGTTGCGTGGGCAACATTCATAGCGCAGGGCGTTGCGTGCATACTCACCATAATAGTGGTGTTACGCCGCCTCAAAAAACTGCCCACGGACGAAAAACCGCGCGTGTTTGTCTTCTCGGTATTAAAGACGCTGCTCATACTCGCGCTGCCCGTTGCTCTTCAGAACAGCTTTGTCTCTGTGGGCAACCTCATAATACAGATAAAAATAAACGAGCTTGCCAACATAAACGGCATAGGCATAACCGACGGCTTCACTGCGGGCGTAAAGCTGATAGTGTTCTGCACGACCTGCTTCTGTACCTGCGGTAACGGCCTCACCAACTTTGTCTCGCAGTGCTATGGCGCGGGCAAGCACGAGCGCATAAACCAGGGCTTCAGGGCGGCCATAGTCATTTCCTCGGTAATGACGGCCGTGTTTGTGGCCATCTGCATGATTTTTTCAAGGCAGCTCACCGAGCTTTTCATGTCTGCCGAGGGCGACACTACGCTCGCCGTTAACAGCGGTTCGCAGTACGTAATGATAGTTGCGCCCTTCTACCTGATAGTCAATATAAAGGTGCTTGCCGACGACGTCGTGCGCGGCACGGGCGGCAACCTCGGTTTCACCATAAGCACGTTTACCGACCTTATTCTGCGCGTTGCGCTTGTATTCCTTCTCACAGGTCCGCTCGGGTTTGCAGGCGTCGGCTGGGCGTGGGCAATCGGCTGGACGCTCGGTTGTGTCGTTGCGTTCTCGTTCTATGCCAATATTCCCTGCCTCAAGGCACTGCGCAAAAAGGGTAAGGTGCGCAGGCCCGTGCATCACCTGCTTGCCCGCGCCTATGCCTGCAATGCCTACAGCCACGACGAGGCTGAAGGTGTAGCGGAGATTGCCTCTTCCGAATATGCCGCTCTCTCTGAAGAGGGTGAAAATGTTTCTGGCGAAGAGATTGCGGTCGACAAGGCGGAGGGTGAGCCCTCCGATGCGACTGCGGAGGATACAAGCTCCGACGAAGGCAAGCAGTCTGCGGAGGACGCCGCCGAGGATAATGACGCCGAAGCCCCTGACGACGAGGATGTCTGAAAAGGGCGTTAAATACGGCATATGTGCCGTTCATTTAAAAAATCGCGTCACTTTGAGCGCACTTTTGCTGTGCGAACGGAAAAATTTACTGAATGGCACATATATGGCGGTCAATTAAAAGGCATATTGCGTTTATTGCGGCATATGTGCAGGGTAATTGCAGCCTCCAAGTTGCAGGCCGCCGATTTTTGATTTTGATTTGATTTTTATTTTGGCTCGATTTTGCGGGGCGTAAAAGCTGAAGGCTTTTCCGCCCCGCTTATGTGTTGTCCGCTTATATGTTGTCCGCAATTCCCGCCCTGTTTGCACGCGGCAATCAGCCGCGCCCAAGCCTCGTGCTGTGCCTAGCATTCTCTTTACTTTCTGCAAGCTGGTCAGGCGCAGACGCAACCCGTCTGGTGTGTCGTAGATGTCCTCTGTAACAACATTGTTCTCTACAACGTCGCAGTCCCTCTGCAACCCCGCGCCCTGCAACGCACATTCAGCAACGGTGCTGCAAAAAATTTCACATAACTTTTTTGCTGCAGGGGCGCTCAAAAGGGTAAAAAGTGTTAATATTTAACAAATTTTTGATATAATCTAAACAAATACCAGGTATAAGAAAATATTATACCAAACAGCGAAAAAATTTGTACTCAATTTGCGCGTTGATGAATAGTGGCAGAAAAGGCCTTGAATATGCCTAAATATTGAATATTTTTGCCTCAAATCGTCAATATATTGTGTGGTTCTCGGCGGAGTGCCGCATACCCCGCCGAAAGGAGGGCAAATCGTTCAAAAATTATTCAAAACGGGGCTGTTTTGTGCCGAAAAGTATAAAAAATGCCGCAAAAAAGTGCTTTCAAACACTTGACAAATTTTGCCGCGCCTTATATAATAGTCGAGCGTATCCAAAGAAGTGCGTATGGGTTGAGGCGTAAAGTTACTGCAAAATCCGTCTTGAAGCCGACGGGACAGATAATTTCCGCTGACAAATGTCGGGGCGTGACCCCGGCGACTAACCGCGGCTTTTTCTTTTTGCGCCGATTTTTTCGGCTTTTTTTATGTGTTAGCTGCGATACGCACGGGTAAGTTGACGCATTTTTATAACCGTCTGCAAGGCTGTACGGTTAAGCAAACATTGTTAGTATAAAAAAGGAGAACTTTAATGGCAGGACAGAAGATCAGAATTAAACTTGCAGCATATGACCACGAGCTCGTAGACCTCGCTGCATCCAGGATCGTTGAAACTATGAAGAAGAGCGGCGCCAAGATTTCCGGCCCCATACCCCTTCCCACCGAGAGAGAGATAGTAACCATTCTCCGCTGCCCCCACAAGTATAAGGACAGCCGCGAACAGTTCGAACAGCGCACCTACAAGAGGATAATCGACATATACACCCCCAACGCAAAGCTGCTCGACACCGTTCACCTCCCCGCAGGCGTAGACATCAAAATCAAGCTCTGATTTAAGGTTTTGATTTCAGCCGCGCGGCAGGCCAATGCCGAAAGCGTTTTCCGTTTTATGCGGAGGGCGGCAGAGCTCAGCGCCTAAGAGAGCTGACCTGAAGGCAAGTCTATAAGGCAGCGAGGGTAAACCGAGCGCGGACGGCAAGGTTCGACGGCAGCTTAAAGGCTTTGAAGCGGCGCAGGATTTCTATACCATATAATATAAAGATATAAAGGGCGGCGGGGCGCAGGCCTCAGGCTGTCCGCAAGGCGAAAGAGCAAATCGTTTGCACTGCAAAGGTTTTGCGCGAAACAATGTTATCAATACTCTACGTTTTACGACGACACGTTGCCAAAGCTCGGGTTGCAGCGGCGGAAGTGGCGCGACGGAAAAACGCGGTATTATCCATAAAATTTATCGGAGGAACTTTATCAATGAATAAAGCAATCATCGGCCGTAAGGCAGGCATGACGCAGGTCTTCACGGCGGAGGGCAAGGTCATTCCCGTAACCGTAATCGAAGCGGGTCCCTGCCCCGTTGTTCAGATCAAAACTGTTGAAAAAGACGGCTACGCCGCTTTGAAACTCGGTTTTGACGAGACGAGCGAGAAGAACCTCAACAAGCCCGAACTCGGCCAGTTCAAAAAGGCCGGCGTAAAGCCCTGCAAGGTTTTAAAGGAATTCAGGCTTGAAGATTTGTCCGCCTACTCGGTTGGCGGCGAAGTCAAGGCCGACGTGTTCACCGCAGGCGACAGAGTAGACGTTCACGGCGTAACCAAGGGCCACGGCTTTTCGGGCGTAATCAAGAGATGGAACCAGCACAGGCTGAAGGAAACGCACGGCGTTGGCCCCGTACACAGGGAGCCCGGCTCCATGGGCGCGAACAGCACCCCGTCAAGGGTATTCAAAAACAAGAACCTTCCCGGCCACTACGGCGTGGAAAACGTTACCATTCAGAACCTCGAAGTAGTAAGAGTTGACGTTGCAAGAAATTGCATTCTCATAAAGGGCTCCGTTCCCGGACCCGAGGGCAGCGTCGTAACCATTAACGATACCGTTAAATAAGGAGAAAGAAGATGCCCAGCGTAAAAGTATATAAGATGGACGGCACAGAGGCCGGCACCATAGAATTAAGCGAAAAGGTTTTCGGCGCGGAGTACAACGAACCCCTCATTCACGAGGCGGTTGTAATGCGCCTTGCAAATGAAAGGCAGGGAACGAAGTCCACGCTCACGCGTACAGAAGTAAGGGGCGGCGGACGCAAGCCCTGGAGACAGAAGGGCACCGGTAACGCCCGTCAGGGTTCCATAAGGGCACCCCAGTGGATAAAGGGCGGCGTTGTATTCGCACCCAAGAGCCGCGACTTCTCCAAGGACATGAACAGAAAGGCAAAGGCTGCCGCACTCGTTTCCGCGCTCTCCAAAAAGGTTGCCGACGGCGAGCTCATCGTCGTTGAAAGCCTTGCAGTAAAGGAAGGCAAGACCAAGGAGATGGTTGCGTTCAAGAACGCCCTTCACCTCGACAAGTCTGCCGTAGTGGTTATGGATAACGACGATCAGCTCGTAATCCGCGCCGCAAAGAACATCCAGAAGTTTGCAACCCTTCCCGTGGCTCAGATATCCACATACGAGGTTGTTTCCAACAGCAAGGTGGTTCTCACCAAAGAGGCTGTAAAGAAAATAGAGGAGGTCTACGGAGAATAATGTTAGCAGAAGACATCATCATTAAGCCCCTCCTCACAGAAAAGGGCTACGACGGAATTGCCGACAAGAAGTACACTTTCATAGTTGCAAAGTCGGCGTCCAAGACGGAAGTTAAGATTGCAGTTGAAAAGCTGTTCGGCGTATCAGTTGAAAGCGTAAACACCGTAAACTGCAAGGGCAAGCTCAAAAGAATGGGCAGGAATGCGGGCTACACCCCCGACTACAAGAAGGCTATCGTGCAGCTCAAGGCTGATTCCAAAGCGATAGAGTTCTTCGCCTCATTGTCTTAAGGAGGATAAGTAAATATGGCAGTTAAAAGATATAGGCCTACATCTCCTGCACGCCGCTTCATGACCGTAAACGCATACAGCGAGGTTACGGGCGAAAAGCCCGAAAAGAGCCTCCTGCACGACAAGCGCAAGACGGGCGGCAGAAACAACATGGGCAGGATAACCGTTCGTCACATCGGCGGCGGCAACAAAATCAAGTACAGAATAATAGATTTCAAGCGCAATAAAGACGGAGTTCCCGCAACGGTAAAGTCCATTCAGTACGACCCCAACCGTTCGGCGCACATCGCGCTCCTTGCATATGCCGACGGCGAAAAGAGGTACATCCTCGCGCCCGTAGGCCTTCAGGTAGGCGATAAGGTACTCTCCGGCGTCGGCGCCGACATAAAGGCAGGCAACGCCCTTCCCCTTTCTGAAATCCCCGTAGGTACCATCGTTCACGCAATAGAGATGCAGCCCGGACGCGGCGCGCAGGTAGCGCGTGCGGCAGGCATTTCCGCCCAGATAATGGCAAAAGAGGGTGGCTATGCAACCCTTAAGATGCCCTCCGGCGAAATGAGGCTCATACCCCTCACCTGCAAGGCAACCATCGGCCAGGTAGGCAACCTCGAGCACGAGATAGTTCACCTCGGCAAGGCCGGCAAGACGCGTTACCTCGGCGTAAGACCTACCGTCCGCGGTTCAGTCATGAACCCCAACGACCACCCTCACGGCGGCGGCGAAGGCAAGAGCCCTGTAGGTCACGCAGGTCCTATGACCCCTTGGGGCAAGCCTGCACTCGGTTACAAGACGAGAAAGAAGAAGAACACCTCTTCCAAGTTCATATTAAAGAGGATAAATTAAGGAGGATATAGGAAATGTCGAGAAGCGTTAAAAAGGGACCTTTCGCGGAAGCGCGCCTCATGTCGAGAATAGAGGCCATGAACGCAGCAGGCGAAAAGAAGGTCGTTAAAACGTGGTCAAGGGCTACCACTATATTCCCCCAGATGGTAGGTCACACGATAGCCGTATACGACGGCCGCAAGCACGTTCCCGTATACGTGACCGAAGATATGGTAGGCTGCAAGCTCGGCGAGTTCGCGCCCACCCGCACGTTCAAGGGTCACGCGGCAAAGACCACAGCCAAGAAGTAAGGAGAATGAGTTATGGCAAGCAACATGAACAAAAAAGTTGAAAAGATTGCCGCAAGCAAGGACAACAGACCTTACGCAACGGCAAAATATATAAGGATTTCCCCTTACAAGGTGAGGACGGTGCTCGCTCTTATCAGAGGCAAGAGCGTAGAGGAAGCCGAAGCCATACTTACCTATTGCAGCAAGGGCGGCAGCGCAGAAGTCAAGAAAGTACTTCTTTCAGCAGCGGCAAACGCAGAACACAACCAGGGCATGGACAGGGGCGACCTTGTCGTAGCCGAGGCGTTTGCAAACGGCGGCCCGCACCTTAAAAGAATGCAGCCCGTATCCAAGGGCCGCGGCAGGGCTATCTTAAAGAGAACCAGCCACATCACGGTCATTCTTGACGCGAAGAAAATTTAAGGAGAGTATGTATGGGACAGAAAGTTAATCCTCACGGTTTAAGGGTAGGCGTAATCGCTGCATGGGATACTCAGTGGTATGCCGATAAAAAGGATTTCGCCAAACACCTTAAGGAAGATAACGTAATCCGTACCTTCCTTAAAAAGAAGTATTACGAGGCAGCCATCAGCAAGATAACGCTGGTGCGCGCCGCAAACAAGGTAGAAGTTACCATCTATACCGGCCGTCCCGGCGTGCTTATCGGCAAGGGCGGCAGCGAGATAGACGTTATAAAGAAGTCGCTTTCCAAGCTCACCAAGGGCAAGGTAATCATCATCAACGTCAAGAAGGTTGAAAAGGTTGACCAGGACGCCCAGCTTGTTGCTGAAGCTGTTGCATCTCAGCTGGAAAAGCGTGTTTCTTACAGAAGAGCTATCAAGCAGCAGATATCCAAGGTATCCAAAGCGGGCGTAAGGGGCGTGAAGATCGCCGTGTCCGGCAGGCTTGACGGCAGGGAAATAGCCGGCAGCGAAAGCTACCACGAAGGTTCCATTCCCCTCCAGACCATCCGTGCAGACATCGACTACGGCTTTGCAGAAGCTCACACCACGTTCGGCGTACTCGGCGTAAAGTGCTGGATATATAAGGGCGAAGTGCTCTCAGGCTCCAAAAAGCTCATAATCTCAGACGGAGGCGAAGATTAAAATGTTAATCCCCAAGAGAGTTAAAAGAAGAAAGCAGCACCGCGGCAAGATACGCGGCCGCGCCCACAAGGGCAATATAATCGCATACGGCGAATACGGCCTTGTAGCCGAAGAGGGCGGAAGGATAACCTCCAACCAGATAGAGGCAGCCCGTATCGCGATGACCAGGTTCATCAAGCGTGGCGGTCAGGTGTGGATAGACATATTCCCCCACAAGCCCATCACAAAGCACCCCGCAGAATCCCGTATGGGTTCCGGCAAGGGCGCTGTAGAATACTGGGTAGCCATAGTCAAGCCCGACAGAGTAATGTTTGAGATGGCGGGCGTAACCGAAGACGTAGCAAGGGAAGCAATGCGCCTTGCAAGCCACAAACTGCCCGTAAAGTGCAGGTTTGTAAAGAAAGAATCTGCTGCACCCGCAGCGGAAGGCGGTGAAGCTAATGAAAGCTAAGGAAATAGTCAATTTGAGCGACGCGGAACTGAACGCAAAGCTGCAGGAACTCAAGACGGAACTGTTCAACCTGCGTTTCCGCCATGCGAGCGGCCAGCTCGATAACCCCCTCTCGATAAACCTCGTAAAAAAGGACATCGCAAGAGTGAACACGGTAATCCGTGCAAGGCAGCTTAAGGCTTAAGGAGTTAAAAAATGGAAAGGACAACGCTCAGAAAGGAAAGGACGGGGATAGTTGTATCCGACAAAATGGATAAGACGGTAGTCGTTGCCGTAAGCGAAAAGAGCAAGCATCCCCTCTACAAAAAGACGATAACCAAGACCACCAAGTTCAAGGCTCACGACGAAAACAACGAGTGCGGCATTGGCGATACGGTGAGAATAGTAGAAACTCGCAAGCTCTCCAAGGATAAGAACTGGAGGGTGGCCGAGATAGTAGAAAAGGCCAAGTAATTCAGGCATATTGCCGCCTGAATTGCCGCGCAGGATATGCGCGGCGGCAAAGTATAAGTATTTTATCACGATTGTTTTCATGCCGGATGAACGCGGCCGTAACCTTCGCGCTCCGCGGTAAAAGGTACGGCACAGCGTGCGGCGGGACAATCCGCTGAAAAAGATATCCAAAAAACACACGGATATCGCTGTTGTAAGTTCATAAATATTAAGGAGAATTTATATGATACAACCCCAGACTAGGCTCAAGGCTGCCGACAACAGCGGCGCTAAGGAGCTTATGTGCATCAAGGTGCTGGGCGGCAGCTTCCGCAAGACGGGCAACATCGGCGACGTAATCGTATGCTCTGTCAAGACTGCAACCCCCGGCGGCGCAGTAAAGAAGGGCGACGTCGTAAAGGCCGTAATAGTACGCAGCACCAAAGGCATCAGCCGCGGCGACGGCACATACATCAGATTTGATGACAACGCCGCAGTTATAATCAATCAGAATAAGGAGCCGAGAGGCACCCGTATCTTTGGACCGATAGCAAGGGAACTGAGAGAAAAGAACTATATGAAGATAATATCCCTTGCTCCCGAAGTTCTTTAAGGAGAAGTAGAAAGCTATGAACGTAAAATTGAATGATAATGTTCTGGTTATCACCGGTAAGTATGCGGGCAAGCAGGGCAAGGTAATCGCCACTTCTCCCAAGAGCGGAAAGGTAACCGTAGAAGGAATAAACATCCAGCACAAGACGCAGAAGGCGCGCCGCGGCAACGACGTATCCAAGATTGTTGAAAAAGAAGGCGCAATCGACGTATCCAACGTAATGGTAATCTGCCCCGCATGCGACAAGGCTGTAAGAGTAAAGAGCGGCGAACAGGACGGCAAGCGCGTACGCGTATGCCCCAAGTGCGGCGCCGTGCTCGACAAGGCATATGCCGGCAAGAAGGCCAAGGAAGTCAAGAAGGAAGAGCCCAAGAAGCGTACAAGAAAGCGCGCCGCAAAGGCAGAAAAGGCAGAGACGGCGCAGGCCGAAACCGCACAGCAGGCGGAAACAAAGTCTGAGGAGTAAGGTGAACGAAAATGGCAGAGAAAGTTTATAAAAGCAGAGTAGCCAAGCAGTACGCTGAGGAAGTCGTTCCCTACCTCACCAAGAAGTTCGGCTATACCAATGTAATGCAGGTACCCAAGCTGGTAAAGATAGTAATCAACACCGGCCTCGGCGACATAAAGGACAATGCAAAGTCCATCCAGACCACACAGAACGAAATCAAGCAGATAACCGGCCAGCAGCCCATCCTCACCAAGGCAAAGAAATCAGTTGCCAACTTCAAGGTGCGCGAGGGCATGACGGTAGGCATAAAGGTAACTCTGCGCGGCAAGATGATGTATGACTTCTATGATAAGCTCGTCTCCATCGCCCTTCCCCGCGTGCGCGACTTCCGCGGTGTTCCCACGGACAGCTTCGACGGCCGCGGCAACTACTGCATGGGCGTAAAGGAACAGCTTATTTTCCCCGAAATCCAGTATGACCAGGTAGAAAAGATACGCGGCATGGATATATGCTTCGTAACCACCGCCAAGTCAGACGAAGAAGCAAGAGAGCTTTTAAGGGCTATGGGAATGCCCTTCAAGAAGTAAGGAGACAGAGATATGGCAAAGAAGTCAATGATAAACAAGCAGCAGAGACCTGCAAAATTTTCCACGAGAGCATACACGAGATGCTCGATATGCGGCAGGCCGCACGCCGTGCTCCGCAAATACGGCATATGCCGTATCTGCTTCAGGAACCTTGCGTACAAGGGCGAAATACCCGGCGTTAAAAAGTCGAGCTGGTAAGGAGGTGCAAAGATGACCGATCCCATAGCAGATATGCTCACGCGCATAAGGAATGCGCTCACAGTAAATAAAGAGACGGTGGAAGTACCTTCTTCCAACATGAAGAAGGCCATCGCAGACATAATGCTTGCAGAGGGCTTTGTGTCCGACGTTAAGCTCGTCGAAGACGGCTATAACGGCAAGCTGGTAATCACGCTCAGGTATGCAGGCAGAAAGCAGCCCGTAATCAACGGCCTCAAGAGGGTATCCAAGCCCGGTCTGCGCACATACGCCGGCGTTGAAAATATGCCCAAGGTCATGAACGGTATGGGCGTGGCAGTTATATCCACCAACAAAGGCATCATGACCGATAAGCAGGCAAAGGCCGCAAACGTAGGCGGTGAAGTGCTCTGCTACATCTGGTAACAGGAGGAAGAAGGTAATATGTCAAGAATAGGTAAATTACCCGTAGTCCTGCCCGCAGGCGTAACTCTCTCCTTTGAAAACGGAGTGGTTACGGTAAAGGGCGCCAAGGGCACCCTCACCCAGACCATAGCGGGAGACATCAATATCAAGGTAGAAGGCTCGGAGGCATTCGTTTCAAAGAAGCACGAATCCAAGGAGCTTGACCCCAAGCACGGCCTTTACAGGGCGCTCATCCACAACATGGTAGTGGGCGTGACCCAGGGCTACACAAAGAGCCTTAAAGTAAACGGCGTAGGCTGGAAGGTAGCAAAGCAGGGCAACAAGGTAGTGCTCAACGTAGGATATTCTCATCCCGTAGAGTTTGCCGAGCCCGCAGGCGTAAAGCTTGAGTGCCCCAGCGCCAACGAAATCACCGTTTCGGGCATAGATAAGACCCTCGTAGGTCAGGTAGCTGCCGACATCCGCAGCATAAGAGTTCCCGAACCTTACCACGGCTACGGCATCGCTTACAGCGACGAAGTAATCGAGCGCAAGGAAGGCAAGACGGGAGGCAAGGGCAAGAAGTAATTTCGGGTAAAGGCTTGTCGCGCACGCGCGGCAATATCCGAAGGAATGGCCGCTGATGCGGCCGGTTGCTCAAAGGAGACATAAAATGATTAAGTTGATAGATAAGAACACCGAACGCAGACGCCGTCATGCGCGCGTAAGGAAAAAGGTATCGGGCACGGCAGGGACCCCTCGTTTCTGCGTATACCGCAGCCTCAACCACATCTACGTTCAGGTGATAGACGACGTAAAAGGCGTAACCATCGTTTCCGCGTCCACAATGGAAAAGGAAATCAAGGCGCAGGTCAGCGAACTCACCAAGACGGAAGCGGCAAAACTTGTAGGCAAAACGGCGGCTGAAAGGGCTCTTGAAAAGGGCGTCAAAGAGGTCGTGTTCGACAGAGGCGGCTACCTCTACACCGGCAGGGTGCAGGCAGTTGCCGAGGGCGCAAGGGAAGCCGGACTTAATTTCTAAGGAGCAGAAGAAATGGAAGAAAAGAAAGAAAGACCTGCAAGAAGGGAATCGAGATTCAAGAGGGCCGAAGACGACGGCACCATCAAAAAGCTTATACAGGTAAACAGGGTATCCAAAACCGTTAAAGGCGGCCGCAACATGCGTTTCGCCGCACTCGTAGTAGTAGGCGACGGCAAGGGTTCAATCGGCTGCGGAGTAGGCAAGGCCAAGGAAGTACCCGAGGCAATCGAAAAGGCAACCACCCAGGCAAAGAAGAATATGTTCAAGGTAAACGTAAAGGATACTTCCATTCCTCATACGGTAACCGGCATATTCGGCAGGGGCAAAGTGCTCATGATGCCCGCGGCACAAGGTACCGGCGTTATCGCCGGCGGTCCCGTGCGTGCCGTAATGGAGGCAGCAGGCATAAAGGATATCCGTACCAAGTCTCACGGTACCAACAACCCCATCAACTGCGTAAAGGCAGCCATCGAGGGCTTGAAGGACCTCAAGACCGCCGAGCAGATAGCTGCGGCGCGCGGCAAGACGGCGGAAGAAATCATAGGTTAATCGGAGGAACGCAATGGTAAAGGTAACTTTAATAAAGAGCGTCAGCAACGAGGTAAAGTCTGTAAAGGCAACCGTTGCCGCACTCGGTCTTAAAAAGATCCGTTCCGAAAAGGTTCTGGAAGAAACTCCCGCCAACATGGGCCAGATCAGTAAGGTAGCATACCTTCTTAAGGTCGAAAAGGTATAAGGAGGTATAAAGTTTATGAGAATAGATACATTATCCCCCGCAGAGGGCAGCAAAAAAGCTGTTAAAAGGCTTGGCCGCGGCATAGGTAGCGGCACCGGCAAGACGAGCGGCAAGGGCCACAAAGGTCAGTGGGCGCGTTCGGGCGGCGGCGTACGTCCCGGTTTCGAGGGCGGCCAGATGCCTATCGCAAGGCGTATCCCCAAGAGGGGCTTCCACAACAAGTGGGCAACCTGCTACCTCATCGTAAATCTTTCGCAGCTTGAAAACGTACCCGCAGGCACAGTTGTAGATTACGACTACGTTGTCGAGAACAATCTTGCAAAGTTTGTAAAGGGCAATTCCGGCCTCAAGGTTCTCGGCAAGGGCGAAATTAAAAATGCGATAACCGTTAAGGCGGCTAAATTTTCGGAGACCGCCAAAGCGGCCATTGAAAAGGCGGGCGGCACGGCGGAAGTCCTTTAATTCAACGGGCGGCGAAACAGTCGCCGCAAAGGGGTTAAAATGTTTGAAACAATAATCAATTGTTTTAAAGTAAAGGAAATCCGCAAAAAGATCGGAATAACGCTTCTCCTTTTGCTGATTTTCAGAATCGGATGCTATATTCCCGTACCCGGTATAGATTCGTCGATTTTCAGCGAAGCGATAGGACAGTACGATTTCCTCGAACTGATGTCGTCGATAACGGGTTCATCGCTCTCCAACGCAACGCTGTTTGCGCTCGGTATCAGCCCGTACATCAACGCATCCATTATAATACAGCTTTTAACGGTTGGCATTCCCGCGCTGGAACGCCTCTCCCGCCAGGGTGAAGAGGGCCGCAAAAAGATAGCGCAGATAACGCGTTACGTCACGATAGCCCTTGCAATAGCCCAGGCAATAGGCATTATAGTAAACATAGCCGTAGGACAGGACGCCATCAGGCTTGTAATGTTCGGCTATAACGGTTCAAACGGTCTTGTCTCCGAGACTGCCGCAACGTGGCTTGCAGGCATATTCCTTGTAGTCTTATACACGGCGGGCGCAATGCTCGTAATGTTTATCGGCGAAAGGATAACCGAATACGGCGTAGGCAACGGCATATCTCTTATAATCTTCGTCGGCATAATCTCCACGGCGGGCATCACCATCGTGCAGAAGATTGGTCAGATAGGTTCAGAGACTGCAGGTCTCTCACCCCTCTGGGAGTTGATAGGCTTCGTCGTGCTCACGCTGCTCGAATTCACTGCGATAGTAGCGGTAGACCTCTCTGAAAGGCGCATCCCCGTTCAGTATGCAAAGCAGGTAAAGGGACGCAAGATGTACGGTGGCCAGTCGACCGTAATCCCCATCAGGATAGCGGGCGGCGGCGTAATGCCCCTCATCTTCGCGTTTGCACTCATCAGCTTCCCCGGAATGCTGGCAAGCCTGTTCTGGCCGGGCAGCACCTTCGAGACCGGCGTTGCCGAGTGGTTCTCCGGCTCGTCACCCTACTGGTACGGTCAGCTCATATACCTCGTAGTGCTCTGCGCGCTCATCTTCGCGTTTGCGTTCTTCTATTCGTCGATGCAGTTCAATCCCGAAGACGTATCCAAGACCATTCAGCAGAACGGCGGTTTCATTCAGGGTATCCGTCCCGGCAGACCTACTGCGGACTACTTAAAGAAGATTTCCAACAGAATAACGCTCTTCGGCGCTATATATCTCTCGCTCGTTGCGCTCATTCCCTCTATCTTAAGCATAATAGTTGTGGTTACTGGCATAACGACGGATACCAGCCTTCTGAGCGTGTTCTCCACAACCGGTATCCTCATTGTAGTATCCGTTGCGCTCGAGCTTGATAAGCAGCTCCAGTCGCAGCTCATGATGAAGAACTACAAGGGCTTCCTCAAATAATATGCCGTGCATGCGGGCAGCAGAATTGCCCCGCATATATGGCTGAAACATCACTAAAAACAGAGCGGTATGTGCGGGCGGTTGCGCCGGACGGTGCAATAGCCCCGCATATATGGCTTAACTTATTAAATTCAAGCGGAGAGGTGAAATTGTTATGAACATAATTTTATTGGGCGCGCCCGGTGCGGGCAAAGGTACTCAGGCCTCCAGGCTTGAGGAAAAATATGGCCTCGTGCATATCTCCACGGGCGACATATTCAGGGCAAACATCAAGGGCGGCACGCCGATAGGCAAGGTTGCCAAGAGCTACATCGACGCCGGCAAACTCGTACCAGATGAAGTCACCTGCGAGATTGTAAAGAACAGACTTGCGGAAGACGACGTAAAGGGCGGCTATATGCTCGACGGTTTCCCCCGCAACCTCTTCCAGGCTCAGGAGCTCGATAAGTTCGCAAAGGTAGACGCCTGCGTGAACATATCGGTTGACCCCTCGCTGCTCATGGACAGAATATGCGGCAGGCGCGTATGCAGCTGCGGCGCAAGCTACCACGTATCCACCCTCGGCGGCAAGACCACCTGCGAAAAGTGCGGCCAGCCCCTCTACCAGCGCGCGGACGACAATCCCGAAACTGTCGGCGCAAGACTGGAAACTTACAACACGCAGACAGCGCCCCTTATAGACTATTATGCGGCGCAGGGCAAGCTTCTCACCATCGAGTGCGGCAACGCCACTCCCGACGAAGTATTTGCAATGATTTGCGAAAAACTCGATAATTTCAACAAGTAATATGATTCACATCAAAACCCCGCAGGAGATAGCGCTCATCCGCGAATCCTGCAGGATAGTCAAAGAAACTCTGGAGTTTGTAGGCAAAAACATAAAGGCGGGCATGACCACCAAGGACGTCGACGACCTCGTTTACAGGTACATCGTGTCCTGCGGGGCAACGCCCTCCAGCCTCGGCTACGAAGGTTTCCCCGCAAGCGCGTGCGTATCTGTCAACGACGTGGTTGTGCACGGCATTCCTTCCGACGACGTAGTGCTCGTCGACGGCGACATAGTCAGCGTAGACATCACTGCCGAGAAGAACGGCTACAACGGCGACGCAGCCAGAACCTTCCTCATAGGAAACGTATCCGAAGAGAAGAAAAAGCTGGTCAAGGTCACCGAAGAGTGCTTCTTCAAGGCGATTGAAGGCCTGCGCGCAGGTTCGCCGCTGTATGATATAGGCTACGCCGTTCAGACCTATGCTGAAGCGCACGGCTACGGAGTGGTCAGGGCGCTCACCGGCCACGGGATAGGCAGGGATATGCACGAAGACCCCGCCGTTCCCAACTATGGCAGGCGCGGCACCGGCCTCCGCCTGAGGGCGGGAATGACCATCTGCATCGAACCCATGATAAACATGGGCACGTGGAAGGTATGGCAGGACGAGCGCGACGGCTGGACCATAAGGACTATGGACGGCAAGCCGGCGGCGCACTATGAAAATACCGTGCTCATAACCGAGGACGGAGTGGAGATATTAACGCTTTGAGCGCACCGCGTGCGCGGAGCTGCACTATGAACAAGATACAGGCTGTGCCCGGCGGAATAGTACTGAGCACGCAGGGCAGGGACGAAGGCAGGTACTACATAATAAAGGAAGTGCTGCCCGACGGGTTTGTGTTGGTTGCCGACGGCAACTACAAAAAACTTGCGTCCCCGAAAAAGAAGAGCTTAAAACATGTAAAACTTCTGCCGCAGAAGGCGGAGGGCATCGCCGAAAAATTTTCTTACGGCGGAAAGGTCTTCGACAGCGAGGTTTATTCGGCGCTTAAGGCGTACAACGGCGCGGCGGCACAAGCGGCATCCCAAGGGGTGCAGAGCAATAGCGGAGGAGACGATGTCTAAAAACGACGTAATTGAAGCCGAGGGCAAGGTAATAGAGTGCCTTCCCAACGCCAATTTCAAAGTTCAGCTGGCCAACGGCTATGTGATAACGGCCTACATTTCCGGCAAACTTCGTATGAATTACATCAGAATCATCGAAGGCGATATGGTAAAGCTTGAAATGAGCCCGTACGACCTGACTAAGGGTCGCATAACCTGGCGCAGCAAATCGTAACCGCTTATTTTTCGGAAACCGTAAAACTTCATATTTCCGTCGCATTACATTGTTGTGCTGCGGCAACCTTCGGTCATGTACTTCTGTGTACACTCCTTCAGGTTTTCCTCGCACGCCTCGTACTGCTCGCAACTATGAAGTTCTGATAAAAGGGTTGACTGTGGAATAAATTGCTCGGCAACCTGAATTTAAGAATAAATTTATTGAGGTAAGGAAATGAAAGTTAGACCTTCTGTAAAGCCTATGTGCGATAAATGCAAGATAATCAAAAGAAACGGCAAAGTAATGGTAATCTGCTCCAAGAACAAGAGCCATAAACAGCGCCAGGGCTGAGCGGGCGGCTTAAAACGCGCCCTCTGCCTGCCGTACCTTTGTATGGCAGGGCTTAAAAAAGCTCACCATGGGCGCACTTTCGCCCTTGACGCCCGCACGGCACTTGCTGCGCGGGTATAAATGCAAAAATAATCTCGCATCGGCGTGCGGCGCATCATTCCAAATTCCGCGCACGTGCGGCATGCGGTTGACATAAAGCAAAATAAGTATTAAAAAGAAAAGATCAAACGGAGGAATTTAAATCTATGGCACGTATTGCCGGTGTGGATTTACCCAGAGAGAAGAGAATTGAAATCGGTCTCACCTATATCTACGGTATAGGGCTCAAAACTTCCCAGAAGATTCTTGCCGCCACGGGCGTAGACCCCGATACCCGCGTAAAGGATCTCGACGAGACCACCGTTTCCAAGCTCAGGGAATATATCGACCATAACGTGAGGGTGGAGGGCGAACTGCGCTCTGAAGTATCCCTCAACATCAAGCGCCTTATGGAAATAGGCTGCTACCGCGGAATCAGACACAGAAAGGGTCTTCCCGTACGCGGCCAGTCAACCAAGAGAAATGCGAGGACGAGAAAAGGTCCCCGCCGTACCGTCGCCAAGAAGAAGGGCGCTAAATAATAGGAGGACGTAGAATAAATGGCAGCAGCAACAAAGAAGACCGCAACCGTAAGAAAGCGCAGAGAGCTTAAAAAGGTTGATAAAGGTCAGGTTCATATCCAGTCGTCTTTCAACAACACCTTAGTAACCGTAACCGACGCGCAGGGCAATGCCATTGCATGGTCAAGCGCAGGCAGCCTCGGCTACAAGGGCAGCCGCAAGGGCACTCCCTTTGCTGCACAGATGGCAACCGAAACTGCCGTAAAGGCAGCCAAGGAGCACGGTCTCCGCTCGGTTGAAGTGTACGTAAAAGGCCCCGGTGCGGGCAGGGAATCGGCAATAAGGGCAATCGCCGCATGCGACGTGGAAATCACGCTCATATCCGACGTATCCCCCATACCCCACAACGGATGCAGGCCTCCCAAGCGCCGCAGAGTATAATTTTAAGGAGAGTGTAAAATGGCGACTTATAGAGAAGCAAAATGCCGCCTCTGCAGAAGAGAAGGCGGAAAGCTCTTTTTAAAGGGCGATAAATGCTACACGGGCAAGTGCCCGTTCGAAAAGAGGCCCATGGCCCCCGGCCAGCACGGCGCGGGAAGGAAGAAGGTTTCCGAATACGGCCAGCAGCTTCGCGAAAAGCAGAAGGTTAAGAGGATTTACGGCGTTCAGGAAGGCCAGTTCAGGGAATATTACGAGACCGCCGACAGAATGAAGGGCATCACCGGTGAAAACATGCTGTCCCTTCTTGAAAGAAGGCTCGACAACGTAGTTTACCGTCTCGGCATCGGCGTATCCCGTGCGCAGGCAAGGCAGCTTGTAGGCCACGGCCACTTCACCGTAAACGGCAAAAAAGTAAACATTCCTTCATATATAGTTAAAAAAGGCGATGTAATCGCCGTTAAGGAAGGCAAAGCAGGCAATAAATTCTTTGCGGAGGTTAAGGGCACAAAGCCCGCGGCCAATATGCCCAAGTGGCTTGAGTTCGATTCCGAGAAGCTTGAAGGTAAGGTAGTAGAGCTTCCTGTAAGGTCGGATATAGACAGCCAGATTTCCGAGCATATGATAGTCGAGCTGTACTCCAAGTAATAAAACCCTATAAGGAGGTAGTATAATGATCGAGATGGATATGCCCAAAATCGAAGTGGAAGAGAGCGAGGACCAGTCTTACGCGAAGGTCGTTGTCGAACCGCTTGAAAAGGGCTTCGGTCTTACAATAGGCAACTGCCTTAGAAGAATACTCCTGTCCGCGCTCCCCGGTGCGGCGGCTCAGGGAATAAGATTTTTGGATGGCAGCGTAAAGCACGAATTTTCGGCCGTGCCCGGCGTCAAAGAGGATGTTACCGAAATTATCCTCAACTTAAAGACGCTGGCAATCAAAACCAAGGTCACCGATAAGGATTACGTAAAAGTCGTTCATCTGTACAAGGAAGGCCCGGCAGACGTAAAGGCAAGCGATATAGAGCAGGACGCAGAGATAGAGATAATCAACGGCGACCAGCACATCTGCACGGTGGACGCAGGCTATAAAATTGATATGGAAATCACCATAGGCAGGGGCAGGGGCTACAAGGGTGCCGACCATACCCGCAGCGACCTTATAGACTACATCCCCATAGATTCCATCTATACCCCCGTTAAAAAGGTGAATTATAACGTAGAAAGCACCCGCGTAGGCCAGAATACCGATTACGACAAGCTCGTGTTGGAGGTCTGGACGAACGGCGCTTTCAGCGCGAAGGAAATAGTTTCCCTCGCCGCAAAGATAATGCAGGACCACATCAGCCTGTTCGTAAACCTTTCGGATACCATAAAGGGAATGGACATCCTCGTCAAGAACGAGGACGACAAGCAGCAGCAGGTGCTTGCAATGGCCATCGAAGAGATGGATCTTTCCGTTCGTTCCTACAACTGCTTAAAGCGCGCAAACATACACACCGTCGAAGATCTGACGAGAAAGACGGAAGACGAGATGCTGAAGGTAAGGAACCTCGGCAGAAAGTCGCTCGATGAAGTAATACAGAAACTCGAGTCTTACGGACTTTCGCTCGCAAACAAGGAGGACTAAAAAGATGCCCGGTAAATTAGGAAGAACTACCAAACAGAGAATGGCTATACTCAGGAATCAGGCTTCCGAGCTCCTGTGGTACGGCAAAATAAAGACTACTGAGGCAAGAGCAAAGCAGCTCCAGCCCTATGTAGAAAAAATAATCACCAAGGCTGTAAGCGTATACGACCTCAACGAGGAGATTGACGTTACAACCACGGACAAGAAGGGCAAGGAAGTAACCGTTAAGTCGGTTAAGGATGCACCCAAGAAGCTTGCTGCTCGCCGTGCCATCATGGCTAAACTTCGCGATTTGCAGGAAGTTAAGGCTTTCAGCGAAAAGAAGGCTGAATTCAAGGCCCGCACCAAGGACGTGCAGCATCCCCTTATGGAAAAGCTCTTCAACGAGATTGCTCCCAAGTACGCGCAGCGCAAGGAAGAGCTCGGCCAGGGAGGCGGCTATACCCGCATCTATCTGCTTGGCGAGCGTCGCGGCGATGCATCGGAAGAAGCTATAATTGAATTGGTTTAATCGTTGACTACGGTTTGATCTTGATTACCTACGGTTAATAACCGCGAAACCCGCGCTTTAAGGCGCGGGTTTTTTGCGTGGTATGAAGGGGGAGGATTAAGTCTGTATTTCGGCGAAAAAATCCTTCAAGCGCGACATCCCGTTGCTCGTCCGCGCCAGCGATGCACGTGCGCACGCATTTATAGCAAAATTATTTGTATTTTTCATTTTGGACACTGCGGCCGAAAATTTTTTTAAGCCATTTCAATGGCTGTAATTGGCTCAATTCTGGGCGTTTTGCCGCAAAAACAGGGCCAAATATACAGTTTTGATTGCCGCACTGTAAAAATTTGTGCGGTCAATTTAAAAAAATTTGTGTTGACATGACGCTGTAATATGATATAATAAATATACAAATAATTTTAAGGAGTGGAATTATGACTTGGTTTAACAAACTTCCCCGTCTTGTGC
>ERZ1090879.678-NODE-678-length-20362-cov-21.551091_pt1 | contig 20362 bp, 19 predicted proteins | sample MGYA00478472_ERZ1090879 | MGnify/ENA primary metagenome ERZ1090879 (study PRJEB33644, sample SAMEA5815723) | chicken gut metagenome | biome: Chicken; feature: Gastrointestinal Tract; material: Caecum | place: Ireland | collected 2019-01-01 | study: A study of the... | reverse complement strand
TCGATACTTAATGGGAGTGCATACACACCAATTACTGGCGTTGCAGAATATTCCGATGACAAGCGCAGGCGCTAAAAGCACGCCCCGCGCCGAATGAGACCGCAAGAGCATGAATATGCGGCGGACAGCCGCTTCTGCAAAAAGGGAGGGTGACCTCCCTTTTTTCGCATCATGTTTGGGGACGGGGCAAAAACATGATATTTTTTCCGAAATTTGCCCCGTCCCCAAATGTGGCATCAATTTGTTGCAGCGCGTGGAGGCCGCAGGGGTTTGATGACTTTGGCGCAAAAAACCAGGCGTTTGCCTGGTTTTTGTCATCTGGTTGCTTCGGCTTCTGCCTCTGCTTCTATGCCTGAGGTTGCACCGGTTAAGATTGGATTGTCAACTACCGTCGTTGAAGAATCCGCAATTTTATATCCCGTTCCTTCTTCCCCCAAAATTCCTGCATACATGGTTTCATATGTAGAGTTGTTGTATTGTGGGACAACGACCAACATGTCTCTTATCACCAATTCTCCATTTTGCATATAGCCAATCATAACATCGCATTGGTTAAAATATCCAACATTGAAATATGGTTCATCTTTGCTTTCCATATTCCTTCCACCTAACGGTCCAACATAACAGAAAACAGCCTGGGCTCCATCTGGAATAAACTTTTTCGCAAAATCTGAAAAATTAATGTTTGTTGTAGTATTCATAACAGGAGTGTCCGTAGCAAATTGATTTGTTGTTGTCAAATTTATTATTTTCAAGTATTCGTCTGTTTTTTCTTTTATTACTGCCAATTCCGATAAGACTTGTTGTTCCTCATTCGCTGGAATATTTTCGGTTCCTATTAAGCTATAAATATAATCCTCAAAAGTTAAGTCTCCTAATTGTGACGAAAAATTGTAATATTCCGCGATATTACTTGATAGCGTGCCATTATAAGTGCTCACTGCCAAAACAGTTCGTCCTTGTCTCAGTACTGCGTCAGAGTAAACTTTGAATCCTTCTTGGGATAGGTCAACAGCAAGAACTTTATAACTTGAAACATTTGATAGTTTACCCATTAAATTTTGGAAAAATTCATCAAATTTTGTAAAATTATAATCTTCTCCAAAAACCTGATTGTAAAGCGTGTCGGCAGAGATTGTTGCCGGAGCCTGCACAAGCTGTGGAAGCTTTGAGGTGAAGTCAACGCCTGCCGGGAAGGTGCCAACCTCTGAAATGATTGCTGCGCCAGGATTTGCAAGGTTGTCGATTTTTTCTTGGGCGGTTTCGCCATTGTCGGCATAGGTGACAACAAAGGCTGTGATGCTGCTGTCAAGGTTGACGCCGAAGGCGTAGCTCATGGTGCAATTTTCGCTTTCAAGATTTCCTTCCACAGTGAAGGCCATGCTTTCGGTCATCGGTGAAAAGACAACTTGTTCAAACCCTGCAAATTCGGAAACGTTTCCACGGAGCTCGACAGACTGATCAACCTGTGGAAGCTGCACAAAATCAACCGACACGTTTTGAATGATTTGTTCGGCGTCGGCAGCAAACTGCCGGGCTGCGGCTTTGAGGGCCTGAGCTGTTGCCTGTTCTTGTGCCTCAGTGATGGTGGCGTCCGGATCCAGATTTGCCGCTGCATAGATTGCATCTGCAATGTTTTCCAAAAACGATTTGTCCTCTGCTGAAAATGCGGCGGTGATGTCAAAAAGATGCGATGTGCCGTCGGCCATTTCAACGATTGCAGTTCGGTCAGTGAGATAGTTCACATTTTCGGCACCTGCGATTGAGGAAAGGATATTTTGTTGCTTGGCAAGAGTGATATCTGCCGCAAGACCGTCTTCGTTCACGTTCGCGTCATAGACGTCCGCCACCGAAACTGTCTTTTCCGCAGGAGGATCTTCTCCGCCGGTCGAGCCGGACTGTCCGGAAGAGCCGGAGTCGTTGCACGCCGCAAGCGCGAGCAGCGCGCCGCACAAAACCGCAAGACACAGGAGCAGAGCAGTAAACCTGAACTTTTTCATATCAACCTCCCGCAACAAAAAAAGTGCGCCGCATCGCCTGTGTCGCCGCGCAACGTTCGGCATAAGCAAAAGCCGGCAACACAAGCGTTCGGTTGAGTAACCGACAACAGTTTAACATGAAAAATTCCATTTTTCAATAAGCTGCCGAAAGTACGATTTATTCATTGACGGGCGAGGTCTTTCATTCCGGGACTTTCCGTTTGGGGACGGGGCAAAAATGGAAACAAACTTTCCAAATTTGCTCCGTCCCCAAATGGAAACAAACTTTCCAAATTTGCCCCGTCCCCAAATGGAAAGTGGAGGATTATGACTTTTTTTTCCATGCAAAAGGAAGGGGGCGGGCGCAGATAATAAGCGCATGAGGAAGATCATCGAACTTGTGCTCTCGGCGGCGGTGTTCGCGGGTGTGATGTCCGCCGGCGCGGACGGAAGCGCGTTCGCCGCCGCGGAGGAGAGATATGTGTATGTCGGCGGTGCGCCGGTGGGCATCACGCTTGACGCGGACGGGCTGATCGTGACGGGGATATGCGATGTGCGGACGGAAGAGGGGAGCGTGAGTCCGCTCGGAGAGTCCGGGCTGCAGGTCGGGGACGTGGTGAAGTCGCTTGACGGCGGCAGGACGCGGAATCTTTACGATTTCAGGCGGCGCGTCGCGGAGTCGGACGGCGAGGTGACGCTCGAGGTGGAGCGCGACAGCAGGAGATTCGAAGTGACGGCGTTCCCCGCAAAGGACGAGGCGTCCGGCGAAAACAGGCTGGGGCTTTACCTCAAAGAGGACGTGTGCGGCATAGGCACGCTCACCTTCGTCACCGAAGAGGGCGCGTACGCGGCGCTCGGTCATCACGTCGCGGACCCGGAAACGGGGCTTTCCGCCGAGCTGCAGCAAGGGAAGCTGTTCGACGTCGCGATCGACGGCGTACAGCGCGGAGAGCCGGGGAGAGCCGGCGGACTGCAGGCGGAGATCAACCGTCTTGCCGCGCCCGTCGGACTCAACGAGGAAAACACCGAGATAGGAATATACGGCAGATGGAAGTCCCTGCCGCGCGGCGAAAAGATCCGCGTGGCGGGGCGGGGGGAAGCGCACCCCGGACACGCGAAGGTGCTGACTACGCTCAGCGGCGGCACGCCGGAGTTCTATGACGTGGATGTGGTGAAAGTCGAGCCGCAGTCGGAGCGCGCGCAAAAGGGACTGGTGATCGCCGTCCGCGACAAGCGGCTGCTGGAGCGGGCGGGCGGCATAGTGCAGGGGATGAGCGGCAGTCCCATCATCCAGGACGGAGTGCTCATCGGCGCGGTGACGCACGTCTTTGTCACCGATCCCACACGCGGCTACGGCGTGCACGCGCGCTTCATGATGGACGAAGCGGAAAAGGTCGCGAAGATACGCGAACTGCCCGACGCTGCATAAGCAGGACTCTTGACATATCTTTCTCCCTTTGCTATAATCACAAGTGCCATCAGCCCCCAAAAGGGGAAGCCACGGCAGATGCGCGTGGACAGGGGTGGAACGCCAGGCTTTCAGCGTAGGCCCCCCGCAAACCGCTCGTTTTTACGGGCGGTTTTAATACAAAAGAGCTCCCTTAGGGGAGCTCTCCGTATTTTTCGTCGCTTGCGGACAGCCGCTCCAGCGCGGTGAGCAGGAACTGTTTGTTGGTGGGTTTGCCCTTGTCCTCGTCCAGCGTTTCGCCGAACTCCGCGTACAGCACATCCACGCTGCCCCTGAGCCACGCGGCGGAGATGGCGTTCTGAATGTCCTTTTCCACGCTCGCTTCAGACGCGCCGAACTCTTCGGCAAGCCGCTTGTAGCCGAAGTATTTGAGGGGCATGACCTCCGTGCCCTCCTGCGCCAGCGCGATGAGGCGCGCGAGCAGGCGGTAGCCTTTGAGATTGGGCTGGAAACCTAGCTTCAGAAGATACAATTTTATTCGCGCGGGGATAGGGTTCATGCTGTGAGTTTAACACTTTGCGGCTGCCGATTTTTGATGTTCTTGCGGCGAAAGAGGCGCATTACGGCGAAGGGTGTCAATAGCGCGCATATACCGCGGGCGTGTGGCATAACCTTTTGTATGAGAATGACTGGTCTTCGCACGGCATGGTGCATGGTCAAGGACTTCTGCAAGGAAAACCGCAAGAGCGTGATAAGTTTCTGCGCGCTGTTCGCGCTGGGCATCGTTCTTGGCATTTTCATCACCATCAACGCCGCCGGAGGCGAATTCGAGCAGATAGCGCGCGCGGATATGGAGTTCGGCGCGGTGAAAGTGTTCTTCACCGCCTCGTTCACGGTGCTGATAGGCTACGGGATCCTGCTTCTCGCCGCGTGCGCGCCCGCGCTCGCTATTGTGAGTCTGCTCGCGTTCGCGCTGCTCGGATACTATTTCGGCAAATACATGTGCCTGCTCGTCGCCGTCTACGGCATTACGGGTACGGTGAACATGATCGTCATCTACATTCCGTTTTTCCTCGTCACCTTCGTGTGCATGGCGGTAGCCGGCGCGAGAGCGGCAAGCGCCGTGGGGTGCAACCGTGTGCGCGCTTCCGCGCTCTCGCTGCTCAAGATCTACGGCGTCAATACGGCGGTGGATTTCGTCATTTTCGTCATCATAGGCTCCTTCGTCAAGGTCATCGTCGTCGGCTTTTGAGAATCGCGGTCTTGCCGTGTGCGACCGCGGTTTCCGCATTTTTTGACGGTAACGCGCCGCATTTCACGCTCCGCCTGTGTGTTTAGGGCGGAATGCGCTTGTTTCGGAATAAATCCGCGCGCTTTACGCACACTAGCCGCGAGGTGAACTATGAAAGAGAAAGCCGAAAACGTATTGAGAAAAGCCCTTGCGGTGATTGCCGTGGCGCTTTTTGCCGTGTGCGCGGCGGCGGCAGCCGTGTTCGTTCCGTCGGCGCATGCGCGTGCGGAGGGATTGAACACAGAGGGCAAATCCGCCTATCTCGTGGACGCGGCGACGGGCACCGTTCTCTACGCAAAGAACGAAAACGCGCGGCTTCCCATCGCAAGCATGGTCAAGATCATGACCGTACTGCTCACGCTGGAAGCGGTGGACAGGGGAGAGCTGTCGCTTGACGAGGAAGTGTACGTCAGCGAAAACGCGGCGTCAATGGGCGGCTCGCAGATATTCCTGGACGCCGGTACGCGGCACAGGGCGGCGGATCTTCTGAAATCGGTCGTCGTCGCAAGCGCGAACGACAGCTGTGTCGCCCTCGCGGAGAGGATCTCCGGCAGCGTGGAAGGCTTTGTGAATGATATGAACGCGCGTGCGGCGGAACTCGGCATGAAGGACACCAATTTCGTCAACTGCACCGGACTTCCCGCGGCGGAAGGATTCTCCACCGCCAAGGACGTGTCGGTGATGTTCCGCGAGGTAATAAAACACCCCGTCTATTTCGAGGACGCGGGCGTGTGGCTGGAGGATTACGCCCACCCCGACGGGCGGCTCACCACCATGACCAACACCAACAAACTGGTCAGATTCTACAACGGCTGCGACGGCGGCAAGACGGGGTTCACGTCCGAGGCGAAGTTCTGTCTTTCGGCTACGGCGGAGCGCGACGGGCTGCGCACCGTGGCGGTCGTCATAGGCGCGGACAGCTCAAAAGGCAGGTTTAACGCCGTAAGTACGATGTTCAACTACGCTTTCGGTAATTTCCGATCGCAGAAGTTCGTCGCTGCAGGGGAGAGCGTGGGCGACGTGCGCGTGTCGGGCGGCAAGGAACGGCGGGTGGACGTCACCGTATCCGAGGACGTGACTGTCCTTGTGCCGCGGAACGACAAGTCCGAGGCGGAGCTGAGGATCGAGCTGCCCGACAGGATAAAAGCCCCCGTGAAAGCGGGCGACGCAGTCGGCAAGGGGTATGTGGTGAGAGATGGCAACATCGAGCGCGAGTTCGACCTCGTGGCGGCGCGCGACGTGGAACGCGCGAGTCTGTGGGACCTCATCAAGCGCATAGGTTCTCCGAGGTGACCGGCCGGACGGCGTACCGCGGCGCGGTAAAAACGGAAAAAGGGAGGGTAAGCCCCTCTCTTTTCCTTTCCGCAGCTCCGCGTCCCGTGCTGTGCGGCGCAACGGAGGGCATCGCCGCGCCGGCACGCTGAGAGGAGAGAAAAACTGCTTGCTTCAACGTCCCGATTGACTTTTGCGCGCGTGCATGATAATATAACTGGGATTGGAGATACGAAAGCTATGAACACTCGTGATACCCTTTATGTGAAAGACGGCAGCCTGATGATAGGCTCGTTCAAGGCGACGGAGCTTGCGGCGAAGTTCGGCACTCCGCTTTACGTCATGGACGCGCAGTACATAGCCGAGGTCTGCGACGCCTTCGTCGCGGCGGTCAACAAATGCGGTTCGGGCGCGGTGGCGTTCGCCAACAAGGCGTTCGCGACCGTGGCGACGGCGAAACTGGCGGCGGCGCACGGACTGTGGTTCGACGTGGTGTCCGGCGGCGAGCTTTACCTCGTAGCGCAGGCGGGCGCGGATATGAAAAAGGTGCTTTTCCACGGCAACAACAAGACTCCGCGCGAGATAGACGAAGGGCTGGCGCACGGGATAGGTTTTTTTGTCGTCGACAGCCTGAACGAGCTTGAACTGCTCGACGAAAAGGCGGGAAAGAGGGGCGTGAAACAGGACGTGCTCGTGCGCGTAAACCCCGGCGTGTCGGCGCATACATACGAGGCGGTCATGACAGCCGCGCCTTTCAGCAAATTCGGCTTCGACGTGCACGGCGACGCGCTGGACGTCATAAAGGACATCGCATCGAGAAAGAACCTCAATTTCCGCGGACTGCACGTCCACATCGGTTCGCAGATCTACGACCATTCCTCCTACGACGCCGCCATCGACATCACGACGGATTTTGTGAAGAAACTCGCGGACGAAGGCATCGTCACGGACATCCTCGACATGGGCGGCGGCTACGGCATCTACTACACGGACGAGGACCCGAAGTTCACTCCGAGGCGCTACGCCTACACGGTGGAGAGCATTGCGCGGCTGGTCGCGGAGAAGTCCGCCGAGAAGGGGCTTAAACAGCCTTTCCTTATTGTGGAGCCGGGCAGGAGTATAGTGGGAGAGGCGGGGATCACCCTGTACACCGTGGGCGCGATAAAGGATTTCCCCGGCGTGCGCAAGTACGTCGCGGTGGACGGCGGTATGTTCGACAATCCGCGTTATGCGCTGTACGAGTCGCGCTATTCCGCGGTGATCGCAAACAAAGCGGACAAGCCGGCGGACGAGATCGTCACCGTTGCCGGGAAGTGCTGTGAGAGCGGCGACCTCATCGGCAAGGATATGCCCCTACAGCATGCCGAAACGGGGGACATCCTCGCGGTGTTCTCGACGGGCGCGTACAACTATTCGATGGCGTCCAACTACAATCTCAACGCCGTGCCCCCGGTGGTGCTGGTGGACGGCGACAAGGCGGATTATATAGTGAAACCCCAGACTTACGGAGATCTGCTCCGCAACAACACGGTGCCGGAATGGCTGAACGGCTGAACGACGACATCAACGCATCCGTGCCTGCGGAAGATACTACGGACGCCGCGGCGTCCGCGTTTCCGCATGCGGAAGACGGCGCGGGAAATGCGGTCCCCGTCGATGAAGACGCGCGCGAAACGTCCGTCGGCGGTTTTGCTGACGCGGAAGAACCTTCGGACGGCGTTGACGGCGGCGGCGAGTATTCGGACGAGGCGGCAGAGCCTTACGACGAGGAACGCCCGCACCGCGTGGAGATAGTCACCGAGGCGGTGGTGCACGAGCGCAGGCTTCCCCGTTCATCCGAAAAGTCCGCCACTTTCGAGACTTCGGAAACGCTCACCGGCGAGCCGGGGCTTTCGGACGCGGAATATATCTCCGGCGGCAGACCGGTCATACATTACCATCTCAGCGACTATGACGGGCCGCTCGATCTGTTGCTCGAACTCATCAAGGAAGCGAAGATAGACATCGAGGACATCTTCATTTCCGACGTGACACGGCAGTATGTGGAGATCATCAGCAGCATTCCGCGCGAGGAGCTGGACTTCGACTACGCAGGCGAATTCATCACCATCGCCGCGCAGCTGGTGTATCTCAAATCTCTGCGCACGCTGCCTTCCGACGACGAGGACGACGATTATTACGAAGATCCCGAAATACAGCGCAGGGAGTTCATCAACAAGATCAAGGCGTTCGCGCTCATGAAAGAGCAGTCGGCAAAACTCCGCGAGGTCGAAACGATCAACCGTTTTTACCGCATGCCGGCGTACACCGAGAAGGATTACCGCGTGGTGCTCACCAACTTCTCGCTGCCCAAGCTCGTGGAAGCGTTCGCGCGCGTCATGGTGAACGCGGACAGAAGGGAAGCCTCCATCATACCCAAAAAGGTGGTGAAGGAGCGCTTCTCCGTCGCCGACCAGATGAAACACATACTCGAAGTCATGCGCTTCGAGAGGGAATATCCGTTTACGTCGCTGTTTGAGCCCGACTTTGACAAGAGCGACATAGTGACGACTTTCCTCGCCGTGCTCGAACTGCTCAAATACGGCAGGCTGCGTGCGGAACAGGAGGAGAATTTCGGCGAGATAATGCTGTACGCCGTGGAGGGTGCGACGGACACTCCGCTGGAGTTTTTGGAGGACGAGAATGGAAAATATTAAGAACGTGGTGGAGGCGCTCGTATTTTCGTCGGGCGTTCCGCTCGCCAAAAAGGAGATAATCGACAAGATACCGGAACTCACGACGCGGAAACTCGACAACATCGTTGCGGAACTCCAGAAAGAGTACAGCGGCACGAGCGGCATTCTGCTGCTGGACTTCAACGGCAAACTTCAGTTCAGTTCCAATCCGCGTTACGGCGAGATACTTGCCGAGATACTAACTCCGCTGAGGGAAAGACAACTGAGCAAGACGCTGCTCGAAGTGCTTGCCACCATCGCCTATCAGCAGCCCGTCACGCGCACGGAACTCGAAGAGATGAGAGGCTCTCCGGACGGCACGACCACCAGCTGCGAGTATGCCATAACCGGACTGCTCAAAGCGGGGCTCATCCAGGTGGTGGGCAGAAAGGACACCGTGGGCAGACCTTTCCTTTACGGCACTACGGACGAATTTCTCAAGAAATTCCAGCTTTCCGACATAGCGGATCTTCCGGACTACACCGAAGTCATGGAAAAACTCAAGGAGATATACGCTCCCGCGCAGGAGACGCTGTTCCACACCCGTTCCATACTAGGAGAGGGGGAGGAGCAGGGCGAAGCCGCCGCGGACGTCGCGGAGGAAGAGATACCGGAGTTTCTCGAAGGCGAGGAGTACGAAGTGTACGAGTGAGATACGCGCCTGCGCCGGCAGGATACATAAATGTGCGAAAAAACGCCACAATAACGCTGTGGCGTTTTTTATTGCGTTGATAGCCGTCGAAGCGGTGCTGATACTTCTCTCCGCTCCCGTACCGATAGCGGTGCGGGTGCATGCTGGTATGAGTGCGGCGAAGTTCGCCGCCGAGGTGAAAGTGCTCGGCGCGCGCGCCGTCACCGTGACCGTGCAGGCGGAAAAAGACGGGGTTAGATTGCGGATAAACGGTAAAAAACCGAAACCGTCCTCCGGGCGGAAACACCCTCTTTCCGCCGTCGGAGCGGTCAACGCTCTCCGCGCCGCCGGAGAGGAAAGGGCGGTGAGGTCGGGCAGCGTATCGCTGTTGATCGGCGCGGAGGACTGCGCAGACGGCGCGCTGCTGTGGGGAGCGGCGTCCGCGCTTGCGTGCGCGCTTCCTCAGAGGATAGCGAAAAGGTCGTTTTTCGCTCCCGGCACGGCGGCGTTTTTCGTCGACGCGGAAATAAAGGCGCGCGTAAGCGTTTTTTCGGGGCTGAGGATAGCCCGTGCGCTTTTTAAGGGCTGAACGCCGATACATAACCGAGGCGCGGCAGGCATATCCCGTCTGCGGAGAGAGGAGCAAAATGAGAGATCTGGACGAAATACTGCAAAAGACGATAGATCGCATGCGCGCCGTTTCGGACTGCGAGGCGGTGTGCGGCAAGCCGGTCACCGCTCAGGACGGGACGGTGATGATACCCGTGAGCAAGGTGAGCTGCGGATTTGTGGCGGGCGGAGGAGAATACGGGCTCGGACAGGACAAGAGCGCGTCGGCGGAAGCCTATCCGTGCGCCGCGGCGAGCGGCGGCGGCATCACAGTGACTCCGCTCGGTTTTCTCGTCTGCGGCAGGGAAAAGAGATTCATATCCGTGTCCGCGGCGGAGAAAGAGGAAGGGTGGAAGGATCTTCTCCGCGCGGCGGTGAATGCGGTCAAAAGGAGCGGCGGCGATGAGTAGGACGCGTCGTGACGGAGATCCGCGTACGGGCGCGGCACGCAGGGCGTTCCGTTGCGCAGCAGTTTGCGCCGCGGCGGCGCTATGCGTTCTGTCCGCTCTTTTCGGGACGTTTTCACCGGCCGGAAAGGCGGCATCGGCGGCAGGAGCGTCCTCTGCGATCGTCGTGGAAGTGAGCACGGGCAGAGTGCTTTCGGAGTCGAACGCGGATGCAAAGGCTTATCCCGCCAGCACCACGAAGATACTTACCGCGCTCGTAGTGCTCGAAACGCGTCCTCTCGACCTTGTCGTGACCGTACCGCGCGAGGCGGCAGGCGTGGAAGGCTCGTCCGTATATCTGCGCGCCGGGGAGAAGCTCACCGTCGAAGAACTGCTTTACGGGCTTATGCTCAGGAGCGGCAACGACGCGGCGGTGGCGCTCGCGCTCGCCGCGGGAGGGAGCGTGCCGCGTTTCGCCGCGATGATGAACGAGCGCGCGGAGAAGTGCGGAGCGAAACACTCGCATTTCGTCAATCCGCACGGACTGCACGACGACGAGCATTACACCACCGCGCGCGATCTTGCGCTCATTACGGCGGAAGCGTACGGAAACCGGGACTTTTGCCGCATAGTGTCTACGCGTTCCGTGACCGTGGGAGAGGGGGAAAGCAGGCGGTATTTCGCCAACAAGAACAAGCTCCTCGGCACCTACGGGGGCGCGAACGGCGTCAAGACGGGCTTCACCACCAAGAGCGGCAGGTGCCTGGTGGGCGGCGCGTACCGCGACGGAATGCAGCTGGTGTCCGTGGTGCTGAACCGTTACGACATGTGGGAGGCGACGCGCGCGATGCTGGACAAGGCGTTCGGTGAATACGAAATGCGCGACGTGCTGTCCCTGCCGGCGGCGGAGAACGGCGGCAGAGCGGTGGAAGTGCGCTTTGACGAAAGTGGCGCTCCCGTACCTGCAAAATACCCCGTCAAAAGATCCGGCGAAAGCGTCGGCACGGTTTTCGCGTAGCCGCACTTGCGCGTGCGCGAACGCTTGCTTTCGCGCAATAAAAAATGTATAATGCTACTATCCATCAAGGACGGTAGCATTATGCGTTTGAACAAGTATATTGCCGAGTGCGGCGTATGTTCGCGCCGCAAGGCGGACGAGCTCATCGCCGAAGGACGCGTGAGCGTAAACGGCAGAAAGGTGACCGGGCCCGGAGCCGACGTCGGCGGCAAAGACACCGTGTATCTCGACGGGAAGAAGATAGTCCCCGTCGCGCACTACGAATACGTCATGCTCAACAAGCCGAAGGGCTGTGTGACCACGCGCTCGGACGACAAGGGCAGAAAGACGGTGTACGACTATCTCGACACCGAAAGGAGGCTCGTGCCCGTCGGGCGGCTGGACTACGACAGCGAAGGGCTGCTTCTTTTCACGGACGACGGCGAGCTGACTTACCGGCTGACGCATCCGTCGTCGGCCGTTCCCAAGACTTACATCGTCAAGATCGAGGGCGGGATACAGGAGAGCGATCTCGCCATACTGCGCAAGGGCGCGACGTACGAAGGCGTGAAGTATTCGCGCTGCAAGGTCAGGCTGCTCGGCGAGGAGAACGGACTGAGCCGCCTCGAGGTGGTCATCACGGAGGGGAAAAACCGCGAGATACGCAATATGTTCGCCGCCGTCGAGAAGAACGTGGTGTTCTTAAAGCGCACCGCCATAGGCGAGCTGCGCCTCGGCGGACTCGGTCGCGGGTGCACGCGCGAGCTGAACGAATACGAAGTGGCTTACCTCAAGTCGCTGTAACGGCGCGGCTGTCCGGGCGGCGCGGTACGGAAAAGCGGAAAACGGGATTCCGGAGTTAAAATGAAGATACTTCTCAGCAACGACGACGGCTATTTTGCCGAAGGAATAGTGACGCTTGCGCTTGCTTTGGCAGAGGAACACGACGTAAGGGTGAGCGCGCCCGCGGCGGAAAGATCGGGCGCGGGGCACGCGCTTACGTTCAACCGCGCTTTCAAATGGACGGAAATCGCTCCGGACGAAATGCTGCTCACTGGTGCGGACGGGAAGAGGATCCCTTTCCACGCGGTGCACGGGTCGCCGGCGGACGCGGTCAAATTCGCGCTCGAATACATATACCGCGACGAAAAATTCGACCTTGTCATCTCCGGCATAAACAGCGTGCCCAACATCGGCTCGGACATCATATATTCCGGCACTTTCGGCGCGGCGGAAGAGGGGAGCGTGCTCGGCGTTCCGTCCGTGGCGGTGTCCGCGGCGGCATACGACGGAGGATATGCGCTCGCGGCGGAGTTTGTCAAAAACAATCTTTCCGCGCTGCACGCGGCGGCGTCCCCGTACGTCACGGTCAACGTCAACGTTCCTTCGGGCGACCGCGGGAAGATCAAAGGCGTCGCGGTCGTGCCCCTCGGCATCAGGCGTTATAACGACTGGTACGAGCACGACGGCAGCGGCGGATACGAACTTTTCGGCTCGCCGGGCAATTATGCGGCGGACAAAGAGGAAACGGACTGCAAGATGTTCGACCTCGGATATATCACGGTCACACCCGTGCGCGTCCTCTGCACGGACGAGGGGAGCGTTGCGAGAGTGGGGGAGAACGGGTGGAAGATATGAAAGTCACCGTCATCGGAGGCGGCGCGGCGGGCGCGATGTGCGCTGTGCTGGCGGCGCGGGGCGGCGCGGACGTAACGCTGCTCGAGAAGAACGAAAAGACGGGTAAGAAACTGTTCATCACGGGCAAAGGCAGGTGCAACCTCACGGCGGACCTGCCGCCTGCGGAATTTCTGGAAGGCGTGGTGCACGGCGAAAAGTTCCTGCGCGCCGCCGTGTGGTCTTTTTCCTCAGCGGACACGAAGAAATTTTTCGAGGACGAAGGCGTACCCCTCGTCACGGAGAGGGGCAACAGGGTTTTCCCGGCTTCGGGGAAGTCCTCGGACATCACGCGCGCCCTCGACCGCGCTCTGAAAGACAGCGGCGTGAGGGTGGAACTCAATGCCGAAGTGCGCCGCGCGGAGAAACGGGGCGAAAAGTTCGCCGCGGTGCTCGCCGACGGCAGGGAATTCATCTCCGACGCGCTCGTCATTGCCACGGGCGGCAAAAGCTATCCTTCCACCGGCTCGACGGGGGACGGTTACGTCTTTGCGGAGAAGTTCGGGCACTCGGTGGTGAAGCCCGTCCCGTCGCTGGTGCAGCTGATCACGAAGGAGGACGTATCTCCTCTCAACGGGCTGTCGCTGAAAAACGTGACACTCTCCGCAGAGGTGCCGGGCGGGAAAACCGTTTCGGAATTCGGCGAAATGCTGTTTACGAAACGGGGGATAAGCGGTCCCGTCGCGCTCACGCTGTCGGCGCATCTCAACAGAGTCGGCGGCGCGCGGCTGCACCTCGATCTGAAGCCCGCGCTTACCCGTGAAAAGCTCGACGCGCGGATACTGCGCGACTTCTCGGAGAGGAAGAATGCCGACCTCAAGAACGTCACGCGCGCCCTGCTTCCCGAACGGCTCAATCTTTACGTCCTTGAAAGGGCGGGGCTGCCGCCCGGCAAAAAGATCAATGCCGTCACGAAAGAGGAGAGGGCGAGGCTTGCGGACACTGTGAAAGATCTGACTTTCGGATTTGCGTCCGTCGGACCTTTCGAGGAGGCTGTGGTGACGTCGGGCGGAGTCAGTCTGAAGGAGCTTACTCCCAGGTGCGAGAGCAGGCTGGTGAAAGGGCTTTACTTCATAGGCGAAGTCATCGACGCGGACGCGTATACCGGCGGATACAACCTGCAGATAGCCTTTTCGACGGCGGCGGCGTGCGCCGCGGCGGTCACGGGCGGCGCAGGACGGCATTCCGATTGACACGGAAAGCGCGTACGGATATAATCTTTGGCGAGGGCACACATGATAAACATCGCAATAGACGGACCTGCCGGCGCAGGCAAGAGCACGATAGCAAAAGCGGTCGCAAAGCGGCTGGGCATCATATACCTCGATACGGGCGCAATGTACAGGAGCGTGGCGTATTACGTCCTGAAACACGGCGTTTCCGTATCCGACGAAAAGGGCGTGCAGGGCATTCTCGGCGGGCTGGTGATGGACATCCGCTACGAGGACGGCGCGCAGCAGATCTACGTCTGCGGCGAAAACGTCACGCCGTATCTCAGAGAGCCGCATATGTCCAAAGCGGCGTCCGACGTGTCCGCACTTCCTGCGGTAAGATACAAAATGGTGGAACTGCAAAGGGAATTTGCAGCCTCTCACGACGTTGTGTTGGACGGCAGGGACATTGGCACGTTCGTGCTGCCGGAGGCGAACTGCAAGTTCTACATGACCGCGTCGCCGGAAGAAAGGGCGGAAAGGCGGCATAAGGAGCTGGTCGAAAAAGGGAGCGCATGCACTTTCAAAGAAGTGCTCGACGACATCAACAAGCGCGACTACAACGACTCGCACCGCGCTGTTGCGCCGCTGAGGCAGGCGGACGACGCGGTGTACATCGACACCACGGACATGACTCCGGAAGAGGTGACGGAGACCGTGGTCCGTATAGTTTCGGAGAAGAGAAAATGAGCAGTGACATGACAGGTAAAGAAGCCGCCGCGAAAAAGACGGCAAAACCCGTGAAGAAAAAGGAAGAATCTTTCAGATTCTACCGCGTCGTGCGCGCATTTCTCGCGCCGCTGATAAAGCTGCTTTGGCCTACGGAAGTCGTGCACAGGGAGCGTTTCGACGAAATGGGCGGAGGACTGGTGGTGTGCAACCATTACGCAGTGCCCGACACCCTTATCCCCGTGGCTTCGCTCTACAAGAGGGAGCTGCATGTGCTGGCGAAGGCGGAGGCTTTCGAGTGCGCGAAGATCGCGAATTGGTTCCTGCGCAAAGCGGGCGCCATTCCCGTACACCGCGGCGAAGCGGACATCAACGCCGTCAAGGAAGTGCTGGGGGTGCTCCGCGCGGACAAGAAGCTGGTGATGTATCCCGAAGGGACGCGCAACCGCGAAGGCACCAAGGAGATGCTGGAGTTCAAGCAGGGGGCGGCGAGGTTCGCCATCAAGGCGAAGAAGCCCGTGCTTCCCATGGTGTATTACCGCATGCACAAAGTTTTCAGGAAAAACTGGCTTTATATCGGCGAGCCGATCATGCTGGACGAATTCTACGGCACGAGGGATCCCGAAGACTACGAACGCGCCACGCAGAAAGTGTTCGAAGGCATGCAGGCGACGAGGGCGGCATGCGACGAGTATGTCGAATCCAGGCTGAAGAAGAAGGATAAATGAAGATCACGGTCGCAAAAAACGCCGGTTTCTGCAGCGGAGTGAAAAACGCCGTCGACAAGGCGCTAGAGCTTGCGCGGGAATACGGCAGGGTGTATACCATCGGCGCTCTCATCCACAACGAGGGCGTCGTGCAATATCTCGAGGACAGGGGAGTGCACGCGGTCACTCTCGAAGAGGCGCGCGCCCTTCCGCCGGGGAGCGCGGCGCTCATCCGGGCGCACGGCATACCGCGCGGCGACGAGGAGTACATCCGCTCGCGCGGCGTACTGCTTTTCGACGCGACGTGTCCCGTGGTCAAGCGCATACACCGCATAATCGCGGAGCGCAGCGCGGCGGGTGACGACATAGTCATTGTAGGCGACCGCAACCACGACGAAGTGTCGGGAGCCGCGAGCTACGGAGAGCGCGTCACCATCGTTTCGGACAAGGAAGAGCCGGTCTTTGCCGACCGACCCGTTTCGGTCGTGTTCCAGACCACGATTTTGGCGGACAGGTACGGAGAAATTGCGCGTTCTGCCGAAATTTCGCAAAAAAACGGCGGTAAAACAGTTGGAATTTTTAATACTATTTGTTATACTACCATAAGCAGGCAAGACGAAGCGCGCGAACTTGCGCGTACGCACGACGCGGTGATCGTCCTCGGCAGCCGTTCCAGCGCGAACACGCGCAGGCTTTACGAGGTCGCGTCAGCGGTCAATCCGGACACCTTTTTCGTCACTTGCGCGGAGGAACTGCCTGCGGAAAAGATCAAACATTCGGATAGTATATCGATCGTGGCGGGAGCATCCACTCCGCCGTGGTTGATACAGGAGGTTACAAGTCTTATGAGTGAAACTACTCAGAACATCGCTGCAAACGAAGTCCCTGCGGCGGAAGAAGAAGCGAAAAAAGAGGCAACGCTTCGCGAAGAAGAATCTGCGGATAAACAGTCCGCCCCCGAAAAGGAGCTGACCATGGAGGACGTCGTTGCGTCCACGAAGGCGTCGGGCTATGTCAACTACAAAGTAGGCAAGCGCGTCGCGGGCAAAGTTCTCCGTGCGGACGAATCCGGCATATATGTCAGCATCGGCGGCAAGAAAGACGGTTTCATTGATAAGGCAGACGCGACCGCCGACGGCGAATACAATCCCGAAGATTACAAGCCCGGCGACGATATCGAGGCGAACATAATCAGCAACAACAAAGAGTATGTCGCGCTCTCCAAGAAGGAAGTGGACATCAGACGCGCCGAGGACGAAGCCGCCGAAAAGGCGCTGAGCGCCGGCGAGTTCTCCCTCAAGATGACGGAAGTCGTCAAGGGCGGTCTGCGCGGCAGAATGGGCAAGTACACCGTGTTCGTGCCCGCGTCCCAGATCCGCATGGGCTATGTCAAGAACCTTGAGGATTACAAGGACAAGACGCTCCGCCTGACGCTCATGCCTCCCAAGGAGAAGGAGCATGCCGAGGGCGAAGAAGGCGAAGCCGTCGAAGCCAGACCCGAAAAGAAGTCCAGATATCTTTTCGCTTCGCAGCGCCTCATTCTCGAGCGTGAGAAGAAGGAGAAAGAGGACAATTTCTGGAACAACATCCATGTCAACGACGTCGTCGAAGGCAAGGTCAAGAGATTTACCGATTTCGGCGCGTTCGTCAACGTGCGCGGATTCGACTGCCTGGCTCACATTTCCGAGCTGAGCTGGAACAAGATCGACGATCCTTCCCTCGTTCTCAAGATCGGCGAAACCTACGATTTCGTCGTCCTCAAGATGGACAGAGAGTCCGGCAGGATCTCCCTCGGTTACAAGCAGCTCCAGAAGAAGCCATATGAGCTTGCCGCCGAGATGTATCCCGTCGGCACCGTCATCAAGGGCAAGGTGGAGCGCATATTCCCCTTCGGAGCGTTCATCTCCATCGCTGACGGCGTGGACGGACTCGTGCACGTGTCCCAGATCTCCCACAACTGGATCAAGGACGCCAACGAAGTGCTCAAAGTCGGCGACGAAGTAGAGGCGAAGATCATCAGCTTCGAGGACAACCGCATCACGCTTTCCATCAAGGATCTGCTCCCCGCGCCGGAAGCCGGCGAAGCGGCGGAAGCGGCAGAGAGCGAGAGCGGCGAGGAGAGGACCGCGCGCAGAGCGTCCCGCATGAAGAAGTTCGCGGAGAAGCTCGACGCCAGCGAGGAGAAGAGAGAGCGCCGTCCCAGAAAGGAAAGCTCCAACGAGCCCAAGGAATGGGTGTCCGGCTCCAGCTCCGCAACTCTCGGCGACCTGTTCAAGAACCTCAACCTGCAGCTTGACGAGGAAAAGGCGGAAGAAGCTCCTGCCGAAAGCGCAGAGGAAGCCCCCAAGAAGACCACCCGCAAAAAGAAGGCGGCCGAAACTCCTGCGGAAGGCACGGCCGACGCCGAATGAGCGACGTGAGAGCTTGTTTTAAGTAAGATGCGATGCCGCGGCACTGCCGCGGCATCTTTTTATATTGTTTATGTATGCGCGTGCGCGCGAGTATTGACTTATCGCTTCCGGTGAATTAAAATTATTCCGTTGCGAGGTGCGATATGGAGGATTACAACGATACCGCGGCTGTTGCGGCGGAAGAGGCGGAAACCGCTTCCGGAGAGCCGAACGGATCGGAAAAGAAACACAAACGTAAACTCACTGCGCGTGAGAAAGGAAAGATCGCGCTCATCGTGCTCGGTTCCTTTTTCGGGCTGATCGCGCTGCTTACCGTTATTCTTGCGCCGATAATCGTGGAGGGCAACAAAGTGATCACGCGCGACAGCGCCGAGCCAAACGATGCGCTGACCGAATGGATGAGCTACATATCCGACGACGCACCTGTCACGCGGCTTGCGATCCCCGGCTCGCATGACAGCGGTTGTTCCGGCATGCCGTGGTACGCCGAAACACAGGATCTGAATTTTGCCGAACAGCTCGCGCGCGGCGTGAGATATTTCGACATACGCGTCAACAAAAAAGGCGGCGATCTCGTCATCTTCCACGGCCCCGTGAACGGCACGGATTACGTCGAACTGCTTTATCAGATCGACGAGTTTATGGACGCGCATCCGTCGGAATTCCTCATACTCGACTTTTCGCATTTCAAAAACGACTCCGAGAGCGAGGTTTTCCGCCTTTTCGACGAGATAGTCAGCGCCGAAAGAGTGGTGAACGATACATGTATGACCGATTCCGAGTATCTCGATTCGCTGACACTCGGCGACGTCAGAGGCAAATGCGTCGTGTTCGTCGATCCGGAAGAAACGGAATTCTGCTGCAGGGATTACCTGTTCTTCAAAATGGGCGACGAGGTCGAAGCGGGGCAGGAGGACTTATTTTCGCTGGTATCGCCGTACAAAAAAACTCTGGAACGGCAGCTCCGCCAAGAAGTTTACCGACAAGATACTCGATCGCTACATCGACACCTTCAAGGGGATAGACTCCGGATTCTTCGTGCTGCAATGCCAGCTTACGGACAACGCTCTCGTGTTCGGCCCGCGCTACCGCGAGGGCAAACTCATCGAACGCGCGAACGACTTCGTGAGAGCGCTTTACGACAATGCGGAAGATCTGCCTTATATCAACATAATAATGCGTGATTTCGTCACATGCGAAAAGACCGCGCTCATAGTCGGGCTCAATATAGCAAAAGGCTGGGTGAGCGGAGAGAAAGCGGAGAGTTTCGCGGCATCGCTTGCGGAGTTCACGGACGCGGTATGACCGCCGGCGCGTCCTGAACGCGCCCGCACGGGTATTCGGCGCCGCCGGACATAGAAGATAAACGGGAGAGTACCATGCAGATCACGGACAGTATTGTAAACGAAACGCTGGAAAACCTGCGCAGACGCGGCTTCGGCGCATATTACTGCGCGACAGCGGAAGAGGCGAAAGAGCTTGCGCTGTCGCTGATCCCTTCGGGGAGCGCCGTCGCATGGGGCGGCAGTGTGACCGCGGAGCAGATAGGGCTCACGGCCGCTCTCAAGAACCGCGCAGACATTACGCGTATAGACCGCGACCTCGCATCTTCGCCTGAGGAAAAACGCGAACTCATGCGCAAAGCACTGCTTGCCGACGCGTATGTCGCGGGCGTGAACGGCATCTCGCGCGACGGCTGGCTGGTGAACATCGACGGCACGGGCAACCGCGTCGCCGCGATCACTTTCGGGCCGGAAAACGTAATTCTGGTGGCCGGCGTGAATAAGATAGAAAACGGAGTGCGGGAAGCGATGTCCCGCGCGCGCAATACGGCGGCGCCGCTCAATGTTAAGCGGCTCGGACTCCCGAACCCTTGTTCCAAGGCGGGGAAGTGCATGGATTGCACGGCGCAGACGACCATATGCAGCCACTTCGTCGAGCACCGTTTCTGCAAACCGGCAGGACGTATCAAAGTGATACTGATAGGCGAAACTCTCGGATTTTGACGTGTTCATGAAGGCGGCAAGCCGTGCGACCGACAGCGGTGAAAAAAAGCGAGCGGAGTGAGCCCCGCGGAGGGGAAATGAGTGAGCAGGCGGATAGTTTTGCTCCGCAAAACGCGGAGCATGCGAACGTCTCAGCATTTACCCGACGCGAGAAGGAGCCGCAGGCGTGGAAACGAAATGCCCACGCTTTCGCGTGAGCATTCGTGAGTGTCGCCTTGCGGCGACGCTGGCAGGGGAGACGCGATTCGTAAGGAGCGCAGCGACGGAACAGCGCATTTGGCGTCATTTGATCTGCATGCGAAGTCATGCAGGACGACAAATCGCGTCACACACAACTGACATCGGTGAAAAAAAGCGAGCGGAGTGAGCCCCGCGGAGGGGAAATGAGTGAGCAGGC
>ERZ1090879.676-NODE-676-length-20383-cov-12.990063_pt1 | contig 20383 bp, 18 predicted proteins | sample MGYA00478472_ERZ1090879 | MGnify/ENA primary metagenome ERZ1090879 (study PRJEB33644, sample SAMEA5815723) | chicken gut metagenome | biome: Chicken; feature: Gastrointestinal Tract; material: Caecum | place: Ireland | collected 2019-01-01 | study: A study of the... | reverse complement strand
GTTGAGCATAAAGTTGAGCATAAAATCAGTAAGAAAACTTCTCGCCTTCGGCTTTTAGGAAGTCATCGCCTAAATCTGTATAGGTATCTGCAAGTCCGCCCAGCGAGTGTCCCGCAAAGGTCTTTGTCGCAACCTCGGCAACTCCGCACTCCATACAGCGGGTGTAGAACGTAGTTCGCAAATCGTACAGCTTGTGGTTGGGCAGAATACCGTTGAACTTGTGCCTTATCTGTTCCAGCCTCGTGAAGTACAATTCCGTCGTGCCTTCGAGATAAGGCTTTAACATAGGTGTAATAGGTATCTTCTTCAATTCCACCTTTCCATTTTTACGTTTGCTGTTGTTGGCGACGATAAAGCCGTTCTCAATGTAAGCCGTTTTGTACTCGTTGGGGCGCAAGCCCGTGTATAAGCCTATGGCAAACATCGTTTGGTAAGGCGTGCCTGCCGTTTCACTCAATAGCTTGCGTTCCTCGTCTTTCGTGAGAGCCTTGCCATGTTCACGCTCGTGCTTGGTGTGGAATACCATATCAATCGGGTTATACTTCATCACGGAATGTTTTACCGCCGCTTTGAAAATCATATTCAGCATAGTGAATATATTTTCTTCGGTGCGGACTTTATCTTCCGCAATCAGCCTGTCCAAAAGCTCTTGGCACTTGTCCGCCGTAATCAGGGACAGCGGCATATCGCCAAAGTGCGGCAAAACGTGGTTTTTGTAGTTGCTCATCGCCACTCGGTAGGTGGTAGTGCATACCTTGCGCTTGTAGAACTTCTCAAAGAAGTAGTTTGAAAACTTGTCGAAGGTGGAGGGGATACCGTTGATTTTAGGGCTTGCAACTCCCGATTCGACTTCCTGAAGTCGTCTTATGAATTTTTGCTTCGCTTCTTCAAGGTTGTTGGACGACACGTTAATCTTTTGGTGATTTACTTGGCAGCGTATCTCATAATTCCAATTGCGCTTTCCGCTGCGGCGTTTGTGAACGTGCGCCGTTATTCCCTTGCATCTGAATTGTTTTCTGAATGTTCTCGGCATACTGTCAATCTCCTTCCGGGAAAAGACGAGCATTTCCGAGCCGTCATCACTTTCTCCTATTGCCTCATTGCTCTCCGCCTCGGCTTTGACGTCGGTAAGTTCCTTAATTTTGGCGAGCGTGATAGAATCAGCCGCCGCTTTGAGAACAGCCCTCGCCATACCGTCGTTGCCGTCGGGGATAGCTTTGAGAGTTTTGATAATGTCGTTTAGTTCTTGGTCTGTCATTTACTCGGCAGACGGGCAAGAAGATTAACTTTTGCCCATCTTGCTTTGTGCGTACCAGCAGCCCGTCCTGCGGACTGCCAGAACCCGAGGGGTGTTACTATTATTAACCTTTATCACAAAATTCTCCTTATTATTTCCGCAGGGCCGGGGCAGAGCATGACCATAGCCTTGGGGTTTCGGTTAGTTAGGTTGTTAAGTCCCTCCTGCGAATAAATCGCAATGTAAATTTTAAATGTCTATTCAGTTTTATTATTCAGTTGTTCCTGCAAAGCCTGCCAGCCCGCGTAGATGAGTTCCACTTTCTTAATGCCGTTGTCCTTCAAAAACTTGTTGAGTTTGTCGAAGTCCTCGCGGTTCATGGAAGTGCCCCACACGGCGTGGGCGGCTTTGCGTTCTTCCTTATGCTTGTCCTCGTAGCGCTTGTCGATTTCTTTTTTGGGCGTTGCCATAGTTGCCTTCTTCAATCTACATAGACAAGCTCGGAAAAAATTTCCTGCTCAATCAGCCTGTTTACTTCCGTCTGCCTGCGGTAGTCCTCCATAAAGTTCCCCGTGCGCTTGTATCTTACGTTCTTTAATAGTTTGCCGCGCATATCTTCATCGAGCTGTTCCGCTTGCCTGTCAATGCCGTGCAGGTACTCGGGCAGATTTTCAATCGCCCACAGCTTTCCCACGTTATGCTCTTCCATGTATTTGAGAGCCAGCGTTCCGTACTTGCCGTAAACGTGGTGCTGGGGCTTGACTAACTGTTGATAGCGTTTAATCTCCTCAACGGTCAGTCCCTCGCTCGCGTCTGCCTTGGCAATGAGCGCCTTGTCGTCAATCATATCAAGTCCTCCTATCAGAATGTTAATACGATTATACACGCTTTGCGACAGAAGTCAAGACTTTGAGGGGGTAAATTTTTTATTTGCCGCCGCGATTGCTCCCTGAACCCTTGAAGGGAGAGGAGCGTTTAATTGCCTTGCGCTGTTCTGCGGTCGCCAATGCCTCTTTGAGTTTATCGGGCGCGTGTTCGCGCAATGTGCGTAAAGTGTCCGCATCGCCTTTGAGTTGACGGTTGAGCTGTTCAGACTTCTGATAGAGAGTAAACACGTCGTGCTGGTCACGCCTGCTCACTTCAAGCTGTTGCTCAAGCTGCCCGTTCTCTGCTTTGAGCTTTGCGGCTTCGGCAGCGATTACGGGCAAGTCTCTTTTGTTGAGCTTGCGTGTGCCGTCGCTGTACTCCTGCAAAACTTCCGCGGCGGCTTGAAGAGGAGCGGTATCCTGTTGAAGTTGCTTTTGCTTTTCTTCAAGTGCCTGCGTCGCTTCTTCGGCGTGGGCTTGTCTGCTCTCGGCGGCGTCCGCTCCTTTCTCGGCAATAGCCTGTCTGCTTTCAGCCTCATCTGCTTGCCGTTCGGCTTTGTCCGCCGCCTCTTTCATCTTCTTCAGTTTGAACTCCACCGTGTCGAGGTGTTCTGCCGTGCTGCCTTCCTTGCCGCGCTCCAAACCCCAATGTTTGCCTACGTCATTATGCAGGTCGGTCTGTATGCTGCGTAGCTCCTTTCTGTCAAAGAGTTGTTTTGCACAAAGTCTGCCGTCCAGCACGGGCATAAGGTTTAGGTGCATATGCGGAGTTGTTTCGTCCAGATGAGCGACGGCGGAGAGTATATTCTCCCGCCCGTAGCGTTCGGCGAAGAATTCCGTGCACTCAAAGAAGAATGCGCCTATGTCATCCTTGTCTTTGCCGACAAAGAATTCAGGGCTTGCGCCTACGAAGAACGAACACATAAGAACGGCGTCGTCCTTAATTTTGCGCTTGGGCGCAAGGTCTTTAATCCTTTGATTGATAAAGGCAGTGTAGGTGTCGTCAGGCTTTATGAAGTGATAGTTGTGCGGCGTGCGTTCGCAGTCAATCTGCGGGTTGCTCTTCGAGCGGTAAGTTTCGTCCCGTTCATTTTCGCGTTCGATGCCGACGACAGCATCGCGCTGATATTTTTTCATATGACAAATTATGTATGCTATAAATTTTCCTCCCCGTGTTTATAAAATTTTTACCACCTTTTTAAGGTATAGCTCACTGCGTCGCTGTTCATTTCGCTTAAAGCAAGTCGCCTTGCGGCAACTTGCAGAATAGCTCCATAACAGCTCCTTTTCCCGCAAAATTTTGCTACGCAATTTTTTGCGGGAGCCCTGTATTAGGTTGGATAGTTCGCACACCTTTTTAAGGCTGTTGCCTCAAAAAGGTATAGCTCACTATACCAAAGCCGCTTCGCGGTTTGGTGTCGTTCGCGCTTGCAGCGGGCTATTTGCTTGTAGTTGGCTTGACTTTTGCTTCCTGAAAATCATACTTTCGTTGTGGCATACTATGGCCCCAACCGAACATTCTCACGAAAATCTCGGCAAGCCGTGCCTGCGATTTTCCGTGAATTTGAGGGCGTTGCCCTCGTGGGCACAATCGTTAAGTGCCCTCGATTATTTAATTGCGCCCACTTCACCTACCGAGGCGCAAGTGTGCGCAAATTGGGTTGCGCTGCGCAAAAGCGCGGTTTTGCTTGCGCCGTGATTTATTTAGAATACCCCCATATTTATCGTCACCTCTCTTTGTCTGAAATCGGCTATAAGCCCCGTTTATTCGGTCTGTTTCAGATAAAAAAATCCATAGAAAGATACCTTCCTATGGACAGTTATTTTATGTTGATTGTCCAAAAAACGGTATGCTTATAATTGCCTTTGTCCACGCCGAGAGGCGCAACAAAAGCATACGGCAGAATAATTACTCTACCGCAAACGGCTTTACAGCCGCATATTATAAACAGTGACAGCCGCCATTGGCTACCCACACAAGTGAGGTCGTCGCACAATGTTCCCGGCTATTCTTGTACCGCACAAATGCGGCACGTCCCCGTCGTCGCAAGCTCGCAATTTAATGCGCAACACTACAAAGAGTAGTGGAGGACTTAATCGGAAGTCAACCGCTCGGGTACCGTTTTTTGTTTTGCAAAACACCGCCTTCCTGACCGATTACGTCATCAGCTGAATAGACGCTCAAAGACCAAATCGGGTGGGTATTTTCTGCGTAGCGATTGAATACCTCTCAAATCCACTATAATGGCGGAGCCGTCTAAGATTCCCTCGTTTCTTTCACCGATACGGGCATTTTGCTGGCATCGAAAGAACTTTCATTTCTCCGATACAGCTATAATATATCATATCATTGCATGCTTGTCAAGAAAAATAAAAACAAATGTTTGCGTTTTTTAGGGAATTTTTTGTTTTATTGTCGTTTATCAATTTTGCTGTTCGGGCAACGTTAAACATGCCAGCAGGGATAGCTTATAATCCAAACTTTCGATGTCGCTGTTTGCAAGCAGGTAGTGCCCCTTATAAGGTTTAATCAGCCGCGCAACATAAGGGGAGAGCGCGGGCAGGTCTTTGATGTATCTGTCTACGCGGCTGCCCTGCCGTAGTTGTTTTAGCCTGATAGCCGCCACAAACTTTCGCACCTTTGCGTAGTAGTCGTCTGTATCAATTACATTTGGCGGGCAGAACAAGTCGGGCAACGCGCCCGTGATGACTATCTGCCTGAATAAGGGGTACAGCCTGTACAGATAGTCTTGCAAACCGTACTTGAACGGCAGAATGGCGTAGTCCTCGCTTGTCCCCGCCGCCTTGGGCGCTCTCGCAAATATCTCATTTACATTGTCGGCGTACAGCCTGAAATATATCTCTTCTCCGACAAAAGGTGCGGTTGCCCTTATAGATTCATAAGTAATCATAAATAACCTCTCAGTCAGGCTTTGCTTTTGTGGCAAAGTCTTTTTTATTTTATACGGCTGTCGTGATAACCGAATAATTGAGTTTTTAATAAACCGTATCATATAGATACGGATAACAAGATAACCGATAAGTTAAATCTATCGTGCGTCGCGTTAAGCGAGTAGCTTTGTAATTATTATAACGCAGGCGCGGCGGGAAAGAAAGTTATTCGGTATGACTACTTTTGTCGAAAAATGGGAGGTTTTGGCGGCAATGGCAAAGATGGCGGAAGGGCAGGAGAGATTATCTCCCGAGTTTCAAAAGCGGCTTGCGGAACTCATAGAGGAAAAGGGTTGCAGCAAGCGAGAGTTTGCGCAGCAGGTCGGTGTGAGCAAGGACGTCATAATCAGGGGTACAATGTATGGAATTGTGCCCAGCTTGCAGTCGCTCATTAAGATTGCCGATTCGCTCAACCTGCCGCTCGAGTACCTGCTCGGCAAGAGCGACGATGCGCACTTCTATAAGTCGGAAACGGGCGTAACGTTCCATACCCGCATAGTTGAGCTTGCAAATGAAAAGGGCGTAAAGTATTCGGAGATAGCCCATAAAATGCCCTTTCCGAACAGCTATTTCTACGATTGGCAGAGGGAGAAGACTTTGCCGTCATTGGAGTACTTACGCGCCATAGCCGAGTATTTCAAGGTTAGTATAGATTATCTCCTCGGCAGGACGGATGAAAGAGATTGAAATAAGCCCTCGGGCGGAGCAATGGTGCGCTACGGGGGCTTATTTAAATTACTTACAAGTTTGTGTCGTTAATATAAAATTTGACCGTTTTTTGTCAGCGGCAGGTGGAGTCGCCTGCAACAACGGCGGTGCTTATGTGAATAGTCCGCGTGGGGCAGTTTGGCATCTCAATGCGATTTATCAGCGTGCGTATGGTCTCACGCCCCATAAATTCCTTGTCTATTGAAAAGGTCGTTATCGAAGGCGCGGGGTTGTGCGCTTCGGGTACGTCGTCAAAACCTATCACGAGGGCGCTTTCGGGTATTGCCACGTTTAGTTCTTTGAGTGCGGTGCATACTATCCGGGCAACAAAGTCGTTGCAGCACACAAAACATTCGGGGCGGTATTTCAGTTGCAGAATTTTAGTCTTTACGGCGTTGACATCGCCATAGTTGAATCCTTCGTCGCTTAAAAGTATATCCTCGTATCTGCCGTGCGTGCCGCGACGCCTGATAATGGCGTTGAGCATGCCGAGGTACCTCTCGCGGAAGCTCATGCAGTGCATGCGGTCACCGACAAAGGTCAGGCGCGTTATGCCGTATTTTTTTATGAGGTGCAGTACGGCGGTGAATATAGTATGTCTGTCGTTGGCACAGATAATGTCATAATTGCCATTTATATTGTCGTAAGAGGCGGTAAAGTCGATAAAGCAGACGGGCTTGCCCAGCCCCAAAAGCCTCTCTATAAAGTCCTTGTCGAAGCACTCTATGGCGATTATGCCGTCGACGTCAAGCTCGGTTACGTAGTCGCTCAGTCCCCTGAAGGGCGTGCGGCTCTTATTATATACATATTGAAACAGTTCGCAGTTGTCCTCGTAGCACGAATTTTCTATTCCCTTTATCAGCGGCACAAAGTAATTCATGTTGTTGAGTGGCTTGCCTGAAATGAGTATAAATCTGTATTTTTTGCTCCCCCGCGCCGAAGGTGTGGAGTTCAGCGATTTATACCCCAGCTCTTTCGCCTTGCTGAACACAAGTTCCCTCGTCTTTTCCGGTACATATTGCCCGTTCAGCGCCTTGGACACGGTATTTCGCGATAAATTGAGCTGTTCCGCTATCTCCTTTATGGTTATTGCCTTTCTCATGCATCTTCCTCCGCAACCATTATACACTAAAAGTTGCCAAAAATCAATATCTTTTGTGCAAATGCTTAAAATTTTCCCTCATTGAATTGTGCAAATGCACAATAATTTATGCGCGTATTGACAGTAATATATTATATAATTATTATTGAAGCGTAAACACAAATTATGTTGATTTTTCACATAAAGCCAAGAGGTAGATGATTATGAAGGTAAAGGTATTTGCGGCATCGGTGCTGATTTTCGCGTTGCTCGGCATGACCGGTTGCAGCACGGAGGAGGCGCACGAACACGTTTGGGACAACGGAGTCGTCACCAAACAGCCCAGCTGCACGGAGGACGGCATAAAGATATACACCTGTACCGGGTGCAACCAGACCAGACAGGAGACAATAGCGGCGATGGGGCACGCCACTTCCGCCCCCGTGCGGGAGAATGTGTCGGCGGCCACTTGCACTGAAGACGGCTCTTATGATGAAGTTGTCTATTGTCTCGTCTGCGACGCCGAAATATCGCGCGAGACAGTTGAAGTCACTGCCGCGGGGCATAAACCCGCAACTGCGGTGAGGGAGAACGAAGTCGAGGCCACATGCATAACTCCCGGCTCGTATGACGAGGTGGTCTACTGCTCTGTCTGCGATGAGGTGCTTGAAAGAACGACCGTAACCGGCGAGCTCGGCGACCACTCCTGGGACGAAGGCGAGGTTGAGGCGGAGCGTACGCTCACGACTGACGGCAAAATAGTCTATACCTGCTCTGTCTGCCATGAAGAGAGGGAGGAGACCCTCCCCGCAGGCGCTTACTTTGCCGACGACTTTTCGTTGACTGATAGCGGTGCATGGCTATATGGCTATGTAAATTATAAATGGGAAGCGCCCGAAGATTTCACCTTCGTTGAGGCGACCTCCAACGGCACGGACGCATGGATTGCCGACGGCGTGGAGATCAAAGAGGGCTGGATAAACGCAGGCGCCATGACTACGATAGGCTACACGGTTACAGAGGATATAAACGTAAACGTCAACCTTTCATTCACGGGCGGAACCGGGCTGACAAAACTTGCGCTGCGCGTGGGGATAAAGAACGGCGATGGCGCAATCTATTCCAACCCCTCGTACACCAACGGCAATACAATTTCGCTCAATCAGCGCTACGCGCTCAATGCTGGCGATACAATATATTTCATATTCTCCAACGAGGCGGGTGACGTGGAGGGGGCATATCCCAACGGCGATCTTTCAATTTTGCTCACACCCGTAAAGCCTGTGGCGCAGTTCTCCGAGGACTTCTTGTTGACGACAGGCGGAGCGTGGAAATATGGATATGTAAATTATCAGTGGGACGCAAGCGAAAACTTTGAGTTTGTTGAGGCAACTTCCAACGGTACGGATGCGTGGACGGCCGACGGCGTTGAAATCAAGGCGGGCTGGATAAATGCCTCCGCAATGACCACAATAGCTTATACCGCAACAGAGGATATGACCGTCAATGTCAACCTTTTGTTTACGGGAGGAACAGAACAGACAAAACTTGCGCTACGCGTCGGCATAAAGAACAGCGAAGGCGCGTTGTACTCAAATCCCACATTCCATGGGCCGAACAATAACACCACGTCGCTCAGCCAAAGTTATACGCTAAAAGCGGGCGACACGATATACTTCATATTCTCCAACGAGGCGTCCTCGGTGGAGGGGGCATATCCCAACGGTCAGCTTGAAATAACCTTGTCGTAGTAAATTATCGGAGCAGGAAAATGATGAAAACATTGAGTAAAATAAAAATTTTGGGCATTATCGCGGCAATCGTCCTGATTGTAGCGATAATCGCCAGTTCGGCTCCCTTGTTTGCGCTGGCAGACGAACAGTCTGATGTCGTGTTCGACGAGGACAGCATAATAAAGGTTGTAAACGTCACGGACGGCAGCTACCGCCTTGAGGACGACGAGTACAGCATAGAGAACGGCGAACTTGTAATAGACGGCAGCTATCTGTACACGCTCGAGGGCAACACAACTTATACCTTCCGCGTGGTGACGGCGGACGGCGACTACGATGTGTCGGTCGCCACAGGTTTCACGGCACCCACTCTCACAGCGGATGCCGAAAGCTTTACGCGCGGCGACGTCATTTCGTTCATTCTCAGCGAAAACGTCGTCATCTACGGCGCCGAGCTGGACGGCAGCCCCGTGGAGTATACCCGCGAAGGCAACAGGATTATTCTTTCGTCCGACGCCTTCACCCAGATGACGGCGGGCGAACACACGGTAAAGCTGTTCACTTCCAAGGGCAGACCGTCTTTAAGGTTTACTTTAGAGGGGTTGCAGGACGACATCTGGCAGGAGATAGTGCCCATCAATTACACTTGGTTTATAATCGATATGGCTATCTTCGGCAGTGCTATTTTAGCTTATATAATCTTCGTGGTTATAAAAAAAGTACAAAAAAGGCGCATAAAGGCGCAATAAAAAGGGGGAAATGGCTATGCAGAACGTGACAGGCGAAGCGGCATTGCAGAACGAAGAGACCCAAAGGCTCATAGACGAGGCGTATGAGCAGATGGACGGCAATGCCGACAGAAAAAAAGACAAAAAACATCCCAAATGGGAGCAGTGGAAGGCAAACTTCAAGCGCCACTGGTGGATACTTTTATTTATCCTCCCCGCGCTGATATACGTTATAATCTTCTGTTATCTGCCCATGTACGGCATACTCGTCGCCTTCCAGGACTATATGCCCGGCGACTCGGTGGTAGGTCCGGATACAATCTGGGTAGGTTGGCAGAATTTTGAAACCTTCTTTTCAAATCCCAACTTCCTCGATTACTTCTTCAACACGTTTTTACTCTGCGTGTTCGGCTTTTTAGTAGGCTTCCCGCTGCCCATAATTGTGGCGCTGCTACTCAATTCGCTGCGCTCCAAAAAGGCAAAGAAGGGCCTGCAGATACTCTACTATGCGCCCCACTTCATATCGCTGGTCGTCATGGTCGGTATGCTCAAGCTGATATTCGGTTCGGACGGACTTTTGGACCAGCTCAGCATAAAGCTCGGCGGCGACGTAAACGGTCTGCAACTCTTTTTAAAGCCCGAAGCCTTCCGTCCCTTATTCATCTTCTCGGGCAACTGGCAGGACTTCGGCTGGTCGGCTATAATTTACCTCGCCGCGCTCTCGGGCGTCGACCCCTCGCTGCACGAGGCGGCAAAGATGGACGGCGCTTCCCGCTTCCGCAGGATATTCAGCGTAGATTTGCCCGCAATTCTCCCCACGATAATCATGATGATGATTCTCTCCGTGGGCAACCTTATGAACTGCGGTTATGAAAAGGTACTGCTTATGCAGACGGGCGGCAACCTCGAAACGAGTGAAATTCTCTCAACCTATGTATATACGTTCGGTCTGATGGGCGGTCAGTACGGCGTAGGTACTGCGGCAGGCCTGTTCAACTCGGTAATTAACGTAATTCTGCTGGTAATCGCTAACTTCACTTCCAAAAAAGTGGCGCACAGCAGCATGTGGTGATAATATGGAAAAGCAACAGTTAAGAACGCTCAAAAGGCAGAACAAGATAAAGGAGAGCAAGACAGACTACGTCTACTATGTCATCTGCGCCATCATCCTCGCTCTGCTCGCAATCATAATCATATATCCGCTCTACTATATAGTCATAGCCTCCATATCCGACCCTGACGCCGTAATGACGGGCGACGTGTGGCTGTACCCCATAAAGGTTACTTTCTCGGGCTATGCGGCGCTGTTTGAGCGCGAGGACATCTGGCGCGGCTACTTCTTCACGCTCCTGTACACCATACTCGGCACGGCATTCAATATCGTGCTGACTATTCCTGCGGGCTGGGCGCTCTCAAGGCAGTATCTTCCCTTCCGCAAGCTCATCATGGTGCTCCTCATCATCACCATGTTCTTCGGCGGCGGCCTCGTGCCCTACATCATCATCTGCCGCGCGCTGGGACTCTACCAGAATCCTTTAATTCTCATAATAGGCGGCGGCGTCAGCGTTTACAACGTATTCATGTGCAAGTCGTTCTTCGAATCCAACGTTCCCAAGGAAGTGCTGGAGGCGGGAATGATAGACGGCGCGGGCGAGGTGCGCACCTTCTTCGATCTGGTGCTTCCAATCTCCAAGTCGATAATCTCGGTAATGATTCTCTTCTACGCCGTGGGACACTGGAACAACTATATCGACGCCTACATCTTCAATATAGACAGCCAGTTCTATCCCCTGCAGACCGTTTTAAACGGACTGCTCGACCAGACGAGCGGCGGCGAGGGCGACGTAATACTCGAACAGATGCGCGCCGCAACGCAGATCAAATTTACTTCGATTATAATAGCCACGGTACCCATACTCGTGCTCTATCCCATGATAGAAAAGCACTTCGGTCAGGGCGTGCTCGTGGGTTCATTCAAATAAGTGTGAGGGGTGAAAATGAAACTTAAAAAATTACTTCCTGTAGTGTTTGCCGGCGCAATAGCCGCCGTATCTGTCGCATCTCTCACAGCCTGCAGGTTTGTCGACGATGAGGACTATTACGACTACACCATTCTCGCCGTAAAGGAGGAGACGGTAAAGGACTACAACACCATGCCCGTGTTTGAAGAGCTCGAACGCGTTACGGGCAAGGAGGTGCTGTGGACATTCAACACCTCCACGCAGTACTCCAACAACAACGACCCCGTCAGCATAAGGGGCATAGACGCAATATATCACGCGGGCTTTTCAGATTTAAGGCTGTACAACTACGGCAGGCGCAACAGGATTGTGGCGATAGACCAATATCTCGACAGTATGCCCAATTTTTCCGCTATTTTAGAGGCCAGACCTGACATAGCCGAGGCGATAAAATCGCCCGACGGACACATCTATTCCCTCCCGAGGGTGGAGGAGATGGGGCTCAAAGCCTACCCCAACATATTGTTCCTCAACAAGGCATGGGTGGAAAAGCTCATCGACGGCGGCAATATGCCCTCGGAAGTTTCGCTTGAAAAGGAGGAGCTCGTCGACGGCTTAAAGCTTACCCGCAACCAGTTCAAGGCCATTTTGCAGAAGTTCAACGATCTCGACATGGACGGCGATGGCACGACTACAAACGAAATACCTCTGTCCTTCGTCAGCGGCAACTGGCAGGGCAACGAGTCCGATTTGATAGCATCCTTCGGCGTTCCCGAAAATATCCAGCACAAGACGATAGTCAACGGCGAAGTGGTATTCACCGTAGAGGACGAAAACTGGTATAACGCCGTCGTCGAACTCAACGACTGGTATAACCGCGGCCTCATCCGCTCGTCGGCATTCACGCAGACGCAGGACGAATTCCTCGCCCGCGGTCAGGACGGCAGGTACGGCTCATTCTACTGGTGGGAGAAGGAGACGGTCGTTGCCTCTTATCTTCGCGACGACTATATAATGCTCCAGCCCCTCGTCGACGACGAGACGGGCAGGCAGTATGTGGGCGTCAGCAACGAACTCGAAATCGAAAAGGGCGAGTGCGTAATACTCTCCTCGTGCTCGGACATAGAGGGACTGCTTTCGTACTTCGATAAATTCTTCGAGCCCGACTATTCGGCTCAGCTCAACTACGGCTCGATAGAGTCGGGCGCCTTCCTCGACGAAAAGGTGGACGGCAAACTCATTCCCAACGACGACCACGGCAACCAGAGCGCCGACGACTTCCGCATGAAGAACGCGCCCTACGGCGTCGTGTACCTCACGCAGGAGACGTGGGACAACTACGTTGAAATGGAACCCCGCGCAAAGTTGCGCCTCGAGCGCCTCAATACCTGGGTAAAACCCTACACATACGAGGGAGCGACGTCCATTCCCAACCTCAACTACACGGTTGACCAACTCAATACCCTCAACAGATACGAAGCCTCGCTCGCCAACAACATAACGGCGTGGATGGTCAACAGAATCACATCAACCAGCCCTCCCACGGTCAGCGACTGGCAGAACTTTTTAAGTACCAACCGTCAGTCGATAGACACCGTCAAGTCCATCAACCAGGAGGCGTACGACAATTATCTTGAAGCAATAGAGCAGGAGACGGCATGAAGGGACTGAATGTCTTCGGCGAATATGCCTTTGAATTTCTTGTCATAACCATACTCATGGGCCTTTCGGCGGTTCTCATACTGCCGTTTGTGCCCATGCTCGTGGGGGTAACGGGCTTTTTCTCCCGTCCCATGGGCGAAAGGCGGTTCAAGGACATATTCACCACCATTCGCGGCAATGTAAGGCTGATTATCATTTACACTATATTTCAGCTCGTCATACTCGTCTTTCCCGTACTCAACATTTACTTTTTCAACACCCACCCGCAGAATATAAACGGCTTTGTGCTGGCGGTCAGCTGCATAGCTTTGGTGGTGTGCGTCATATATCTCGTTACGGCGCCCACCATAATCGTCAACATGAACGTCACATTCTTCCAGTTGCTCCGCAACGGCTTCATGCTCCTCTTCGGGGGACTGTTGCGTAGCATATTGGGCGCGGCGTGCTTTGCCGGTGTTGTGGCTTTGATTTTATATTATCCGTATGTACTCATCTTCACGCTCTACGCCGTGCCTTTGGTTGTTTCGTACCTCATGCGCGAAAATTTATATGTGCTCAAGGCAAAGATGCTGAACACTTCGGTGTACGAACTCAAAAGGCAGCAGTGTAGCGACGATTACCTCGATGAGTACGGCAATATCAACAGAAATAAAACGGAGAACGATAATGAAGAAAATTAGTTTGCTGGCAATTCCTCTCGCGGCGCTCGCCATACTGCCGGGCTGCATACAGGATGTCAACCAGTCGCCCGAACTGACGGGCATAGGTGACATAAACTGCCTCGTCAATACGACTGTCGACCTCCTCGACGGCGTCGCTGCGCTCGACACGGAGGACGGCGACATCACGCCCGATATAGATATTACCATAATTCCCCAAACGGAGGTCAACGGCGGCTACGCCGTCTTCCGCGAGGCGGGTACATATGAACTCATATACGAGGTGGAGGACAGCCAAGGCAAAACCTTCCGCACCACGGCTTATGCCGAGGTCAGCGACAGGGACGTGTTCATGGACTCCGCCACGACAAACGGTTTCTCTCTTGCAACGGGCGGGCACGTCAAGGTCGAAAGGGAGGGGCTCAACGGCAGCGAGTATGCCTTCATCGCCGAGGGCGGCGAAATTGCCGAGGACGTGCGCCTCACCCGCCAATATACCCTCGAAAACGGCAGTGAATACACCTTTACCTACAACTGCACCAGCAACCTTGCGGGCAGAATAAATGCGGCTGTGGACGGCGAAGCTGTCGCCGACCTCAACTTGGTCGAAGGGCAGAACACCCTCACCTTCACCTACACCCACGATGGCGACACGCAGACATCCAACTGTAACGTAGAATTGTGGCTTGGCGGGCTGGAAGGCAGGCTTGAATTTTCCCTTTCGGACGCTCAGGTCGGGCACGAGATGGCGGACAACGAGTATGTCGCCATAGAAGATTTCAACTTCGACGGTCATATAGAGCCAAGGTTCGACGGTACGACCGGCACTACAACTGTCGTAGACGGCGGGGTAGAACTCAACATAACCGAGACGCCCTATTCGTCCGAGAGCGACATGTGGCGGGGAGGCGTGTTCATAAACACTGGCCTTGCCATAACTGCGGGTACGACATATATAATTTCCTTCGACACCGTCGCCGCAAACGATGCATCCTACGGCGTGAACATCCAGTCCAAGCAGTGGGGCCCGGACGAGGTCATTACGGGTGTCACTCCCGTCAGCGGACAGCGCACCACGGTTGAGGTCACTCCCTCGGTCAACGGCACGCTGTGGCTGTATGTCCAGTCTGGCAACAGCGTAAACACCATAACCCTTTCAAATCTCTCTGTGAGCGTGCGCGAGGGCGGCTATCAGACTGAGGACTTTACAATAACCCCCTTCACCACGGGTCACTATGAGGGTGCCGCCGGCACTATGACCTGCGAATACGGCACCGTCACATATGTCCCCACGGCGTTCGGCAACGACTGGGGCAACAACGAAATAGGCAGTCCCACCTTCTATCTTTCGGGCGCAGCGGAAAACTTCGTGATAACTTTCACGGCAAGCTCCACAAAGAACATAAGCTGCGTATTTGCCGCCAGCGTGTACGGTGCGTGGGATACCTTTGCATGGCGCAACTTCACTATAGCAGAGGGCACAAACACCTACTCCATAACCTGCGACAACAAGGCGCTCGATGGTAACTACAGGTTCATCTGGCAGTTCGGCAATGCCGCAAATGCCACGGCCACAGGCGCGGAAATTAAAATAAGCGACATAAAAATCTGCTATAAGAGCGAACTCGAATAATTATGAACGGCAATATATTGCAAAACGACAAAACCATTGCGGTAAATGCGCAGTACCGCATGCACTATCACATGATTCCTCCCGTCGGCTGGATGAACGACCCCAACGGTCTCATATACTACGGCGGCAAGTACCATCTGTTCTTCCAGAGCAACCCGCACGAAACGGCCATGGGTACAATGTGCTGGGGGCACTTCATCTCCGACGACCTCATAAGCTACAGCTATGCAGGCATAGCCCTCGCCGCCGACAACGATGGCGAAAGCATATATTCGGGCGGCGCTATAGAGTGCGACGGGCAAATGGTTCTTCTGTACACGCTCCACTATGAAAAGGACGGAGTGAAGTGGGAGGAGGTACACGCCGCGCGCTCGTCCGACGGAATAAACTTTATAAAGTGCGGCAGGGTGTTCGACAACGTGGGGCTTCCCAAAAATATCAGCCGCACGGACTTCCGCGACCCCTGCCCCGCAAAGGTAGGCGATGAATACTTTGTGTTCGTCGGCGGCAAGGATACAAAAAAGAACGCGGGCGTAATCGCCGTGCTTGCGGGTAGAGACCCCTTTCATCTGTCGTACAGGTTCACCATAGGCCCCTACTATGAACTGGGCGATATGGGCGAATGTCCCAGCTACTGCCGCATAGACGGCAAGGACGTAATAGTCGTCTCGGGCTGCAGCGTTCCTGCACGCGCCAATGACTTCAAAAATCTCAACTCCAGCGTCATAATAGTTGGGGAAATCGACTTCGAGTCAGGTTGTATGCTCATCGACAGCATAAAGGAGATAGACAAGGGCGACGCCTTTTACGCCCCCCAGTTTGTGCGCGGGGCGGATAGACCTGTAATCGTCGGCTGGCTCGAAACGTGGGGCAAGCGCTATCTCACCCACGAACTGCGCCACGGCTGGTCGGGCTCCTTCACAATTCCGCGCGAACTTTCCATAAAGAACGGAGAGGTCTTCCAAAGCCCCGTCGCCAGCTTAAATAAGTACTGCTTTCCCGCGGATAAGCCTTCGCAGTGCATGAGTATAGACATAGAGCTCGGCATAGGCGACAGCGTGATAATAAGTGCGGATAACGGCAGCGTAATGCTCGGCAACGACTGTCGCGTCTTTCTCGACACAACGCTCTCAAATAACCTCAACGGCTGCGTCCGCCACACAAATTCAAAGTATGAAAGGTGCGTGGTGCGCGCCCTCGTCGACGTATCGGGCATAGAGCTGTTTGTCGACGGCGGCAGGGAGAGCATAAGCAGCCGCATATTCCTCGACGGAAAATATTCAATCGTCTGCCGCGGCAATGCGCGCATTCTCGGTATAAATGAAATAAGGGTAAAACGATGAAAAAACTAATTGTCATGTTGCTGTCGGCTGTGCTGGCGGTATCGCTGCTTTCGGGCTGCGCCACTTACAAAAACTCGGTCGACCAGGGCGGAAAAACCGTATTCCCCGTGTCGACGTATAACGACTCGCTTGAGGTATACATGGGCGACGTCATGCCCTTCTGGGACGACGGCGTGATGAACGTGTACCACCTTCAGAACAGCACGGGCCCGCTCAGCATATTCTATCACCCCATCGCAAGGATAACGACCTCCGATTTCGTCAACTACACCGACGAGGGCATAGCCATAAACTACGAGGAGGAGGTCAACTCCCCCGACGCGGCGATAGGCACGGGCTCGTTCATAAAGGGTGAGGACGGCACATATCACTGCTTCTATACCGGTCACAACGACCACGGACAGGAGGAGGGGCTGCCCTATAACGAGGTCATACGCCATGCCGTCAGCACCGACGGTCAAAAGACCTGGGTAAAGGACGAAGATTTCCTGCTCTACGGCACCGAAAACGACTTTCGCGACCCCTATGTCTACTATGACGGTGAGGACGACATGTATTACATGCTCGTCACCACAAGGGTCAGCGGCAGCGGCGTCATAAAGAGATACGGCGCCTCCTCGCTCGACGTCACGGCAGAGGAGTGGATAGACCTTGGCGTGTTCTTCTACAACGACGACGGCACCTACAACATGGAGTGCCCCTCGTATATCGAATGGAACGGCTACTACTATCTCTTCTACAGCGAGCAGGGCGACGACAGGGTCACCCATTACCGCTACAAGACCCAAAAGGACGGCGACTGGCTCAAATTTGAGCGCGACAGCATAGATTCCACGGGCTTCTACGCAGGGCGCGTTGAAAAGGCGGGCGACAAGGTGTACGCCATGGCGTGGTGTGCAACCCTCTCGGGCGGGTCGTTCGACTGGGGCGGCAATCTCGTAGTGCACGAACTCAAGCAGTCCTCCTCGGGGGAGCTGTTCGGGGTAATGGTTTCGTCGGTGAAGGACGCAATATCCACCGACATAACCTACCGCCTGTGCGACGGCGCAGAACTGGCCGAAACGCTTTCATTCGGCGGCGAAGGCCTGTCCACCGTATGCCTCGAAAAGCTGGGCAGACACATAACGAGGATGAGCTTCAAATTCACGGTCGAGGACTACACGGGCGACTTCGGCATAACCTTCTCGCTCGACGGTCCCTACAACAATCGACTGGGCGCCTCGCTCGTAGCATTTGACCTTAAAAACAGTCAGCTCGCCTGCTACAGCGACGTGTCAAGCAGTCTGCGCTACGGCCCTCAGCTCGCAAGCGTTCCCTTCGGATTTATGAAGGGCAGGGAGTACACGGTCGACGTTATAGTCGATGGCGAAATAATGACTCTCTACCTCGATGAAACTGTGTGTATAACCGCAAGATTTTCGGATATGGTCAGGCGCAACTTCGCCTTCTATTCCAACGGAGCGGCGGTAAATATTTACGGAATGGAGTTCTATGAATAAGTTATACTGTATGGGCGAACTGCTCATTGATTTTCAGTCTGTCGGCTACGGCAGTTTAAAGGATACAAAGCAGTTTGTAAAAAACGCCGGCGGCGCGCCTGCAAATGTGTGCGTGCAGGCGGTCAAGCTGGGCAGGGAGGCGGCCTATCTCACGCAGGTGGGCGCCGACGCCTTCGGCGATTTCCTCGTCGAAACGTTGCAAAACGAGGGGGTGGATACTTCCCATGTTCTCCGTAGCAAGGATTACGACACATCCCTCGCATTCGTAAGTTTTCAGCCGGGCGGGGAGCGGCAGTTCAGCTTCTATCGCCGCACGGCGGCAGACCTGCACTTCACCGCGGAGAACTTCAAGGACATAGCCTTTGAAAGTGGTGACGTGTTAGAGTTCGGCAGCGTGGCATTAAAGACAAAACAGTCGGTTGAAGCGCACATATTCCTCATTGAACGCGCAAGGGCGGCGGGCGCGGTCGTATGTTTCGACCCCAATCTCCGCCTCAATCTGTGGGAGGACGAAGAGGAGCTTCGCTCGGTCGTTAAGCAGTTCATGGCGTATGCCGACATAATCAAGGTAGGCAAGGACGAGCTGGAATTTATCTCTAAAGCTTCGTCGGCGGAGGAGGCGGTCCCCGCGCTGTTCGGCGGCAATTTAAAGATGCTTCTTTTAACCGATTCTGACAAGGGCGCACAGCTCTACACAAAGGACGGGCTGAAGTATTCGCTCAATGCGCTCAAAGTAAATACTATAGACACTACGGGCGCGGGCGATTCCTTCTTCGGCGGTTTCATAGCCGGCTTTATGGATGGCGGCTGCAACTACGACGGCGCAGACCTTGAGGATATTTTAAGATTCGCCTGCAAGTGCGGCGCTTACACAACTACAAACTACGGTGCAATCCCTGCAATGGGAACGAGAGAAATTATTGATAAGGCGGTAAAATGATATGGCAACGGTAAGACTTGTAAACGTAAACAAGGTATATGACGGCGGCGTGCACGCCGTGCACGACTTTTCAATCGACATCAAGGATAAGGAATTCATAGTGTTCGTCGGCCCCTCGGGCTGCGGCAAGTCTACAACTCTCCGCATGATAGCCGGGCTTGAAGAAATTTCCTACGGCGAACTGTATATCGACGACAAGCTCGTCAACTCCACGGCCCCCAAGGACAGGGATATTGCAATGGTCTTTCAGTCCTATGCGCTCTATCCCCAGATGACGGTGTACAACAACATGGCGTATGCGCTCAAACTGCGCAAGGTCCCCAAGGACGAAATCGACCGCCGCGTAAAGGAGGCCGCCAAAATTTTAAGGCTGACCGACTATCTAGACAGAAAGCCTCGCGCCCTCTCGGGCGGTCAGCGCCAGCGTGTTGCGCTCGGCAGGTCTATAGTCAGGCGCCCCAAGGTCTTCCTAATGGACGAACCTCTCTCCAATCTCGACGCAAAACTGCGCGTAGCCATGCGCAGTGAAATTGTGCGCATCCACAACGAAGTCGGCGCCACCACCATCTACGTCACGCACGACCAGATAGAGGCGATGACCATGGCTTCCCGCATAGTCGTAATGCGCGACGGCTACATTCAGCAGATAGGCGAGCCAAACGAGGTCTACCAGCACCCCGTCAACATGTTCGTCGCAGGCTTCATCGGCACGCCCGCAATGAACTTTTTGCACGGCAAGTTAGAGGACGGTTACTTCCTCATAGACGGCAGCGACCAGAAGATCGCCCTCACCGAAGGGCAGCGCGTCCTCTTAAAGGAGTACGAGGGCAAGAGGCTGGTATACGGCATCCGCCCCGAAAATCTCATCTATGAGGGTTCAGATCGGTTCAAGGCGCACGAGCATACCGCCTTTGCTGTAAAGTGCGGCATTGTCGAAAAACTCGGCGATATAGTAAACGTCCACGCCAAGGCGGGCGATAACGACGTCGTCGTAAAGATAAGCAGCAAGTATAACGTAGACGGCAAGCCAACAATCCGCGTGGCGGCGGAGGGGGCGGACGCGCGCTTCTTCAACGAAAGCACCACTATGGCCATAACGCCCGATAACTGCGCCTATACGGAGGCAAAGGCTCCCGAACTCACCCAGCTGCCTGAAAACCATCAAAACACAGGCAAGCACGGCACGGGGTCGGGCATTTCGCAAAAAATAAAGTCGCTCATTGGCAAAAAATAATCAGCTCATCTCATGCTTCTGTAATAGATGACGGCGCCGGCCCCAGATTGGCCGCGGCCGAAAATTTTTTGTACGGTAAAAACCGGCCCCCGATGGAAAAGCCGGGCCCCCCTATTAAAAATATTAATTTTTTTTGGTTAAATTTGG
>ERZ1090879.671-NODE-671-length-20434-cov-26.652240_pt1 | contig 20434 bp, 42 predicted proteins | sample MGYA00478472_ERZ1090879 | MGnify/ENA primary metagenome ERZ1090879 (study PRJEB33644, sample SAMEA5815723) | chicken gut metagenome | biome: Chicken; feature: Gastrointestinal Tract; material: Caecum | place: Ireland | collected 2019-01-01 | study: A study of the... | reverse complement strand
CGGAGCATCGTCAGCGACAGGATACAAGGGAGCATCAGAAGCAAACGATCCTGAAAGCATTGCAGTTGCTTGGGGATATCATGGAAAAGCCCGCGGTGTGAAAGGCGCATATCTTGTTCTTGCAGACTGGGAGGGAGATGAAGAAAACTACTGGATACAGGACAGATGGAATCTGAAAGGCGCGAAGATGGTTCGAGTTGATGGAGAAACCATCAAAGAAAATACATGGTACACAATGGTAAATGGTGAAATCGTGGAGGTATCTGAGTAATGGCACAGGATATGAAATATAGCAGTTCTGGCAGGATGAAAATTTCTGCCGGGTACAAGCCGGGGAACATGGCGGCGTTTATGTACGATGGAACGAAACGGAAGAGGAAGAAGAGGGTGAAAGGGAAATGAGCAAACGGAAAATAGAGCTGATGCATGAAATGTTCGGGAAGAACGAGAAATACTGCTGTGCTGAGTGCAACCATTTCAGGAAGATATATTATCACGACAAGACTTATCGGAAATGCGAAGTATACGGATTGACTCGTTCAGAGGCGACAGACTGGAAAGCGTCTAATGTAGCTTGCGGACTTGCGCCAGATAAAACATATATGGGGCGGAACATTGTTGAAATGGTTACACCGCACAAGGATGCGAATGAACCAATAAACGGACAGATGAGCATTAATGATTATTTAGGAGGAGAACAATGACAACAGAACAGAAAATTCAGTACATAGCTAACCACTACGGATATGAACCGCAGAGCAGACAGCTTATTGAAGAGATGGCGGAACTGACGGTTGCGATCAATAAGGCGTGGAGATCAAGGCATGATTATGTTGAAACTCCAAACACAGACTATGTTGACTATGAAAACATTTTAGAAGAAATGGCAGATACGCTCATAATGATATGGCAGATTAAATATCTTCTCGGAACCGGAGAAGGAGAGCTGTCACATATCATGGAGCAGAAACTGGACAGGCAGATTGAGAGAATAAAAAACGAGTAGAAAGGAGCCAGCCTCCGGCCGGGGCAAGGGTATACCGGGCTTCTTGAAGTTGGATGAAGAAGAAAACACCAGAGCAGGAATTAAAAGCATTATGCAAGAATATCCGTCAGGAAATAGATCACTGGGAGGATCTCAACCAGAACGGGTGCAATGATCCAATCTGGCCGGATGGCAGTAACATGAATCTGACGCGGAATCACATCATCTATGACAAGCGACGGATAATGGAAATATGCGAAAAATACAATATAGCTCTGCCAGAAGAAATATATCTTCCCACTCCACCAGAAGTAGATAACTATTATATGGCCAGCCTGAAAAATAAACGTAGGATTCAGAGGGTTAGTACTGGGGAGAAGTTTACGACAAAGCGGAATAAGTACGATAAAGAGCAGTTGTCTCTGCTCTGAGGAAATATTCCAGAACAAACGAAGGGAGAGCGGAGATGGAGCGATTAACATATGAGATCATGGACGGAGGCATGGTCACGGATAAAGAAAATGTCAAAGAGTTTGAAATAGAAGATTGGGTTACGGTATACGCAGGGAATGCGGTATTTCGTTTGGCGGAGTACGAGAACACCGGACTCACCCCGCCGGAGATCATGGAACTGAAGGAGCGGGATAAGGCGAAAGAAATTCAGAAAGTAGAGGAACAACCGTATTTTAGAAAACATTTCCATGATTATGTATGCCCAGTATGCCATAAGAAAATTGAGTTAAGATGGAAATTCTGTGGACATTGTGGACAACGTTTGAAGAAGGAGAATGATGATGCCGAAAATACTTGATGCATGCTGCGGAAGCAGGATGTTCTGGTTTGATAGAAACAATCCTGATGTTATTTTTGCTGACAACAGGAAATTGGAGACAACTCTCTGTGATGGAAGAACACTTGTTATTGAACCGGACGTGATTATTGATTTTAGAAACATGCCGTTTGATGATAACACATTCAATTTAGTCGTTTTTGATCCGCCTCATCTTATCCATGCCGGAGAAAAGTCATGGTTGGCAAAGAAGTACGGTGTATTACCATCAGACTGGAAACCGTATCTGAAATCAGGATTTGACGAGTGCATGAGAGTTTTAAAGACGGGTCATGCATTGATTATGAAGTGGAACGAACAGCAGATTAGGACGGTAGATATGTTGAAAGCGATTGAGCGCGAACCGCTATTTGGTGACAGAAGAAGTAAAACTCGATGGTTATGTTTTATGAAAGGAGTGGACTAATGCAGAAATTAGAGAAGATTCTGGAAGAGATAGGCGAGTTACGTGGTCAGGCAGGAAGTGAATGCACGTCAGAAGACCATTATATCAAAAAAGCATGGGAACATTGCTTAGATCGGGTTGTAGGCATTATCCGCAAGCACATGAATGACGGCTGGATCCCGGTTGAGGAGCGGCTGCCGGAGGTAGGCGAAGACACAGAGGAGACTATTGAGGATGATGACTGCCCTGAATACATTGTGACAATCCGTGGGGCATCAGAATCGACAGTCCTCAAATACAGTCCGGATGGGGCATGGTTTGATGAAAATGGATATGTCTATGATGTCATCGCTTGGCGTCCTCTACCAGAATCGTACCGCCCGGAAAGGAGTGTACACTAATGCTCTTGTGGATGTGCACCGTAGCGGGTGCTATAGTTGGCGGAAATTACATGAGTCCGGAAGGCTGGTTTTGGCTTACAATTGGATGTTATGTGTGGCATATAATTTGGAATCGAACAAAGGAGCGATAACCATGACGGAGAATGAAGCGATTAAAGTTTTAGTTACTCAAAAACAGTGCATAGACAAGTCCAGTAGTGGTCAATGTAAAATAAATTGCGGAGATTGCAAAAAAAACATTCCGATTGCATATCAAGAAAAATCCTATGAAGTGGCAATTACTGCCCTCAAAGAAATCCAACTATATAAAGACGTGAAATTATGCTTAGTTCCGAAAGATGTATATTCAAAGCAGTGTTGTGAACTGGACGCATATAAGGAAATCGGAACCGTGGAAGATTGCCGGGAAGCGGTGGAGAAGCAGAAGGCGAAGAAACCGGACATTTATACAGATACAAGAAATATGGTTGATCTGCACGGAAATGTATATGCAGAGCAAGCAAATGTTTATTTATGCCCGACGTGCGAAAGCTTTATCGGATATGTCGGAAATAATATCTTTCATTATTGCCCTGTATGTGGACAGGCTATTGATGAGAATTTGGAGGGAATGGAAGATGATTGAAGTAGTAAAAATCGAGGATTTTGTAATAGAGCAACTTTTCCTTCCATATTTGCCAAGCCTTTGTCCGAGCGAATATGCAAAAGCCGTTGAAAGAAAATTAAGAAGAAATCCAGAATACATCATTCAGTTATTGGAAGAAAATTTGGATACGAAAGAAAGAGTTCTTAATCGTATTAAGCGTTGCGGTGGTATTAAATGGTATCGCTATCTTGATATGAGCAATCCGGTAATTCAGTGGGTAAATGAGAATTTGGAGGAAATGGATAATGGAACTTGAAAACAAATACGCTGGTTCTGAGTACAACAGCTTCTGTGAATACTTTTGTGAACTTACGGAATTCTTAGATAACATCACAGAAAAGAAAAGGCCGTCACGTAGGCATTACATTCTTGGAAAACCATGTGATTTTGCTGAAGGTGTACTACCTATTAGACTGCCTGGAAGCACGGTTGGAGGAGTATTCATAGATAAAGACCATGTAATTACTAAGGCACAAATTGACGGTAATTATTACAAAGATATATATCCCAAAGACATAAACGAGATGTTGGAGAGGTATGTAGGTGAAAAGATTACTGTTAAATATGATTAAATGGGAGGATACCAAATGAGTGATGATTTAATCAGCCGGAAAGCATTAATTGAAAATTTAATGCAGGAAATTCCTCTTGCTGAAAATGTCCATATTTTTAGAGACATTATAGAAAATCAGCCGACGGCCTTTGACAAGGAAAAGGTGATTGATGAATTGGTTGAATTAAGACAAAGGGAATACAACGATTATGATGACGAATCCGAAACGTTAGACGGCGAAGAAATATATGATGAAGGTCGTTCGCAAGGAAGATTTGAAGAATATCACAGAGCCATTGAGATTGTCGAGAAAGGCGGGATTGAATGAAAGGGATTATTGTTTTAGATGAAGTTCCAAAATCATGCGTAGATTGTCCTATGTGCTACCACGCAGAAGATATGAGCCTTGGACAATTCAAATATGAACGTCTATACCGTTGCAAACTTGAACCGGAAGAAGTTGAGCAAGTATATTTAGAGGATATATTGCATAAAAAACCTGATTGGTGTCCGATAAAAGCAATACCGGAAAAATTAAATTACAAAGGCGCGGAAGCGATAAATGGATTAACTATAAATGAAAAATCAATACAGGCTATTGATGAAGCGGTAAAATTGGGCTGGAACTCTTGTATTGATGCGATAACCGGAAAGAAATAAAACCAGAAAGGAAACAGGCTTATGAGATTAGGCAAGTATTTGTCCGAATTGACTAAGCCAGAACTTGAAGAATTAAAAGACCTTTTGAATCTTTCGGATGATGAAGAGAAAGTGTTTAACGAACTGTCAAAGGGTAGGAGCAAGATATTTGTCGCTGACCGGTGCAAAATATCTACTTCTACCGTTGACAACCGGATTAAAAGCATACGCTCCAAACTGGAAAGATTAGAAAGGCGGTGTTAGTGTCATGGAATCGTCAAGCTCCGAAATCTTGCAGAAAGCAATTGCTGATGGTATAATTGACATTAACACCCTCGGCAAGCAGATTGAGATGAACGAGAGGAAAAAGTATCTTGATATGCACAAATACAATATCTGGCAGGGAGAAAAAGACCACAAATGGTACACTTATTTGCCAGATCATGAGAAAGGGAGGCGGTTAGTTAAAAGAACGAGTCAACGGGATATAGAAGAGGTTGTTATCTCATACTTGAAAGAGGAAGAGGCAAATCCGACCGTTGATGATATTTATAAAGAGTGGATTCATAGTAAACTTGAACGCGGGGAGATTCAAAAATCTACCCGTGATCGTTATAATAGGCAATATAGAGAAAGTCTTTCAGAGTTCGGAAAGAGAAAAATCAAATACATAGAAGAATATGACATAGAGGATTTCATGCTGAAAGCAATATATGAGCACAGCTTGACACAAAAAGGCTTTAGTAATCTCAGGACAATCATTTACGGGATTTTCAAGAGGGCGAAAAAACGAAAACTTGTTAATTTTAGCATTACAGAAGTTATTTCAGATATGGAAATATCAAAGAAAAGTTTTCGCAAGAATGTGAAATCTGACAAAGAATTAGTGTTTACAGATAAAGAAATTCAAGATGTGACCGATTATATTACGGATTCAAATATGGACATTGTAAATATGGGTATTCTTCTTTGCTTCAAATCAGGAGTTCGCCCCGGAGAATTGTCTGCTTTAAAATGGTGTGATGTTGACGGTAGAATCATTAAGGTAAATCGCACAGAAATCTCGTATCAAGATGATAATGGACATACAATTACAGAAGTGAGAGATTTCCCAAAAACAGAAGCAGGAATTAGAGATGTGATTATTCCGAAATCAGGCGAATGGATTTTGAAAAAGATTAGAAGCATGAATCCGTTCGGCGAATATGTATTTGAACGAAACGGAGAAAGAGTAAAAAACTATATGTTTACAAGACACTTAAAGCGGATATGTAAAAAGAACAATATATTGCCAAAATCACTAAATAAGGTCAGAAAGACTTACGGAACGATCCTGCTTGACAGTGGAGTGAGTGAGTCAATTGTTACTTCTCAAATGGGGCATACAGATATAAAGACAACAAAGATGTATTACTACAAAGATAGGAATGATATGGAAAAGAAAATGGATGTAATAGACCATGTTTCAAATCTTTGATTACTTCTTTGATTACCTTACTAATTCAGAGAAAAAGAAAAGAGCCGAAAAGCCCGTATTTTCAAGGGTTTCCGGCAACGAAAAAGAAGCTGTCTAGGGGACTTGAACCCCGAATGAAAGCGCTAAAAACCCAGTAAAATCAAGGGTTTGCGGGATTTTCAATTGATTACTTTTGATTACCTTTTGCCATAAAGTAATCAAAACATAAAATAACAGACTAAAAGAAAGGAAAATGCTGAGGGTGTTCTTTTAGTTTTGTGTAAAATTTAATATGATTTCTATGTGAACGCTAGGCAATAGCGTTCTTTTTTTATGCAAAAATTTAAGCATAAGGAGGTAGTTTCCTATGTTTACGGACGAGTTCTTAGAGAAGATTTTTTCTCACCCGGAAATGCAGAAAATTCCAATTGGATGCCAGTCAACGGCAGTCCACGTGTTTCAAGAAGTCTTAGAGGAAATAAAGGAGGAAAATCCTTATGCAGACATATCAACCTTATTATCCACAAATGAATAATTACAATCAGCAGTACAATCCGCAACAGCCGTATATGGAACGGTTAGCAGGATTACAGCAGTTTCAGCAGAGTTTACAGGCACAGCAACCGCAACAGTCACAACAGCAGTTTCAGCAAATGCCTATGGGTATTAGCGGAAGAGTTGTTCCGAACGCTGAAGCAATAGCGGCAAACGATGTGCCCATGGACGGATCAGTGGCTTTCTTCCCTATGCAAGATATGTCACAGATTCTTGCAAAGTCATGGAACGCTGACGGAACGATTAAAACGGTCATTTACAAACCTTTTATTGAAAACCAGACCAATTTATCGCCTACAAACGAAAAAATGAATGTAGGTCTGTCTGATGATGTTAAACAGACATTCATGCAGAGATTCGATGATATTGCCGACAGAATTTCTCGTTTAGAGCAGTCTATGACTAAACCTTTGACTAAAACGTCAACTTCTAAGACTAAAAAGGAGGCGGGCGAAGCATGAATCCATTAATGAATATAATTCAGGCGTTTCAAAATCCGCAAGCGGTTATTCAAAACATGATGCAGAATCAGCAGATTATGAACAGTCCGCTCGGTAATGCGGTAAATGCCGCAAGCAAAGGAGACCAGAAAACTCTTGAAGAAATCGCACGCAATATGTGCAAGGAAAAAGGAATTAACCCGGATGATGCTTTTAATCAGGTAAAGCAGATGATGAATGGTAATATGCCAAAACAATAATTGAACATATTGAGGTTGAGCGCTCACTAAAAACCGGTTCCTCTTTATGGATATAAATTTAAGGAGGACACAAATATGTTTAATTCAAACGATTGTTTCACTATGCCGGTTATGCCCGCATATTCTGGTGGATATGGCGCAGGTAACGGTATGTGGGGCGAAGGCGGATGGCTTTGGTTTATCGTAATCCTCGTACTCTTTGGAGGATGGGGAGGCTTTGGCGGTTACGGTGGTTTCGGTGGAAACGGCGGAGCTAACGGATCAGGCTTTCAGGGATGGGCTACCAGAGCCGATATCAACGAAGGATTTGCCCTGAATAACATTCAGAGCGGAATTACTGCAATTCAGCAGGGGATTTGTGACAGCACTTATGCACTGAATAACACGATCAACAGCGGTTTCCACAGCACAGACATGGCTCTTTGCAACGGATTCAACGGTGTTCAGACGCAGATTTCCAACCTCGGATATCAGATTCAGCAGTGCTGCTACGACACTCAGAGAGCCATTGATGGTGTAAACTACAACATGGCTACGAATACCTGCAATCTCCAGAACACAATGAACAACAACACCCGTGATATCATTGACAATCAGAACGCAGCTACGAGACAAATCCTTGACTTCTTGACAAATGATAAGATTTCTTCTCTTACAGCAGAAAATCAGGCTCTTAAGTTCCAGGCAAGTCAGACAGCTCAGAACGCTTTCATTACAGCAAATCAGGAGGCGCAGACAGCAGAACTTATCCGCAGACTCGGTGCAGATTGCCCGCAGCCGGCATATGTTGTTCAGCCTCCGACTCCTGTAAACTTCCCGACAAATTGCTGCGGAACATTTTCGGGATATAACGGTTGTGGTTGCTAATGATTAACAATCCGAATTTCTATAATCAACTTACGCTACTTGATACGTTCTTGCAAATTATGACCATGGTCATGGTATCGGAAGATGCTACAAACAATGACCTTATGTCAGAGTTGCAGAGACAGGATCGTGAGTATCTGGAAAAGATTATAGAAAACCAAAATCAAATATTGAGTATGTTATCCGAATTAAAGGATATGTCTGCTACTGATTAGCAGTCTTACAAAACTGAGGGCAGACTTTTGTATAAGGTTTGCCCTTTATATTTAAAGATGGAGGATATTAAAATGGCAGAATTTACATCAATTTTTATTCAGCAGGTAGAATCCCGTCAGAACGCATTACTGACGGAAGATGCTGTGAGAAGCCGGTGCGTAAATCACCGAAGCGGTTCAGGGCTTGTTTGTGTAGCAAATAGCGGAACCGACTGCAATCCGGCAAGGTACAGGGTATATGCAAAGGCAAATATTGCGATCCCAACAGGCGGAACAGTTGGCCCGATTTCATTGGGACTGTCACTGAACGGAGAAGTTCTCCAGAGCTCTCTCGCAACAGTAACTCCGGCCGCAGTAGAGGATTTCTTCAACGTTTCCTTCGAGGAAATTATCTGTGCCGGAAAATGCCCTGTAAACCTTGCAGTTGTGAACCCTAACGCTCAGACGATTGAAGTCGAAAACTTGACCCTCATTGTCGAGCGTGAGTGCTAGGAGGTGACAGTTATGCATATTAAAAATATCAGATGCATTGAGGAAAAACTAGCAGAAGCGATCAGGTGTGAATTTGACAAAGGCATTGAGAATGTCAACACAGCAGAGATGGGAAAATCCACTGATATGCTAAAAGATGCGGCAGAGGCAGAGTATTACGCACGGATCGCTAAAGCTATGGAAGAGGCAGAAAAAGAAGACGAAGAATCTCAGAAGTATATGCTGAAACAGCTTAAAGAAGAGTACGGCGAAGATGATGGTAGACGGTATTATGACAACTACCGTTACATGAGAACCGGAAGATTTGCACCAAAAGGACGTGGAACCTATATGCCGCGCCGTGGTTACGAAACACCGATTGAATACCATATGACACCAGAAATGTACCGCGAGCATGATCCTGAGTATTATCGGGACATGGACCGGGATATGGGCAGGATGTACTATACTGACACTGGAATGCGCGGAAATATGGGAAATTCCAGTCGGACCGGAAACAGCGGTATGCGTGACGGCAGAGAGGGCAGAAGCGGTATGAGCCGCCGCTCCTATATGCAGACAAAAGAAATGCATCCTGATAACAGTCAGGAGAGCAAACAGGCTAAAATGAAAGAGCTTGAAAAGTATATGGGAGAGTTGTCTGGTGACATTACTGAAATGATCGCCGGAGCAAGCAATGAGGAAAAAACCATGCTGAAAGCAAAGCTCCAGACGCTTATGCAGAAAATTTGATTTTAGGGGCTGAATAAGCCCCTTTTTATTTGAGGTGATAGAATGTTTCAAGTAAACGGATTAAACTGGAATATAAGCCTTGTAGAGCCTCACAGCCATATGCTGAGACGGTCGGACAGGAGTTATACAGTCGGAATGTGTGATAGAACAGAACAAACAATTTATGTTTCTTCTGCATTACAAGGAGAATTTTTAAGAAAGGTTCTTATACACGAAGTTTGTCATTCGGCAATGATGAGTTATGGAATCATAATGAGTATAGAGCAAGAAGAACTATTTTGCGATTTAATTTCAACATACGGTGATGAAATCTTTGAAATTGCAGACAGAGTATTTGTGGCATTAAATCGAAATAGAATATCGGCTTAATGTTGCAGATGGTATTTTGAAAAAAGTTTTGTTGGTAGCGTAATCGACAAATCCCATTCATTGTGGTAAAATTTGGATATCATAGAATGAGAGGAGGAAAGGTATGAAAACGTCAAGGCTTGTACTCGGTATTATATCTATTGTTTTGTTTGTATTTATTTCCTTCCAGTCGTGCGCGGCAGGAGTAGCAAATACATTAGATAATAACGGGGAAGTGAGTGGAACCGCAGGATTTTTACTTGCATTATGTATGCTGACAGCAGGGATTATTGGAATTTGTTGCAGAAAAATTAAGTCTGGCACTATTGTTGCAGGCGTAATTTATGCGATTGGCGGTCTGATAGGAATTGCAAATGTCGGTTCATATTCAGACTTGCAGATTTGGTCTGTTTTAAGTTTCATTTTTGCGGCAGTATTTATTATCACTGGAATTTTGCAGAAACAGAAGAAATTGGATTAAATAATAGAGCGGAGAAATCCGCTCTATTATTTTGAAAAAACTTCTTGACTTTTGCATATCGGTATATTATACTTTTGCATATACAAAAGAAAGGAGATGATAGAGTGTCGCCTAGAACGGGCAGACCGACCGACAATCCAAAGACTAAACAAATGCCTATACGTTTTTCAAAGGATGATATTTCAAAGTTAGAATATTGTTCTAAAAAAACAGGGAAATCAATGGCTGAAATTGTTAGAATTGGAGTCGATAAGGTTTATAATGAATTAAAAGAAAGAGAGTAATCGTTCCACTGACCAAAGCGATACGATTACTCAATCAACAACACACCAAAGGCGGTTGATACATAAAGTATATCTTCTTTTGGTGTGATTGTCAAACACGAAAGGAGATTTTTATGTTTTTACGAAAAGAAAGAGCAAAATTGCAACACTGTAACCAGTCTTTGGAAAAAATCTACAAGACTGAATCAATCAAAGGAATAGTTGCAACAGACGATTTAGGCATTTTGAGGAAGATATATACATTTGTCCATGAATGGACAAAAGACCGCAAAGATTATGCGGAACCAGACTATACGGCAAAGATGATAGATTTAATATTAAATCTGAAAAATCCGAAAATCATACAGTCTTGTTATGTATTTATTTCAGACATTGCCAGAGAGGACGGTGATGTAAATGAATAAGCATACAGATGAATATAAAGATTATCGTGAAGAAATCATTGATATGGTAAACTCGATTGACCGTACAGATGTTTTGCAATATATCAACATTATTGTAAAAGACATATTCAAAGAGATTGGTGGTGTTGCGCAATGAATGACGTTGTAACGATTGAAAACACCGAAATGCAGATCAGGGAATATAACGGTCAGAGAGTGGTTACATTCAAAGACATTGACAATGCGCACGGAAACAAATCGGGGACTGCCAGAAGAAACTTCAACAGAAATAAGAAACACTTTATCAATGGCGAAGATTACTTCTCTTTGACAAAGGAAAATTCTATTGAGACAATATGTCCCAATAGAAATATATCCATTCCAAACAAAGGAATTACGGTTTTGACAGAAAGCGGATATTTGCTTATTGCTAAGTCATTTACGGATGACTTATCATGGAGCGTTCAGCGTCAGCTTGTTAATACATACTTCAAGGCAAAGCGTGAATATGGATTACTTTCTGATGCAACTCCGAAAATTCCTTTTAGGACAAGTAGTACGCCAGTACCGAGGAATCCGAATTGGTATCAGCGTAACAGACGCAGGATGAACAGGATTTCTGAAAAACTGGATATTTCCTTGTCGTATTTATATCATCATATTCTTGTTAGGCTGGGAGAAGAGTTTAACCTTGATGCGGCGAACGAGATTTACAGGAAAGAGTTAGGACATCCGCCGAAATACGCACTTGATATTGTGAGCTATTTCCCGGAACTCAGCAGACTGGCAGATGAATATTTAGATATGGTGGAAAAATTATAAGAAAAGGCGGTGTAAAAGCCGCCTTTTTCGTTGCATCTTATTCAAGTACCTCCCGAGGCATGAATTTCAATTTATAATTTCAAAAAAATTTTTTGGAAAATTTCATTACGATTTTAAATTTTGGGTTGCAAAGATTTTTGTACCCCGCCCCCCCTGATTCTGGGGTGAAAAAACCATTTTCGCAAATCTGAAAATTTGACTCTGATTTTGCGCCGATTTCAAATCTCGTTCATAATTTGTTCTGGTTTTTGTTCGGTTTTGAGTTGACGCAATGGCACTGTATTATTGTGCTGTGTAACGCTCATATTTGCTGCATATGCCGCTTTAACTCATCAAGCCTATACTTTATCAAATAGCATGATAAACGCCTTTAAACGCCTTTTAAAGCCTTGTAATTGCCTAAAGCATAGCACTGTAATATATAATTGTCAATGTGCAGATAATTTTTTGACCGCTTACGCCTTATATTTTGCCCTGCATGACGTTCCGGCGGCTTGCGCCGTACTCCTGACCGCTTGACAGTCTGAACGCCTTAAAACGCAATATAAACGCTTGCGAACCGCGCCGCCCGGGATCGAACCGGGGCACAAAGCACCAGCGCACGGGAAAAAGGCAGGGAAGAACCTGCCTAATTATTTATAATTTTCCGGTTTAGTGACCGGATCAAAGCCTATATAAAATTCTGCGTTGCTTGCTCCGTTGTTTTTCTGTCTTGCTTTTTCCGTGATTTCGCAATAGCCTATAACTTTATGATTGCGCCAGATTGCAAACTTTTTAACCGGCTCCCTATCATTGATAATGATAAAATGCTTATTTTCAAAGAATAGCGTTGTTCCATATCCCGGAAGAAATGCGGCTTTTATACGCTTGTCAAAAGTTGCTGTTGTTTTGTAGTCGCTCCCGATTCTGTCCCACTCGGATTTTTTTAAAATGTGCAGTTCCTTAAAAACTTCATCGTTTAATTTTATTGTAGTCATGTTCAAAACCTCTCTTTTCTTTTATTCCCCGTATGGGTAAAACCGCCGCCGGGCATCGCTCCCGGCTGTCATCCTCTGCGGCGGTTAGTTATGCAATTCTTAAAAATCCGCAACTTTCTTCCCTGTCTTCATACTGATTTTTATATTCCGGTTTGTATTCGATTTTGTAAGAAAGACGAATGTTATAATATAAATCAAATTCATCTATTTCTTTCTGATCGACCCTGTAAAGTCCCGTTAAGGTTCGCCGGAAACAGTCGGTTTCATACTCCTGCGCACCGTCTAGAATGTCGATGCTTTCAACTCCTAGCTGTGAAAAGTAGTGTTTTGCGACTTCTTCCGGTGTTCCGTTGATCCGGGTTGTAATGCTGTCGTCTTTAAAATTGACTTTTATTGTCATCATGGTTTTATCCTCCTTTTTTGGCTTGCCCAGTGGCTTTTTTGTTTTCCTTGTTTCTGATTACATTATATCACTTCAAAAAGTTATGTCAATAGTTTTTATAACTTTTTTTAGTTATATTTTTCTTGACTTTTTATCGCGGATAATCTACTATATAATTAACAGCAAAACAGACAGGAGGGAAAAGAAAGTGATTAGATTTAAATTTAACGTATCCCAGGCGTTGGAGACCGCCGGAATGACAGCATACAAAGCCCGCAAAACTGGAGTTTTGTCACAAGACACCTGGCGAAAAATCAAAAACAACAACGCTAATATAAGCATGGAGTCACTAAACCGGATCTGCGCTATCCTGCACATGCAGCCGGAACATCTTATATATTATGAGAGGGACGCGGATGAAGAAAAAGAAATTGAAGAAAAAATGAAAAAGTGATTGACAAAGTAACTTAAATAAGTTACAATATAATCAGAAAAACAAAGAGAGCAATTCCGGCAGAGGCCGGGGAAAGGTGGAAATTATGAAGAATTATAAAGTAATCGAGGACAACGGCGGAGGATTAACTCTTGTAGTATTCGCACAGGATGAAGAAACAATTGAATATGTCCATACCGGATATGAATACAATCCAGGTCAGTTAACCGAAGATCTGGAGAACATGAAAAACGGAGATGATCCAGCTGAAGACTGGGAAGGGAACGAACTGGACAGCGCAGAAGGAATGGAGAATCCGGAAGATCTGGAAAGCTGGTTTCCGTGGGATCAGAAAGGCACCGGCTGGGAAGTCGTAGCAGACAATAATGGTATATATCCGGATGATATGGGAGCAGCGGCAAAAATTGAATTCGGAATTGAAGACTAGACGGAAACGGGGGCGAAAAGCCCCTTTTTCTGCTAAGCAGGTGTAAAAAAATGAGGAATAGGATTTGCAAAAATTGCGGGAAAGTGTTTGAGGCTCCAACCGGGAAAGAATCGTATTTGTGCGAAGAATGCGTCAGAAAATCAAAATCTAATAGCGTGTTGCGTGATCGCACCTGTAAAATATGCGGCGCGTCATTTATGGGTTATCCGCGCTCTTTTTTCTGCCCGGAGTGCAGCGCGAAGCGGAAAAAGCAGCAGAAGAAAATATACAATCAGCGGAAACCATCCCGGCCACTGGGGAGCGTGGACACCTGCGAAGCGTGCGGGAAGCCGTATATAGTTAATTCGGGGCGTCAGAGATATTGTCCGGAATGCGCAGAAACGAAGGTTAAGGAAAATATCAGGGCGCACAAACGGGAATACATGGCGGAAAATTCCGAAAAATCGAAGAAGCTAAAAGCAGAAACCCGGGGAAAAAGATATATATGCCCGATTTGTGGCAAGGAATTCGAAAAACATACGCCGGCAGCCACCTGTTCTGATGAATGCGAAAAGGAATTAAGACGCAGGCGGCAGAATAGGGCGGATATCAAACGCGGAAAACGGAAGCTTCCCGCCGATCAGCGCTACGAAAGTGGGCTCCCGAAATCCGGTGTTGTTGGCGTGACGTGGAATCAGACGCTCGGAAAATGGCAGGCAACTTGCAGACGAAAATATATAGGAGTGTATGAGACAGTAGAGCAGGCAGCGAAAGCAATAGAGGAGTACAAGGACAACCCCGGCGAATAACCGGGGATTTTTTATTGCCAATTAACAGGGCTGGTAACAGGCAGATCAACAGGGTAACAAAACCTGAAAAACCGCGCAAATACGCCACTTTCCGGGAATTAATGAATTAATCTAACACACCGCCAACAATCAACCTAACAGGGTAACTAACATAATAATTAACAGGGTAAAAATTGAAAGAAAAGCCCGTAAATACGCGGTTTTTTGTATGTTCAAAAATTACAGCTAACAGGGTAATTAACACAGTTCCTAACAGTCAACTAACAGGGTCTATAATATATTATATATAATATATTTTATTAACTAGAAGAAGAAGGAAAGAATATATAATTTATTCGTTACACTCATAAATTATATTACGCGCGTGCGCGTGTGTATGTCTGTGCGTGTAATTTTTATTTATAATTTTTTTATTGACAGATAATTAAATCAGGTGTATTGTATAGCCAGATAAATCAATACGATTAAATCCGCCCAGATCCCGGCGGTGTGAGAATGGATTCGGGAGATCCGCAACTGTTTGTTGTGGGTCTCTTTTTTTATTACATACAAGGAGGTGCAGGACATGGCAGAGGTTGAAAGAGTAGATCCAGAACAAATTGACATCTTTGAGAATGACATAGACCAGGCGCTTGCTATGTTTTGCGAGGATCAGGGAATTGACGATCTTAGGGCTATACCTCAGACGGTCTGGAATGCTGCATTGATGTATGTGCGCAAGATGGTATTTCCGGCGCCTGATCGTCTTAAGAGACATGCCCCGCTTCCGGGTTATAATAATAATAATTATGACCCTAGTACTGGATATAATAATCTTAATAATACAGGGTGTAATGCTTATGATATAGATACTGTTAATAGTGTATGTGATTATTATATATATCTGTGTAATGTATATAACAAAGGTGTTACTATATCAGGGTTTTGTTATTTAACAGGTATATCACAATATACAGTATATGAGTGGGGTAATAATAATAGGGGGCTAAGTCAACCGAGCAGTGAGATTTACAAAAAACTATCAAAGGCTTACGAGGATTCGGCAGAGTCAAAGCTGTGGGCCAATAAGAATCCAGTTGCGGTTATGGCGATTCTGAATAAGCGTTTCGGCTGGAATCTCCCCGGCGTAAGCAAGGAGCAGACGTTAAAAGCCCCGATTACATCCGACAAACTGCCGGATTTAACACAGCAGATCGAGGCGAAAGATTGATGTATTTTAATATAAATAGTGCACAATACAATATATAGTGGTTGACATTATGGAGATACAAGATATTGTGATCTGTAACTGTTGTTCTATACGGAAAATGAGCATTTATCCAATAGATAGATAATTCAACATAATGTCAGACAATAAAAGATATTGACGGGGTAGGGGTCTAATATAATCCGTTCATATGCGGGGCTTAGTTACCCGGAAAAATTTTTCAACAAAAAGCCCTTTCCCACGGAGGTGATGACGCATGGGCTCAATAAGAAAAACAAAATCTATATGCAGGATTTGTCCTTACAAAGATGAATGCAACAACAAAAGACTTGAATCCTGCGCATTTGTCGAAGTAGAAAAACAGAACTCAGCACCTTGTAGTCAGAAAAACACAGTTGCTAACACAGCTCCGGTATTAAGAAAACACCAATACAGGGATATCCATTTAGACAAAGATACAAGTGTAACGATAGACTTGTTGGAAATAAAAGAGCAGTTGAGAAAAGACTTTTACAGGCAATTGGGGCTTGGAATTGATTACAAAGCATAGATGTTTATAAAAATTACGCAAAAATAAAAAGGCTATTCGCAGGAGGTATAAGCCATGAAAAAAGACAAATACAAAATCCAGATAGGTGATGTTCTGTACGAACCATCCAAAATGTATGGGAAAGTGATTGAGCATAAGATTCTTGACATTTACTTCGAGAATTATGTGTCTGGTTATAAAACAATCGTTGTTACCGAGTCATATCTCGGGAAATCAAGCAGATTTTCCGCTGACGTTCTTCATTGGCTTGATACAGCAGAAAAGGCAGAAGAGGTATTGAATGGGAGCAAATTCATTAGCCATAACATCAAATAAATGCAGATTATGTCCGATTCAGGATTTTTGCCCTGATAAGCAGTCGGAGTCGGAAAAATTTCTGAAAACTCCGTCAAGAATAATCGGATTACCCAAATTTGATATTCCTGATTTAGAAGTTATTGATTTTCCTGTTTCGATTGTGCGAGGCATATATCGTTTGGTAGAAACAAATTCAAAAATTGAAGGAGTTTCATTTTTAGATTTTCCTGAAAACAAAAGCGACAAGGTGGTAGAAATTATGAAAAAAGAACAGTTCGAGAAAGCAAAAGAGATTCAGGAACAACTTGAGTTTTTTAGAAGCGCCCGTGATTCTATATCAAAAACAGGTTCAGAGGTTCGGATATCGTGGGAGGAAAGTAACTATTGCGGTGGATCAACGGATCGCGCTTTTTGGATAAGGAATTGTGACATGGGAGAAATAAGAACTGTTTTGTTAAATTACTTCATATCCAGAATATCAGAGCTTGAAAAGGAGTTTGAAGCATCATGACCGCAGATGGAGGAATTATAGACTATATCACAAAACGAGGTGATTAAATGCCTACGGATGATTGTAAAAAAATAGATAATATATTATATGTCTGCGATTCAGATGGAGAATATCATAGAATTACGCCTGTTGATATTGAAGATGCGTGCAGCGCAATCGGAATTGATGAATCTGAGGTTTTTGAAACAGATTCAGATTCAATGGAAATATCGTTCAGCATAAATCTTCCAGACGGAATGACATTTAGTGATATGGTTTTAATTCTTCGAGGATTTGCTGAACATAAGATTAAACAAAACAATTGGCGTAAAATGCACGGATTTACAATGAAAAGGAAATGTAAAAGAAAGAGAGTGAAGAAAGATGCTTAGTTTCAACTTAAACTCAAAAGAATCGGCGGAAAAACTGATTCGACTTTGCGAAAAGTACCATGGCGACATGGAAGTTGACATTATCCACGGACGGCAGACAGTAGACGGATGTAGCCTCATGGGAGTCATTTCACTTCTCGGACATTTCGTTACTGTCAGACCGAATTGTGAAGATGAAGAGATGATTCAGCAGTTTGCGGATGAATTGGAGAGGATAAAATGTTAGCAAATGTGACGATTGAGCAGAATAAGCGAGACAATATAACACATAAAGTAATTGTGAACGGAAGAGAAATTCAAAGAGTCAATCATATTGATTTTAACTTTGATGTTTCTGAAGTTCCGCAAGTGAATGTTGGAATTGTCGGCGGGTTCGATTTTGAAGGAATGGCAGATATACACTTTGATTATTCACCATATACCGTGAAGGAGTCCTGCAAAATTCTCAGAGACGAGCTTTTGAAGCATGGCGATCTATACAGAGCATTTGAATTAAGTATGTACAGTGCGTTGGAAGAAATGCCAAAAGAAATTCGCATGGGAGATATGTGTATGAACGAAGCGGTAAATCGCATTTTAAAACGGATTATTGGGGATGAACAATCATGTACATAGCATTTACGGAAGAACAGGCGCAGGAAATCAGAAGTCATGGTATCAGTGTTATCCGCTTTAAATGGCTGATAAAAAACAACATTAGCATAATTCAGTGGTATGGGATGCAACTCGGAAAAGCAATTCAGAAATTTGCAGATGTTTTGAGTGATGCACTCAGTAAAATCAAATCTGTGATTGAAGAAACTAATGATATTACAAGATGCAAAAAGAAACACAAATTTGTGAAGTATCTCAGCAAATGCGGTTGTTGTAATCGTCCAATACGGACAGTAACACGGCACACAAGGCTTGCGAGAAGTAATATTTAATTATGTGCGGTGGTGTAATTGGGAGCACATTTGCCTATCTCGGTTCGATTCCGATTTATGACTGTTGGGAGCACGGCGATATGGTTCAGGTTCAAGTCCTGACCGCACAATTCCATGACAGTTGCAGTCATGGGCCAATGACTTTTTCCTCCCGAAATGGGTTCCGGCGTAGGTTTCAATGGACGAAACGCTCATCCTTACTAGATACGGGGACAGAAATGACAGGTTCGATTCCTGTACGCCGGAATTGCTTCAAAGCTGGTGGATAATCCTACAGGCAGGACGAATGTCCAGAGCATATGCTGAAAAAAGCAAAGAACCCTCCGATTCTGGATAATAGTAGAGGCAAAACAAACCAGATAGTGTCACGCATGGCACGATAAATACGAGTGCTAACCGTCAGAGGGCGGTTATGCGGAATATAGCTCAGTTGGTAGAGCAGAGATACTTTTAATATCCAAGTCTCAGGTTCAAGTCCTGATATTCCGCTTAGCAGAGTTTTAGTTGCGGAGTTCTCTGCAAAAATCAGGTGCGTATCTCTCGGAAACTGTCGCGCACAAAGAACCGTAACAGAGTAAGGCTTGCCGACTGCGGCCCTACTGCTAAGCCGATATAGTTCAGTGGTAGAACCACGGATTTGTAATCCGTATGTCACTTGTTCGATTCAGGTTGTCGGCTTTATGAGGTGATGAATTATGAAAAAGAAAGAAAAAATTAGAATACTTGAAGCGGAAAACAAGGCTTTGAATGAAAAATGGGAGAAAGCGTTTGAACTGATAAACGCAATTAAAAGAAGCCTCAAATATTTCGGAGTAGACATGAATATTGTATTTCCGGAACCTAAAATGATAAATGCCACTACAGTGGATGATTTGATTTCAGGTGATTATCAAGAAAAATATGTTCCCGGAATAATTACTGATTCTCCGAATATTGTATTTGACTTTACCGAGCATGATATGAAAGTATTGGAGAAAAGACCATGAGCATAACAGACGCAATAAAAGACATGGAAAAGCACATGGGAGTTGACAATTTTGAGGATTACATGAACGCTCCACTACCTCACAATAATCAGGGATATGTGCAGAAAGATTATAAAACAGGGATTTTATGGGAGTGTTGCCCTCATTGTGGAAAACGTAACTTCTCAATTACCGAGGAAACCAAAATACATAAACTTCCGTGGAAATGCAAGGCAAGCGGTTGCCGGAAAGAGTTTGAGGTGAATGTATGACTGAGTTTGTCATGTTAGTTGGATTGCCTGCGAGCGGAAAAACTACATATGCACAGAAATTGAATAAACAAGGTTTTCGTATTCATTCATCCGATGCAATAAGAGAGGAACTGACCGGAGATATTAATTCGCAGGATAGGAATACTGATGTGTTTAACGAACTTCGCAAGAGAGTGAAGGTTGATCTGCAGAATGAAATTTCATGCGTGTATGACGCTACAAATATGAGTATGAAACGGCGGAAAGCATTTCTGGACGAAATTAAGAAGTATGATTGTCGGAAAACTTGCATTCTGTTTGTAGTTCCAGTAGAAGTATGCAAAGAAAGAAATCAGAATAGAAAGCGAAAAGTTCCAGACGGCGTATTTGACAAAATTCTGAAACAGTTCCAGTGTCCGTATTACTATGAGGGATGGGATGAAATAAAAATCGAGTGGTATGATGGTAAAGTGAAGCCAATAGATTTTGACTGGAATATGAATCAAGAAAATAGCCACCATACACTTTCTCTTG
>ERZ1090879.670-NODE-670-length-20451-cov-14.659737_pt1 | contig 20451 bp, 19 predicted proteins | sample MGYA00478472_ERZ1090879 | MGnify/ENA primary metagenome ERZ1090879 (study PRJEB33644, sample SAMEA5815723) | chicken gut metagenome | biome: Chicken; feature: Gastrointestinal Tract; material: Caecum | place: Ireland | collected 2019-01-01 | study: A study of the... | reverse complement strand
ACTCATTCCCATACAATCTAATATTTTTTGTCCAAACTTTGGGGTTCACTTCAGTGTTCCCGCGGGCGGCGCTTTGCTGCGGCTGTGCGTACCGCTATTTCTTTCTTTTGATCTCGGCCTCTTCCTCCGCCGTCGAGAAGGAGAATCCGATGCGTTCGTTGCGCAGAATGAGCTCCCGCGCGAATTCCTCGTAGAGAGCGGCGTTGACGACGATGACCATGTACCGCGTTTTTGCGCCGTCGAAATAAACGGCAAGTTTGTTCGCGCCCTTAAAAAGATGGACGGAGGAGATCTGCTCCAGCGGCGTCTTCATACGGATAAGCCCGAGTGCCAGCGTGAGTTTTTTCTCCGTAAGGATGTATTCGGAGCGGATGAGCATGGCGGTGACGACGACCGCGATCCCGATGCTCACGATATAGAACACGATGAATTTCAGCCAGTCGAAGGCGGAGGACAGGTCGCCGCCCTGCAGGAACTCGACGAACAGCCACGTCGTGAGCGCGATGCCCGCCGCGCAGAGCGCGAGCGCCGCGGCGAGAAGGGCGAGCGTGAGCGCGGAAAAGCGGAATCTGTACCGTTTTTCCGGAAATTGTTTTTTCTCTTTTTGCAGCTCGTATGCAGGCGTTTGAACATTCATGCTCCGATTATAGCAGAACGGCGCATAAAAATCAAGGAGAGAAGGGGGCGGGGCAGTTTTTTCATAAACTTTTCGGATCCGCCGTAAAAATTTGGCGGAAAATGCCGCTTATTTCTCCCCAACGCTTGAAAAATCGCAAGAAATCAAGTATAATAAAAACATTACAATATACGGATCGGGCAGGTGCGCGCGGCAATGGCCGCGCGGGTGCGCCGCGATCCGCGAAACGGAGGATACAGCGGCATGGTCAAACTCATCAAAAAGGGCGTCTATTACACGGAAGGGCGCATCGTCAAAGAGGCGCAGGCGTTCTTTACTTCGGATAAGAAGGAGGCGGCGGTCAAAAACACCCTCTCCTATGCCATTCTGAAGGCGCACAACGCGGGCGACGAGGAGAACCTCCGCATCCGTTTCGATGCGATCGCCTCGCACGATATCACATACGTGGGCATTATCCAGACGGCGAAGGCGAGCGGGCTTAAAGAATTCCCCATTCCCTACACGCTCACCAATTGCCATAATTCCCTGTGCGCGGTGGGCGGCACCATCAACGAGGACGACCACGTGTTCGGGCTCTCCGCCGCAAAGAAGTACGGCGGCGACTATGTGCCCGCGCACATTGCGGTCATCCACCAGTACATGCGCGAATGCGCCGCAAAGTGCGGCGCCATGATCCTCGGCTCCGATTCGCACACCCGCTACGGCGCGCTCGGCACGATGGCGGTGGGCGAGGGCGGGCCCGAGCTCGTCAAACAGCTCCTTCGCCAGACGTACGACGTAAAACGCCCGCCCGTGATCGCGGTCTATCTCAAGGGAAAACTGAGGAAGGGCGTCGGTCCGCAGGACGTGGCGCTCGCGCTCGTCAAGGCGACGTTTGCAAGCGGATTCGTCAAAAATAAGATTCTGGAGTTCGTCGGACCCGGCATTGCGAACCTCTCCATGGATTACCGCATCGGCATCGACGTGATGACGACGGAGACGACCTGCCTTTCTTCCATCTGGGAGACGGACGAAAAGACGCAGGAATACTTCCGCATCCACGGCAGGGAGGGCGACTATAAAAAGCTCACGGTCACCCAGCCCGCCTATTACGACGGCGCGGTCGTCATCGATCTCTCCCGCGTGGAGCCCATGATCGCGCTCCCGTTCCATCCCTCCAATGCCTATACCATCCGCGAGTTTCTGGAAAATCCCGTGGAACTGCTCAAAAAGGCGGAGGAGCAGGGCAGAAAGCTCAAGGGCGACGACTCCTTTACGCTTACCGACAAGGTGAAAGACGGAAAGGTGTACGTCGATCAGGGCGTCATCGCAGGCTGTGCGGGCGGCGGGTACGAGAACGTTGCCGAGGCGGCGGAGATTTTGCGCGGCAGGAGCGTCGGTACGGGCGAGTTCGCGCTCAGCGTGTATCCCGCGTCGCAGCCCGTCTATAAGGCGCTCACCGAGGGCGGTTACGTCGGAACGCTCATGGAGGCGGGTGCGGTCGTCAAAACGGCGTTCTGCGGTCCCTGCTTCGGCGCGGGCGACGTGCCTGCAAACAACGGGCTCTCCATCCGTCATACCACGCGCAACTTCGAGAACCGCGAGGGCAGCAAGCCGGCGGCGGGACAGCTCGCGGCGGTCGCGCTCATGGACGCCCGCTCGATCGCGGCGACGGCTGCGAACGGCGGCGTGCTCACGTCTGCGCTCGACTACGAGTACAACAAGCGCATCAAAAAATACAAATACGACGGTAAAATTTACGAGAACCGCGTCTATCACGGTGCGGGCAAGCCCGACCCTTCCGCCGAGCTCGTCTACGGACCCAACATCGCCGACTGGCCCGAACAGATCGCGCTCGGCAAGAACCTGCTCATGAAGGTCGTCTCCGTGCTCACCGATCCCGTCACGACGACGGACGAGCTCATCCCCTCGGGCGAGACGAGTTCCTACCGCTCCAATCCCATGAAGCTGGCGGAGTTCGCGCTCTCCCGCAAAGATCCCGGGTACGTTTCCCGCGCCAAGGCGGTTGCGGCGGAGGAGAAAGTGCGCCGCGAGGCGGGCGCATTGCCCGAGAGCGTGCTCGCCGGGCTCGGCGGTTTTGTACCCGAAGAGGGGACGATTTACGGCAGCGTGGTCGTCTCCAACAAGCCCGGCGACGGTTCCGCGCGCGAACAGGCGGCTTCCTGTCAGCGCGTTCTGGGCGGCGTTGCCAATATCTGCAGGGAGTACGCGACAAAGCGGTACCGTTCCAACCTCATCAACTGGGGGATGCTGCCGTTCACGGCGGCGAAAGCCGATCTTTCCGTCGGCGACTACGTATATATCCCGAACATTGCCGACGCCGTCGCCACGGGGGAGGAACGCGTTGTCGCAACGGTCATTTCCGGCGGCAGGACGCGCGACGTCGCGCTCGAGCTGGGCGCGCTCACCGACGATGAGCGCAAGATCCTGCTTGCGGGGTGTCTCATCAACTATAATAAAGAGAAGGCGGGGCTGTAATGTATACCCTGCGCGACTATTCGTCCGTCGTCGATCTCTCTCCCTATCCGCGCCCGCAGATGCTGAACGAAGAGGAGCGGCTTTCCGCCACGGATGCGCTTCTGAAGTACCTGCTCCGCGAGCGGGGCATGATCGCCGCGTTTTCCGCAACGCCCGAAAAGAAGCGTGCGCTTGTGCGGGGCTATATGAACGAACGACCCGCGCATCCCATTCCTGCCGATATAATCGCCTTGCAGGACAGGCTTTTCTGGACGGAGAGCGTGCAGAAGGGAATTGTCTCCGCCGACGCCTTCGATTACGGAGACCGCGGTATGGCGCTGTGGGAGGGGGATATCACCCGTCTTGACGCAGATGCGATCGTCAACGCCGCCAACAGGGGACTGCTCGGCTGTTTCCTGCCCAATCATAACTGCATCGACAACGCGATCCACTCCGCGGCAGGCATGCAGCTGAGGGACGACTGTGCCAAGATCATCGCGGCGCAGGGGCATGAGGAGAACGTGGGGGACTGCAAGCTCACGCGCGCCTACAATCTGCCGTGCCGCTACGTTCTGCACACGGTCGGCCCCATGATCCGCCGCGAGGTGAGCGACGATGAGCGTTCCATGCTCCGTTCCTGCTACATCTCCTGCCTCGACGCGGCGGCTGCCGCAGGGCTCGGAACGGTCGCGTTCTGCTGTATCTCCACGGGCGTATTCAATTTCCCCCGTGCGGAGGCGGCGGAGATCGCCGTGGGCGCCGTCGTCAGGTGGAAGCTCCGCCATCCCCAAAGCAATGTAAGGGTGGTGTTCAATACGTTTCTCAAAGAGGATACCGAGATCTACCGCAATATTCTTTCCATGGTCTGACCTGCGCCGCCTTCGGGCGGCGTTTTTGCTTGTCTGCGGGCGCGCGAATTTATCCGCCGTCCTTGACAAATTATGCCGTATGCCGTATAATGAAGGGGAAAGGTGAGAGATTATGCAAACATTTGACGATTTTGAACCCCTTTCATACTACATAAACGTTCTGAAAGGGAAGTTCCGCAAAAATGCCGAAGAGTGTTTCGATTCGCTCGTAAAACAATCGGGCGTCAATGCGGAAGAGAACAAAAAGACCGTCGGGCGGTACAATGCCGCAAGCGCAAAAGCCGCCGCTGCCGAAAAGAAACTCAACTCCTGCAAAGTGCTGCGCGGATTTGTTATTTTCTTTCTCATCGCGGCTGCGATCGCCGGTGTGTTTCTCATTCTCGCCGGCGTTGACGAAAGCGGGCATTGGGCGTTTCTGCTCGGCGGGATCCTCTGTATCGTTCTCGCCGTGGTTCTGCTCGTGCTGCTCTTCACAAAGCTCAGGCACATGCTCGAAACGCGGCAGAAAAAGTACGATGCCGCCGTGCAGAAGGCGAACGCCATCCGCGACGAGGCCTATGCGCAGATGAGCCCGCTCAACGCGCTCTTCACGGCGCGCATGACGCGCGAACTCATCGAAAAGACGGAGCCCGATATTCAGATCGACGACTATTTCGATATGAAGAAATTCGAGCTCATGTCGCGCAAATACGGTCTCCGCGAAAACGACGATCACGACAGTTCCACCGTGTGTGTGCTCTCGGGCATGCTGGAGGGGAATCCCTTCCTCTATGAGCGCGATCTCAACTGCCGCATCCGGGAGCATGTCTATACGGGCTCGATCGTCATTCACTGGACGACGTATACGACCGACTCCAAGGGGAGGCGGCAGGCGGTGCATCATTCCCAGACCCTCACCGCCACATACAGCGCGCCCGCGCCCGTATACGGCTACAATACGCGCATGTATTACGGCAACGAGGCGGCGCCCGATCTGAGTTTTTCCCGCGAGCCCACGTACGCGCACAACCTCTCTGAAAGCGAGGTGGAGCGTAAGGTCAAAAAGGGCAAAAAGCAGATCGCGAAACGCGCGCGCAAGGCGCTGGAGACGGGCAAGAGCCAGTTTACCGAAATGGGGAACGCGGAGTTCGACGTGCTCTTTGGCGCGCTCGACAGAGATAACGAAGTGCAGTTCCGCCTCATGTTTACGCCGCTCGCGCAGAAGAATATGCTCGGGCTCATCCGCTCCGACGAAGCGTACGGCGACGACTTCTCTTTCGTCAAACGGAAGGGACTCAACTGTATCCGCTCCGCGCATGCCCAGAACTGGCAGATCGAGCCGGACGTCGGCCGCTACAAGAGTTACGATCTTGCCGCGTCCCGCGCCGAGTTCGTCGACTTCAACTGCGAGTATTTCCGCTCCGTCTATTTCGACCTTGCTCCCGTGCTCGCCATTCCGCTCTACAAGATGCAGAAGCCGCGGGAGTTCATCTATAAGGATGTGTATTACCGCAACTGTACGTCTTTTGAGACGGAGGCGCTCGCCAACCGTTTCGATGAATCGTTTTTCGCGCATCGGGAGAGCAAAACGCGTTCCATCCTCAAAGCGCAGTTCGTGCAGAAGGACGGCGCCTCCGACAAAGTGAAGGTCGTCGCGTATTCCTACAACGCCGTTCCGCGTGTGGCACATATCTCCGTGTTCGGCGGAGACGGCCGCATGCACGACGTTCCCGTTCCGTGGACGGAATATATCCCGCTCACGCGTACGTCGGTCATGGAGGTCAAGGCGGTCGGCGGCACCTTCGAGGAATTCCGCCAAAAGCACGCGCAGGGCTCGCTCAGGGATTTCATGCAGAAGTATTCCGACGTTGCCGCTTTCAGCAACGGGCTCCTCGCCATTCCCATCGTGCAGGGGATCTTCGATGCGTCCAGCGACAGCGTGCTCGACGGGCTCCTCGGCAGAACGCCGGCGGGACAGTGGAACGAGGAGGCGCAGAAGGTTGCCGACGCGCTTGCAAAGGCGGAGGAAGCGGAGCGCGAAGTTGCCGCGGCGGAAGCTCCCGCAGAGGGCGCCGGGGAGCCCGCGGAAGGTGCGCCCGACGGGACGGAGCCGTCCGGGGATGCGGACGGGTCACAGGGAAACGAGGGTGCGGAAGGTGACGCCGAAACACCCGAGGACAAATAAAACCGGAAAAAATTCAGGAGGGTATCACAATGGCAAACGAACTTGACGAAACGAAAGACCCCGTAAACGAAGCGGGCAGAGACGTCGCCGTCATCGAAAAGCAGCTCCCAATCAAAGTGGGCTGGGGCTCCAAGCTCTTCGAGGCGATCCTCTGGATCCTTGCGATCATCCCGGGGCTGATCTTCCTCTTTATGAAGATCAAGGCGGGGAATTATCTCTCGCAGCTTCAGCAGAAGATCCAGCACGACGCGTCCCAGATCGATAACTATCTCGAGCAGCGCGTCGTCATCCTGCAGAACTGCGCGAAGATCCTCGATAAGGCGATCGATCTTGACAAGACGACGATGACGCAGATCGCCGCTTACCGTTCCGGCGCAAGCGCCGATAACGACGGCGTCCGCAACGACATTGCGCAGAAGATCGATTCCGTGGGCAGATCCATCAACATCGCCTTCGAGAACTATCCCGACCTCAAGGCGCACGCCGAGATCGCGGACGCGATGCAGCAGAACGCCTATCTCCAGAAGGAGATCACGGCGGCGCGCGAGGTGTATAACGACACTGTCGCAACGTGGAACAGAGATATCTACGCATGGCCGACCAAGATGATCGTCGCTGCAAAGCGCGGTTACACTACGCGTATTCCTTTCAGCACCTCTTCCGAGGTCAAAGAACAGGCGCGCGGCGTATTTTTCTGATCCGGAAAATCCGAAGGGGCTCCGCGTTGTGCGGAGCTCTTTCGCTTATTCAGGCAAGGGAGGAACGGGATGAAATATGTGATCGCTCTCGACGCGGGCACCACAAGCGTGCGCGCATTCGTGTACGATATCGGGAAAAAAGCGTTCGTTCACCGCGCGCAGCAGGAAGTCGGGCAGAGCTTCCCGCGCCCGGGATGGGTGGAACAGGATGCGGACGAAATATACTTCAAATGCGCGTATGTGCTCAACGACTGCCTGCGTTTTGCGGGAGCAAAAAACGTTGCGGGGATCGGCATAGCCAATCAGCGCGAAACGGTCGTCATGTGGAACCGCGAAACGGGCGAGCCCGTCTGCCCCGCCATCGGCTGGCAGTGCCGCCGCACGAGCGACTGGTGCGCCTCGCTCGACGAGGAGACCAAAAGACTGGTGCGCGAGCGCACGGGACTGGTGACGGACGCCTATTTTTCGGCGAGCAAGATCGTCTGGAATTTTGAGCATGTTCCGCTCGTCGGAGAGCTCCTCCGCGAAGGGAAGCTCTGCGCCGGCACGGTCGACAGCTATCTCATCTTCAAGCTGACGGAGGGGCGTTCCTTTGTAACGGACGTCACGAACGCCTCCCGCACCATGCTCTTCAACATCCATACGATGGCGTGGGACGAAGATCTCCTGCGCCGCTTTTCCGTTCCGCGCGCCGTCCTTCCCGAGGTGCGCGATTCGGATGCGAAGATGGGGGAGCTGCGCCGCGGCGGGGCGGTCATCCCGATCGCCGGGGCGGCGGGCGATCAGCAGGCGGCGCTCTTCGGACAGGCGTGCCTGAACGCGGGCGAGGGGAAAGCCACCTACGGAACGGGACTGTTCCTCCTCTTTCACACGGGGGCGGCATGCGTTGCCTCGGAGAGCGGGCTCATCGCAACGGCGGCGTGCCGCGTCGGCGGAAAAACGGCATACGCGCTCGAGGGGAGCAGCTTCCACGCGGGCAGCGGCATCAAATGGCTGCGCGATAAGTTGGGGTTCATCTCTTCCGCCGCGGAGAGCGGTGCGCTCGCGGAGAGTATTCCCGATTGCGGCGGCGTCTGCTTTGTTCCCGCCTTCACGGGGTTGGGCGCGCCCTATTGGTCGTCCGATGCGCGCGGACTCTTTTCGGGGATCACGCAGGCTGCGGGCAGGGCGGAACTCGTCCGCGCCGTTCTCGAGAGCATTGCGTACAGCGCGCGTGATCTTGCCGACTGCATGCAGCGCGACAGCGGCGTTCCGCTCGCCTCCGTCCGTTGCGACGGCGGCGCGTCGGCGAACGATTTTCTCATGCAGTTTCAGGCGGATGTGCTCGGGGTGCCCGTCGACCGTCCCGCGGAGCGCGAGAGTACGGCGCTCGGCGCGGCGTTTTTGTGCATGATCTCCGAGGGGCTGACCGATGAAAAGGAGCTCCCCGCCATGCGCATTCCCGAGCGCGTCTTTGCGCCCGACGCCCGCGTCCGTGCGGCGCGGCAGGAGGGCTACCGGATGTACCGCCGCGCGGTGGAGCGCGCGCTCCTCACATAAATCTTCATGCAGGTATGAGTTTTACACGATCCGCTCTTTATTTTTGCCGCATCCGTTCTAAACGGGTGCGGCGTTTTTATATAATAATCGATATGAAAATATATCTTCTGAAACGCAGTTATTTCACCTTCCGCGGAAAGAGAAGCTACGAGCTCGACCTGCTCGGCAAAAACTGTTTCGAACGCATGCGCGGGGCGCTGGATGCCGAGGTGACGGAGGGCGCGCTCCCTGCGGGGGAAAAACTTGTCCTCTATTCCGCGTATCCCTTCCTCACGGCGGAGGAGCTCACGCAGTTTCTTGCCGTTCATACGGGGAGCGTACGCTTCCGCGGCGGCTACCTGGAACGCGGCGGAACGTTCCGTGAATGCAGCGATCCTTCCGAGGGGCTCTTCACGCTTGCCGACTATGCGGCGTGTCTGGCGCGTGCGGAGCGGGATAGTATCCGGCTGCACGCGGAACGGGGCGCGCTCGTCGAGGAGGGCGCGCGCGTGGACGTCACCGTTCGGCTCGGCTGGGGCGCGGCGGTGCGGCGGGGCGCCGTCGTCACGGGGAACAGCGTGATCGGCGAGGACGCGGAGATCACGGGCGGCAGCGTCGTCGCAAACAGTTTTGTGGGGGCGGGGTCGAGGATCGAGAGCAGCATCCTGACCGACGCCCGCGTGGGCAAGCGCTGTACCGTCGGACCGTTTGCCCGCCTTCGTCCCGCCTCTGCGGTGGGCGACGACTGCCGTATCGGGGATTTTGTCGAACTGAAGAATGCCCGCGTCGGAGACGGATGCAAGATCGCGCATCTCGCGTATGTGGGGGACGCCGATCTCGCCGAGGAGGTGAACGTTGGCTGCGGCGTGGTATTCGCCAATTACGACGGAAAGCGCAAGTCGCGTACCCGCGTCGGCAGGGGCGCATTTTTGGGGAGCAACTGCAATCTCATCGCGCCCGTGAACGTGGGCGAGCGCTGTTACGTTGCCGCGGGGACGACGCTCACGCGCGACCTCGCGGGCGGGGATTTCTGCATCGGCCGCAGCCGTGAGACGGTCAAAAAGGACGCCTCGAAAAAGTACCTCGGCTAAATCACCTTCTCCGCCGCTTCGGGCATACGATGAGTATGCGCGCAGATGCCGCGGGAGGTGTTATGAAGTATTTCGGAACGGACGGGTTCCGCGGAAGGGCAAACGAAAAACTCACCGCGATCCACGCCTTTCGCGTGGGGCGGTTTTTGGGGCGGTATCACGCCCGCGGCAGGGGCGAACGGGTGCGCATCGCAGTGGGCAAGGATACGCGGCGCTCCTCGTATGCTCTCGAATATTCGCTCGCGGCGGGCGCGGCGGCGTCGGGAGCGGATGTATACCTGCTCCACGTCACCACAACGCCCTCGCTCTCCTATCTGGTACGGACGGAAGGATTTGACAGCGGCGTGATGATCTCCGCCAGCCACAACGCGTTCGAGGATAACGGGATCAAGCTCTTTGCGGATGACGGCGAAAAGCTCTCCGAAGAGGTGCTTGCGCGCATCGAGGAGTATCTCGACGGCGGTACGCTCCCGCTTGCGACGGGCGCGGAGATCGGACGCACGGTGGACTATGTGTGCGGGCGAAACCGATATCTTGCCTATCTGCTGTCTATCCCGCGCGTCTCCTTCCGCGGTCTGCGCGTGGGGCTCGACTGCGCAAACGGGAGCGCGTTTGCCATCGCCAAAGCGGTGTTCGACGCGCTCGGCGCGGAGGTGAAGTGCGTGGGCGTCTCGCCCGACGGCACGAACATCAACGCGGGATGCGGTTCCACGCATCCGCAGCAGCTGCGCGCGCTCGTTCTGGGCGACGCGCTCGATCTCGGCTTTGCATTCGACGGCGACGCCGACCGATGTATCTGCGTCGACGAGAAAGGGGAGATCGTAGACGGCGACGGGATCCTCTATCTCGCCGCCAAGTATATGCGGGCGCACGGCGAGCTGGAGCGGGATACGGTTGTGACGACGGTGCTCTCCAATGCGGGGCTCGGGCGCGCGCTCGCGCGGGAAGGTATCGGCGTCCGGTATACGCCCGTCGGGGATAAGTACGTCTCGGAAGAGCTTGCGCGCGGCGGGTTTGCGCTGGGCGGTGAACCTTCGGGGCATATCGTGTTCCGCAAATATGCGACGACGGGCGACGGGGTCCTGACGGCGCTCCGCGTCGCCGAGATCATGCTCGAGAGCAAATGCCCGCTCTCCTGCCTCACGCGCGGATACCGTCCTCTCCCGCGGCGGGAAAAGAACGTGCGGACGGCGGACTGCGGGAGTGCCGCGGCGAGCGAGGGCGTAAAAGCGGCTGTGGGCGCGGCGGAACGCGCCGGGGTGCGCGCGGTGGTGCGTGCCTCCGGAACAGAGCCCGTTGTCCGCATCCTCGTAGAGGGGGAAGAGCGCCTTCTCGACGATGCGATGGCGGCGATCGAGCGGGCGGTCTGCGCCTCGGGCGAGGTGCTCTGATGTGCGGCATCGTCGGCTATGTCGGGGAGGAGAGAGCCGCGCCCATCCTCCTCGAAGGGCTGCAAAGGCTGGAATACCGCGGCTACGATTCGGCGGGGATCGCCGTTCTGCGGGAGGGGCGGCTCGCGGTCGTCAGGCGCAAGGGGCGCGTGAAGGGGCTCGGCGCAGCCCGCTCGCTCGAGGGGGAGATCGGCGTCGGACACACGCGCTGGGCAACGCACGGCGCTCCCTCTGAGCGCAATGCGCACCCGCATGTGTACGGCGGCGTATGCATCGTGCATAACGGCATCATCGAAAATGCGGCGGCGCTCAGGGCGGCGTGCGAGGCGCGCGGCGAAGTGTTCTCATCGGATACGGACAGCGAGGTGATCGCCCACCTCATCGCTGCGGAAAAGGGCGATCTTCTGCATGCGACGTACTCGGCTTGCCGGAAGCTCGCGGGATCCTATGCCGTCGCCGTGCTCTCCGCGGCGGAGCCCGATACGATCGTCTGCGCGCGCAGGGCGAGCCCGCTCGTCGTAGGATGCGACGAGCGCGGACTGTACGTTGCGAGCGATATTCCCGCCGTCGCCGCGGCGGGGCGCAAGGTGTACGCGCTTTCCGACGGTGAGTTCGCCGTGCTCCGAAAGGGGAGCTCTCCGCGCTTTTTCGACGGCGCGCTCAAAGCGGTCGGAAAACAGGAGATCGTCTACGACGCCGCGGAGGATATCCCCGCAAAAGGGGGTTTCCGTCACTATATGAAAAAGGAGATTTCGGAAGTTCCCGAGGCGGTCTCGCGGTCGCTCTGCGACCTCTCCAAAGGGGAGTTTTCCGATCTTTGTGAGGTACTATGTCACACACAGTACCTTCATATTGTGGCGTGCGGAACGGCATACCACAGCGGATTGTGCCTGCAATATGCCGCACAGAAATTTGCGCGGATCCCTGCCGAGGCGTTTATCGCAAGCGAATACCGCTATTCGGATCCCATTGTGCCGCCGGGAACGCTCGCCGTTGCGGTGAGCCAGAGCGGGGAAACGGCGGATACGCTGGCTGCCGCGGCGCTTGCAAAGGAGCGCGGCGCAAAGGTGCTCGCCGTCACGAACGTGCCGTGCTCTTCGCTTGAACGGATGAGCGATTTCGTACTCCCCACGCGTGCGGGGCGGGAGATCGCCGTCGCGGCGACAAAGAGTTTCAACGCCCAGCTCGCCGCGCTCTATTCCCTGGCGGGCGCGCTCGCCAAAGGAAGGGAGCGTGCGGCGCCCCCGCTTGCGGCGGCTGCGTCGTGCGTGCGGGAGGCGCTCGCCGCCGCCGAACAGGTGCGCGGCTGGACGCCCTACTTTCTCGGGGCGCGGAGCGTATTTTTCCTCGGACGGGGCGCGGACTATTTTGCTGCGCTCGAGGGGAGCCTCAAACTCAAGGAGATCAGTTATCTGCCAAGCGAGGGGTATCCCGCGGGCGAACTCAAACACGGCACGCTCGCGCTCGTGGACGGCAGAACGCCCGTCGTTGCGATCGTCACCGATCCCGCCCTTGCCGATAAAACGATGAACGCCGTGCACGAGGTGTACGCCCGCGGCGCGGCGGTGTTCCTCATTACCAGCGTGCCCGCATGCCTCCCGTGCGCGGAGGTCACGGCGTCCGTACTGCTGCCGAAGTGCGAGCCTGCCTACTCGCCGATGCTCACTTCTCTCCCGCTGCAGCTGCTTGCGTATTACGTCGCCATTGCCCGCGGGAACGATCCCGATAAGCCGCGCAATCTTGCCAAAAGCGTCACGGTGGAGTAGTGCGCGCGAGCGAAACTTTGCGCTTTTATTCCGATAAAAAAGGGGAGCGCCCGGAAAAATCCGGGCGCTCCTTTCTGAGGAAAAAACCGTAAATTTTCCGCGGATGCATGCCGGATGGCTATGCCTGCGGAGCTCACTGTACGAAGTCGATCTTCGTTGCGTTGTTTTTGGGCGTTTCGCGGGGCGCCTCGGGGGAAGCTGCGTAGCCGATCGCCACGCTCGCAACGGGCGTGAATCCTTCGGGCACCTTCATGGTTTTCACGAGCGCCGCGTCCTTGGCGGCGGCGTCGATCGCGCCGCGCACGTAGAGGTTTGCAAGTCCCGCGTCTGTCGCCGCGAGCAGCATGTTCTCGACGAGGCACGAAACGTTCAGTCCCGCGATCGTACCTTCCTGCGAGGAGGATACGACGATGAGCGCCGGCGCGCCGTGCAGGGGATCGGCTTTTTCGTCGCCTGCCGCCGCGGCGGCGCATCTGCGGATGCGCTCCAGAACGTCTCTGTCCGTAATGACGCTCAGATGCAGCGTGTCATAGCGGTGCATGCCGACGGGCGCGTACAGCGCCGCCTCCGTGATCGTTCCGATCGCCTCTGCGGGCACGGGGCGATCCGTAAAATCGCGCGTGGAGACGCGCGCCTTCAGTACTTCCGAGAATTGCATAATATGACTTCTCCTCCGATGTTTCTGTGCGCACGCCGCTCAGCCCACTCTTCTCACAAAGGGCTTGTAGTTGAGGATGCCTTCAATCTCGTCGAGCGCGTCCTGCGGGATGGTGAGCCCGCTCGCCGCCACGTTGCTCTCAAGCTGGGCGGGCTTGCTCGCACCCGTGATGACGGAGGTGATCTCCTTCCTTCTCAGGATCCATGCCAGCGAGAGTACGGAAAGGGTCACGCCGAGCTTTTCCGCAATGGGCAGGAGCTTTTCCACCTTGTCCAGGTTCTCGTCCGTAAGCAGGTTATTGATCTGCCTGTCTGCCTGCCATGTCGCGCGCGAGCCCGCGGGAAGGGGCTGCCCTTTGCGGTACTTGCCCGTCAGAAGTCCCTGCGCGAGCGGCGAGAACGTCGTGATGCCGACGCCGTTTTCCGCGCAGATGCCCATGATCTCATCCTCGATATAGCGGTCGACCATATTGTACTGCGGCTGGATGACGGAGAGGGGGCGCAGATGATTTTCTCTGACGGCGGCGAGCGCCTTCGTGATCTGCACGGGCGACCACTCCGAAACGCCGTAATAGAGGATCTTGCCCGCCGCGACCATATCCGATAAGACCTGCATCGTCTCCTCGATGGGCGTCGTCGGGTCAAAACGGTGGCAGAAATACAGATCCACATAGTCGAGACCGAGATTTTTCAGCGATTTATCGAGCTGCTCGACAATGTGCTTTCTCGAGAGCCCCCAATCGTTGGCGCCCGGTCCCATCGGGAAGAACACCTTTGTGGAGACGACGTATTCGTTTCTGCTGTGCTCTCTGAGCGCTTTGCCGAGGAAGCGTTCCGCCGCGCCGCCCGAGTATGCGTCGGCGCAGTCGAAAAAGTTGACGCCCTTGTCGAATGCGGCGTTCACAGTTTCGAGCGCGATCTTCTCCGCCTCGGTTCCGGCAAGGTCGGTCACCCAGCTCCCGAGCGCAACTTCGCTCACTTTAAGTCCCCATTTTCCGAGATTGCGATACTTCATTTCTTTCCTCCGATATTGTTTTTGTTTCGATTATACGCGATAGGCGGCAAAATGTAAAGGGGGGAAGCCGTATATTTTTCCCATATTTTCTGCGAATGCTTGTCAATCGCCCATAAATATGGTATAATCCTCCAAATGATATTTACGGACGAACCCGTTGAAAAAGCGCGGGCAAGACAACTCAATCCCATAGTGCTCGCTTTCGTGGGGGATGCGGTGTACACGCTGTGCGTGCGCACCCGTCTCGCTCTGGAGAGCGGCGAAAAGACGGGCGAGCTCAACCGCCGTACCGCCGAGCGCGTCTCGGCACACGGGCAGAGCGCCGCGCTCGAAAGTATCCTGCCGCGCCTTACGGAGGAAGAGGCGGAGATCTACCGCCGCGGCAGGAACGCCAAAAAGCCGACGAAGAGCAAGAACGCCACCGTCGCGGAATACGTCCGCTCGACGGGGTTCGAGGCGCTTTTGGGGTATCTCTATCTCACGGGGCAGTCGGAACGCATCGAAGAACTTTTCTTTGGAGACAGTGTATGAAGACAGAGGGCAGGAACGCAGTTCTGGAACTTCTCAAAACGGATAAGACCGTCGAGAAGATTTTGCTCGAAAAGGGCGCGCAGGGAACGCTCGGCAAGATCTTTGCCGAGGCGCGCAAGAAGAATATCCGCGTGCAGTTCGTCGACCGCGCCGCGCTCGACAGGGAGAGCGAAACAAAGCGCCATCAGGGCGTGATCGCCTATACCACGGCGTACGAATATGCCGATCTGCACGATCTCTTCGGCGGGGAAAACAGCCTCATCGTGTTGTGCGACGGCATCGAGGACGTGCACAACCTCGGCAGTATCCTCCGCGTTTCAGAGTGCGCGGGCGCGGACGGCGTCGTCATTCCGAGCGCAAAGGGCGCGTCCGTCACCGAGGCGGTCATCCGCATTTCGGCGGGGGCTGCGGAGCATATCCGGGTCGCAAAGGTGCCGTCCGTCAACTATGCCGTGGACGAGCTCAAGAAAAACGGATATTGGGTATACGCCTTGGAGGCGGGCGGCGAATGTATCTATAATGCCGACCTCACGGGCAGGATCGCCCTCGTCGTGGGCGGGGAGGACAGCGGCGTCAGGCGCCTCACGCGCGAAAAATGCGACGGCGTTCTCTCCATCCCGCTCTTCGGCAAAGTCAATTCGCTGAACGCGTCGGTCGCGCTGGGCATCGGCGTGTATGAGGTGGTGCGTGCAAGAGAACAGAGAAAGAACGGATGAAGCGCTCGCCGCGCTCGCGCAGAGCGGCGAACAATGGGCGGAGGAAGAGCTGCTGAACCGCTACAAGAGCGCCGTCCGCGCCCGCGCCCGCAAGTTTTTTCTGGAGGGCGGCGAGACGGAGGATCTCGTGCAGGAGGGGATGATCGGGCTCATCGCGGCTGTCCGCGGCTATAAGGCGGACGGAGGCAGGAGTTTCAAGAACTTCGCCTATCTCTGCGTCAGCCGCCGCATCTACGACGCGCTCCGCAATGCCGACAGGCTTTCGGGCGGCGACGTCGATCCTGACAGCGTTTCTGGCGGGGATACGCCCGAGGATTTTCTGATCGCGGGCGAATCGCAGGCGGAGTTCCGGCTCAAGCTCACGAGCGCGCTCTCCGATTTCGAGTTCCGCGTCGTCACGCTCTATCTCGACGGCATGAGCTACGCCTCCATCGCGCGCGTCACGGGCAAAGATATGAAGAGCATCGATAACGCCCTTGCGCGCTCCAAAAAGAAATTGCAGCGCTCCTTTTCACACAGGGGCGAAGGATAAAGAATATGGCACATCTGTCTCTCTATCGTAAATTCAGACCCGCTACCTTTGCCGAGATCGTGCGGCAGGAGCACGTCGTGCGCGTGCTCAAAAATCAGATCGAGCGGGGCGAGGTGGGGCACGCCTACCTCTTTACGGGGCCGCGCGGCACGGGAAAAACGAGCGTGGCGCGTATTTTTGCGCGCGCCGTCAACTGCGAACATCCGCACGACGGCTCGCCCTGCGGAACGTGCGCCACATGCCGCGCGCTCTCCGAGGGCTCGCTCGATATCGCCGAGATCGACGCCGCTTCCAACAACGGCGTGAACGAGATGCGCGACCTCCGCGAGAAGGTGCAGTACCCGCCCGTCACGGGCAGATATAAAGTATATATCATCGACGAGGTTCACATGCTCACGGACAGTGCCTTCAACGCGCTCTTAAAGACGCTGGAGGAGCCGCCCGCGCACGCCGTGTTCATCCTTGCGACGACCGAACCGCACAAGATCCCCGCGACGATCCTGTCCCGCTGTATGCGGCTGGATTTCAAGCTCATCCCCGAAGAGGATCTCGAAAAACATCTCATGTCCATTCTCGACGGGCTGGGCAAACAGTACGAGCGGGAGGCGGTCGCAGCGATCGCCCGTGCGGGCGCGGGGAGCGACAGAGATATGCTCTCCATTGCCGAAATGTGCCTCGCGTACGGCGACAAACTCACCTACGAGGGGGTCACCGCGGTGCTCGGGGCAGCGGATTTCGAGACGACCGCAAAACTTGCGGACGCCGTGCTGCGGGCAGATCTCTCCGCGGCGCTCTCCGCGGCGGAGGGAATCCTTTCGGAGGGCAAAGCGGTCGGCGTGCTGCTGCGGGATATCCTCAATCTGTTCAACGAAATCGCTGTTGCAAAGTCCTGCCGCAATGCGGAAAAGCTGCTCTCTCTCCCGGCGCGCATGTTCGCGCAGGTGAAGGCGATCGCGGAAAAGGCGGACGGCGGCGCCATCCTGCGCGCGACGGAGATCTTTGTTAAAACGGAGAACGAACTCCGCTTTGCCTCGTCGCCGCGCATCGCGCTCGAAACGGCGATCCTGCGTGCGGCGGCGCCGCAGACCGACCGGGACGTCGACGCGCTCCTCGTGCGCATTGCCGCACTCGAAAAACAGGTCGCCGCGCTCTCGTCCGGCGCGATGGCTCCGACGCCTGCAGCAGAAATAAAACCCGCGCCCGCAACGGGATTTGAGGCCGGGGCAGCGCACACGGAGACGCGGGAGGATGATTTCCCGCTGCCGCCCCCGCCCGAGGAACCGCCTTTCGATCTCCCCCCGTGGGAGGCGTATGCGGAACCCGTGCGCGAGGTCAGAAAAACGCCTGCGCCGCGCTCCGTCCCGTCCGAGGATCCGTCGCCTTTTGCCGCGCCGTCCGCGCCCGAGACGGGCGCTGTGCCCGCCGCGCCCGTCTCGGACGGTCCGCGCGACGCCGAGACGACGTTCGGGCTGTTCCTTCGCAAACTGCGGAAGATCCCCAAAAGCGGCGTCTTGTATGCGCTCTGCCGCGATCTGGAACCGAGCGATGAGGGCGGAAAACTGGTGCTCACCACCGATATCCGCACGGTGGCGGATACGCTCGGCAGCGAGCGGCACCGCACGGCGATGGCGGAGGTGCTCGGCGAGCTCGGCGTCACGGATTTCGAGGTGCGTTTTGCGTCGGCGTCGCGCGCCGAGGAAAAGGACGGCGTGGAACAGCTGAAAAAGGATTTTGCGGGTTATCCCGTCGATATAAAATAAATTTTGAAGATAAGCGGATACGGAGGATATATGGCAGGATTCAACAGAGGCGGCATGGGCGGAGCAGGAATGCAGAACCTCATGAAGCAAGCGCAGAAAATGCAGGAAGAGATGCAGGCGACGGAGAAACTCCTCGAAGAGTGGGAGATCGTCGGGACTGCGGGCGGCGAGGCGGTCGTCGTCTATATGAACGCAAAAAAGATCATCGACGGCATCGAGATCGATAAATCCGTCATCGATCCCGACGACGAGGAGATGCTGGAAGATCTCATCATGGCGGCGATCATGGACGGCTACAAGAAGGCGGACGCCGTGTATCAGGAAAAGATGGGAAAATTCGGCGGCATGGGCGGCATGGGAGGACTCCTCTAAGTGGAAGTCTTTATCGAGCCCATCGGGCGGCTGATGAACGAATTTTCCAAACTCCCCGGCGTCGGAAAAAAGACGGCGCAGCGCTATGCGTACAAGGTCGTCGGAATGTCGGAGAGCGAGGCACGCGCCTTTGCCGACGCGATCGTCAACGTCAAGCGCAAGGTGCGCTTTTGCAAGGTCTGCGGGAACTTTACCGAGAACGAGGTGTGCGATATCTGCCGCACGCGCGATAAATCGCAGATCTGCGTCGTAAAGGAGCCCAAAGACGTTATCGCCTTGGAAAAACTGCACGAATACAAGGGCGTCTATCATGTTCTGCACGGCGTCATCGATCCGATGAACGGCGTGTCGCCCAACGATATCCGCATCAAGGAACTTCTGGAGCGCGTCGGCGAGGGCGGCGTGAAGGAAGTCATCATGGCGACCAATCCCGACGTCGAAGGCGAGGCGACGGCGATGTACATCGCAAAGCTCTTGAAACCGCTCGGCGTTACGGTCACCCGTCTTGCGCGGGGCGTTCCGATCGGCAGCGAACTTGAATATGCGGACGAGGTGACGCTCGCGCGCGCCCTGATAGAGAGGAAACAGATATGAAAATTTCCGTACTCGGCTGCGGACGGTGGGGTTCGTTCATCGCATGGTATCTCTCCCGTCTCGGCAACGAGGTGACGAGCTGGGGGCCGGAGGGCGACCCCAGTTACGAGATCTTAAAAAATACGGGGCGCAACGAATATGTCGCGCTCGACGAAAAGATCGCGCTCACGTGCGATCTGGAACGCGCCGTGCGGACGGCGGAGGTCATCGTCATCTCCATCAGCTCGCAGGGGCTGCGCGGATTCATGCAGCGGATCGTCAGGTATCCCGTTTCCGATAAAGTCTTTGTGCTCTGCATGAAGGGCATCGAGACGGGTACGGGGAAGCGTCTCTCCGAGATCCTCACCGAGAGCGGCATTTCTCCCGAAAAGATCGCTGTCTGGGTGGGACCCGGGCATATCCAGAGCTTTGTGCAGGGAATTCCGAACTGCATGGTCATCGACTCCGAGAACGAGGCGCTCAAGATCGATCTCGTCACAAAATTCAAGAGCGATCTCATCCGTTTCTATTACGGAAACGATCTCATCGGCACCGAGATCGGCGCCGCTGCCAAGAACGTCATGGGGATCGCGGCGGGCGTGCTCGACGTCATCTGCGTTCCGCTCAAAGGTCCGCTGATGTCGCGCGGGGCGCGCGAGGTCGCCCGTCTCATCAAAGCGATGGGGGGCAACGAGCTCTCCGCCTACGGACTGGCGCATCTCGGCGACTATGAAACAACGCTCTTTTCCCGCTATTCGCATAACCGCATGTACGGGGAGATGCTCGCCAAAGGGGAGCGTTTCGAAAAGCTCGCCGAGGGCGTTGCAACGAGCGGCGCCATGAAACTTCTGGGCGAAAAATACGGCGTCGATCTTCCCATCACCGAGGCGGTGTACGCCGTCTGTTATGGAGAGGGGGACGATGTTGCGCGCTGCAAAGAGGAGATCGGAAAGCTCTTCAGGCGCAGCACAAAGGCGGAAATGTACGAATGATCCGCCTTTTTTTCTTAATTTCATAGTACTATGTGAGACATAATACTATGAAATAATGCAAAAATGGAGGGAATTATGCCGGAAAATGATGTAACAGAGGAAACTGTTGCCGATGCGTCTGCGGACGCCGGACTTTCTTCCGGGAAATCGGAAATGCCGTGCGAGGGGACGCCTGAGCCTGTTGTCCGTTCGGCGGCGATGCTCGACGGCAAGCTGTACAAGCGGCTGTACGGCAAGTGGATCATCGTCATGTGCATCCTGTGCGCTTTATCCGCTGCTTTGCTTGCCCTTTGGATCACCGCTTATACGATCGACGACGGCGGAACTTTTTCGGAACTCTTTTCGGCCGATTATAACCTTTGGGGTGCGGCGATCATTCTCGTCTGTTCGGTCGTGTTTCTGCTTTCCGTCGGCAAGATCCACAGGGAGGCGAGCGCCAACGTGCGCGAGAATACCTATCTGTTTTATGAGGGCGAATTTTCCATCGAGACGACTCAGCGCGGCAGGCAGATAGGGCTCACGCGTCTTGCCTATGCGGATTGCAAAAAGATCAGGGAACGGAAAGGTTTTTTCCTTCTCACCGTTCCTGCCGTCGGGCTTGTCGTCGTCGATAAGGAGAAGATGCCGCAGGAGGACTGCGCGCGGCTGCGCGGGCTGTTCGGGCTGTCTCTTATACACATCTGACGCTGCCGACGAAGCTAGAAGTGTAGAT